>OLOI01002062.1_pt1 | contig 15378 bp, 7 predicted proteins | sample 1672131 | NCBI WGS metagenome assembly OLOI01 (sample SAMEA3136651, study PRJEB25190) | human gut metagenome | reverse complement strand
ATCTATAAAATAATCTTCATCATCCTCTGTGGAATACGATGCCGATGCGATCTGCCCTCCTGCAACAGTCACTGTTACTGTTACACTGCCCGGGCCATAATTCCCTTCTCCACTTCCAGTATAGGTTCCGTCTATGTATTTTCCGCTTGGAGTCTCTGTTGGTGCAACTGTCGGTGTCGGGGTCGGAGTTGCTGTCGGGTTCTCCTCCGAGGCAGGGATTGGTGTGGCCGTCGGGGTTACTGTCGGAACAGGACTCGGTATCAGGGTTGCTTCAGGTGCGGCCGTTGGTGTTACCGTAGCCTCCGGTGCCGGTGTCGGAGTTGCTGTTGGCTTTACTGTAATCTTCGCAGCTTCTATTGCATTTTGTGCTGCTCCGATAATCCCGTTTGACGAAAATGTTGCTCCACTGACAGCATCTATTCCGTCAGCAGACTGATGTTCCAGAATCGCAGGCTGCAGAACCTTCCATGCTTTTCTGAAAAAGGATTTTGTGTCCGTATTTGTATTGCTTACTTCTGTAATCACTCCATCTTTAATAGTCAGTGAAATCGTCACAAATCCTGAATATCCACGTGCTTTGCCTGTATATGTTCCATCCTTGTACTTCACCTCAGCAGTCTCATCACCGGAAGCAGCCTGTGTCGGGCGTGGTTTTACTGTTGGGGTCACTGTCGGAGTCGGAGTTGTTTTTTTCTTCTTTGTTTTCTTCACAGGCTGTTTTTCCTTTCCTCCAGCCTTTGAAAGTGCATCCTGAACAGCCTGAATGATACCGTTCGAGGAATACGTGGCGCCGCTGACCGCATCTACATTTGGAGTCTGCCCTGCCAGCATTTTGCCAATGACACCTTTTGCAGATGCAAAGTAAGATGTGGTTTCGCCGGATGCATCTACTATATCGATTGCTGTAATTTTCCCACCTGAAACCGTAACCTGCACGGTAATTGTCCCGCCAAATCCTGTTCCGCTTCCCTGATAAGTTCCGTCTTTATATCCACTTTCCGGAACTTCTGTCGTCGGAGTCGTCGTACTGCCCTGACCTTCTGCCGAGGTTTTCTTCGACTCATCCGGCAATGCCTTCGCAGTACCTTTTTTGATGCCGCTCTTTTTTGCTTTTTTCTTTTTGGCTTTTGCGATTTCTTTTGTACCGCTGTCAGTTGAAGTATCCTCATCAAAATATGCTGTTTTCAACAATCCTGACAGTTCTCCGGCATCCCGTACTTCCGTATTTTCCGGCTCTTTCTGAATCCCGTCGGTTGCCTTTCCCTGTACCGCCGTAACTGCCACTGCCGCGATCACCGCCGCTGCCGGAAGGAGTTTGAGCAGATTTTTTTTATCATGCATAATTTTTCCGTCCTTTTTATTCTTGCTTTCTCCCTGTCTTTTTAACATACAAAGGCAGGGGCTGTCCGGAAACAACCCCCGTCTTTGTTATTGTTAACTATCAGTTATCTTACTTTACAGTTACTTTGAATTTCTTTGTAATTCCATTGCATTTTACTGTAATTATTGCAGTACCTTTTTTCTTTGCTTTTACAACGCCCTTGCTGCTGACTGTTGCAACTTTTTTATTGCTGCTCTTGAATGTTACTTTAGAAACCGGTGCTGCTTTTACTTTAATTGTAACCTTCTTGCCTTTTTTCAGTTTTGCGGAAGATTTTGTAAGTTTCATAGTTGTTTTCTTAACTGTGATCTTAACAACCTGTTTGTGGTTTCCAACCTGAACTGTAATATTTACTTTTCCGGCTTTTTTCGCTTTTACAGTACCATTTGCACTTACAGTTGCTACCTTTGTGTTACTGGATCTGAATGTCGCATTTCCGGTTACTCCGTCTTTTACAACATTAATCTTTGTAGTAGTTTTTGATTTTGTGTAGATAACTGAGCTGTCTGCTTTTGCTGTAATCGACGGGTTCTTAACCGTTACAGTAAATGTTGCGGAAACTTTTCCAAGTGTTGCAGTGATGGTTGCAGTTCCTGCATTTACAGCTTTTACATTACCTTTTGCATCTACTGTTGCCACTTTTGCATCACTGGATTTCCATGTAATATCACCTGTCAGATTTGTTGTCGCGCTCAGAGTAACGGCTGCACCACTGTAAAGTGTTGCTGATGTCTGATTCAGTTTGAATTCTGCTTTTACAAGGCTGTCGATTGCTTCTCTTAAGTGACCGATCTGCTCTTCAATTCCATACTGGGTCTGATTTGCGATATTAGCCAGCATGTCTTCGCATTCTTCCAGCTCGTTTACAAGAGTATCCCAGCTGTCCGGTGTGTAGTCTGCCTCTTTAAGTGCTTTTGCTTCCGCAATAATATTTTTCAGTGGTGTGGAATCTGCATCGCCTGCCGGTTTTGCAATATTTTCGTCTGTTGCCTGGAACCTAAATGTATAATCGCTGTATCCCAGACCGTAAACGGTTACTTCCCAGTATCCTGTTCCGTCAGTATCTGCCGGAAGTTTGCAGCGTACAGAATCTGTCAGGCCAAGCTGAATACCGTGTAATTTGTGCATCCAGTTGTCTGCCGCAAATTTTGTACCATAGCTCTGAAGTGCATTGCTGTATGTATCGTCATCACCATAATATGTCCATTTTACAGCCTGCATTGCACCACCGAGACCGCCATAGTTGCCTGTAAGGTCTACACGGAGGAATTCACCGTAGCTACCGCTTCCCGGCTTCATTTTAGTCGTAATGCCATCTGCTGTTTTCAGCGCTTCTCCCTTAAGGCCGGAAGTTGTTCCGTTTGCTCTTGCGCTGAATGTAAAGGTATCTCCGTCCTTTATTGCTGTCTTAAGTCCGTTGGTATTTGCATTGACTTCTGCTGTTTCTTCATAAGCACTAAGGTTATTTTCAGCATAACCACCAAACAGTTTTTCGCCGTTTTCTACTACTTTAAATGCCTTCTTGAATGCATCATAATCTGCTGTTTTTACTTTTACCGGAATATATTTCAGGCCGGTTACTTTATACTCAGTGACATCTATACCGTTTATTTTTCCTTTGCTGCAGGAAACAGTGCTTCCGTCTGTAAGAATCATTGTTGTTTTGTCTTTCCATCCGGCAAGTGCATAGGTCTTTCCGTTCGCATCGTAAACAGTTGCCATTGTCTGGAAACTTCCTCTGTGGAGACCATGGTTTGCAGTTGCTCTTGTGACAGCATCAAAACCGCCCATATCGCTTTCACCACGTCTGTCTTTGTCCTCAGAAGCTGAAGTATTTGTTGCTTCGTATACACCTTCAGATGCCCAGTACTGTTCCCATGTAAGTCCTGCGTATACGTATTTGTATTCACCGGAATCCTGTGTAACGGTACCTGTAACATCATTAAATCCGGATGATGTCAGCTCTACATTGTAGCTTCCGCCATCACCTTTTGCAAATACTGCCGTATTATTAACCTTTGCATCAAAGTTGACTGCACCTGTATTCTCATTAAAAACTGTTTTGGCAATTTCACTGATGTTTGCCTTTTTTCCACCCAGTGCCTGTCCGTCGATTTTAATAGAAGTGATGTTTTTGATGTAATCTTTTGCTTCGTATATAGTGTCTCCATTCGGATCAATTTTTACCAGCTTATTGTTCTGAAGGGCAAACTGAATTTTTGTTTCATCAGCGCTTAACACAATCGGAACTGTAATGTCTTCATACGGTGCTTCTGACTGATCTGTAAAAGTAAGAGTATAAGTTCCTACTCCGGTCGTACTATTACTCCATGTATCACCATTTACTATTAACATCTTTTTATCTTCATCGTATGTATATCCTGCATAAGCACCCTGTTCAATCTCATTTCCGCTGTATTTTACAGAAGAAAGTTTATAGCTGGAAGTCTCCGGAACTTGATATGTCATCTGGACATTAGTTCTTCCATATCCTCTCTGATATACATCTTTTTCCTCCGGTCCGATAATTCCCTGGCCGTCTGCAAGTTTATATTTGCAGAGAAGATTTGTCGGAATAACAATATCCGCACCATCTTTTACAAGATAAGTAATTTTTTTAATTGTCTTTCCTTCCAGCCCCTTGCTGCGTTTTGCATCAATTGTGTTTTTATGTGGCTCCACAAAGCCATCTTTTACTGCAAATGCAATTTCGCCGGTTCTAAGCCACAGGTTCTGTGAATGCTCCATTGCATATTTTTCACCATCGGATGTCTCAAAAATAACACCCATCATGTTTGCAGTTGTTGGCTGATCTGGATTTTTATCTCCAAACTCTACGCTGACCTGATAATTTCCCCATACAGATGATGTTGAAATAGAAGAATCAACCGTCAGTGTCTTTGTCTCTGTAGTCATTGCAGTAAGTGTTCCGTCACCGTTCAAAACTTTATATTCGCCTGATTCCGGAGCAGTTTCACTTACATTCTTAAGACTTCCGATAATAGAAAGGAGCTGGTTGGAGCAGGTTTTGCCCTCTTTAATTGCTTCCTGTGCCTCTTTATAAAGGCTTGTCGGAACTGCAATATTTACATCCCTGATACCTTCCAGAGTCACACTTCCGTTTTCTGTGTTTTCTGTATAGTAAGAAGTCGCATATCTTTTAGATTTATTGTTTGTACAGCTTGTTACCGCATCGTACATGCCATCTTCACGATATCCGGCTGCTGTAACAGGATCTGCTGCGTCCAGCTGCATTGCTGCATTCTGCTGTACCTCATTCATCTCACCATAAAAGAAATCGGCATACGGAATGTTTGCTGTACCATATACAAACCCGCTTTCAACAGCATTACCATCTTCTGCAAAAGCTTCTGTCTCGCCTTCTGTGCCAAAAACATCTTCTGCATCGGAAAGTTCCTCTTCTGCTGTTTCTGCATCGTCTGCATTTTCGTCTGCATCTGCGATCGTAATATCTGTATTTGCCTCATCTTCTGCCACGTCTGCTTCTGCATCTGCTATTTCCACATCTGCTTCTTCATCTTCTGCGCTTCCATCCAGAACTACTTCTTCGTCAGAAAATTCTGCTGCAAAAACTGCAGACGGCATACCAGTCATTGCTACTGTCGCACTGAGGATAACCGGTGCAATTTTTTTTAACAAATTTTTATTAGCCATGTTCTTCCTCCTCTTTCTTTTCCGTTAGTTTCTTCTAACCTATATTTTTATATCATAAAAAAAATTTCGTGTCCATATTTTCGTTAGGTTTTTCTAACTCAAAACCGACTTTTTTTCTCAATAATTTTGTTATTGATAATATTTTTCATATAAAAAGCAGTACGAAATACACTTGTTGTATTTATTTAACTTTTTTCTTCATATACTGCTGTTTTCATATACAGACTATGCGCAAAAAAAGAGATCTGCCGTTCCCTCTGCCAGGGAATGAAACAGATCTCTGTATGTCATTATTTTTCAGTTTTTATTCAGCTCATAATAAAAAATATACTGCTGCATGATACCTCGCACGCCATGATACCGACGATTTGGAAAACCTCTCCTGTAATGCTCGTCAAGTACCTGGCGGATATGGGTATCAACCGGAAATGCATCCATATGATGCAGTGCAAAAAGGCAAATGCAGTCTGCTACCTTTTCCCCCACGCCGCTCAGTTTCATAAGTTCCTGCTTCGCACGGCGGTAATAACGAAAGCGGTAGATTCGCTCCAGTGAAATCTCTCCGTCCAGAATACTCCGGGTCGTCTCCGCAATATAACGTGCCCGGTATCCCATTCCCAGTTTACGTAAATCTTCTTCAGATGCGCCCGCAAGCTGCTCCGGTGCCGGAAATGCGTAATATTCCTTTTCTCCGGAGTTTTTTTTCTCTCCATAAGCCTCGCATAGTCTCTCCACACAGCCTCTGATCCGGGAGATGTTATTCTGCTGCGAAATCAGAAACGTAATGATCATTTCCCACAGATCCTGCTGCAGGATACGAATGCCGCTCCCACACTCAGCGGCTTCCACCAGATAAGTATCTCTGGGATTTATTTTTGCTATATAACTGCTGTAATCCGCATCAATGTCAAAATATGGCACCCAGTAACAGATAAACTCCATGTCACTGCAGTAAAAATTTACGATACTGCCTTCCTGTGTCATTTTCAGGTACTTATCGCCAGCGATCAGTTCATAGGTATTTTCTGCTGTTTCGTACATCCGGAAGCACTGTCCGGACTGACAGATTTCCTTCAGGCTGAAATTATCCAGCTCTACTGTAATCATTTGTTTTCTCCGTTTCCCTTACATCTGATGGCGCACTACCCGGTACTCATCTCCGTTTCGGTAATACGGACATTCCTTGTATTCTGTGCTGATGAAACGATAGTATTCGTCCTCATCCAGGTTTACATCACAATAATAGCTCTCACTGTCCTCGTCATATACATAATTCGCACAGTAATCGCAGCTCGTTGCCTTTCCGCTCAAAATTCTTCCTCCATGAAACCGCTTTAGTCTCTTTTGAAAATATCGCGGGTATAAACTTTATCTTTGATGTCGTCCAGACACGCATCGTATCTGTTGGCAATGACTGCCTGGCTCATCTCTTTAAACTTCGCAAGATCATTCACTACACGGCTTCCGAAAAATGTGCTGCCATCTTCCAGTGTCGGCTCATAAATAACAACCGTAGCCCCTTTTGCCTTGATACGCTTCATAACACCCTGAATAGAACTCTGACGGAAGTTGTCGGAATTGCTCTTCATGGTAAGTCTGTAAACACCGATCACGCATTCTTTTTCACAGTCTGCGCTGAAATCTCCACGATTATAATAATCATAATATCCTGCCATATGAAGTACACGGTCTGCAATAAAGTCCTTACGTGTACGGTTACTCTCTACGATTGCAGACATCATGTTCTGTGGTACATCTGCATAGTTTGCAAGAAGCTGCTTCGTATCTTTCGGAAGACAGTATCCGCCGTAGCCAAAGGACGGGTTGTTGTAATGGCTGCCGATTCGAGGATCCAAGCAGACACCATTGATGATTGCCTGTGTATCCAGCCCCTTCATCTCTGCATAAGTATCCAGCTCGTTAAAGTACGATACGCGAAGTGCCAGATAAGTGTTGGCAAAAAGCTTCACTGCTTCAGCCTCTGTAAATCCCATAAACAGTGTATCAATGTCTTCCTTAATTGCGCCCTGCCGGAGAAGTGCGGCAAATGTATGAGAAGCCTCTACAAGATGAGCATCGTCTTTGTCTGTACTGACGATGATTCTTGACGGATAAAGGTTATCATAAAGTGCCTTGGATTCTCTCAGGAATTCCGGGCTGAAAATAATATTGGAAGACTGATATTTCTTACGTACAGACTCGGTGTATCCAACCGGAATCGTGGATTTGATAACCATAATCGCATTCGGATTGACAGACATTACCAGCTCGATCACCGCCTCAACTGCGGATGTATCGAAGAAGTTTTTGCGGCTGTCATAATTAGTCGGTGCTGCAATGATAACAAAATCTGCATCTTTGTATGCGGATGCACCGTCTGTTGTTGCTGTAAGATTCAGTTCTTTTTCTGCAAGATATTTCTCAATATAATCATCCTGTATCGGGGATTTGCGGTGGTTGATCAGATCAACCTTCTCCGGTATGATGTCTACTGCATGTACTTCATTGTGCTGTGAAAGCAGAACCGCAAGTGATAAACCTACATATCCTGTACCTGCAACTGCTATTTTGTATGATTTCATAATTTCTCCCTCAGTCTCTTATATATATTTATTTCCAGATCTTCCACGGTGCCTCTCCGCTCTGCCAGAGCTCTTCCAGCATATTTTTCTCGCGCAAAGTGTCCATGCACTGCCAGAAGCCTTTGTGCTTATAGGCATTCAACTGTCCCATACGGGCCGCCTCCACAAGAGGGCCTTTTTCAAAAACAGTCTCATCACCCTCGATCAGATCAATGATCGACGGTTCCAGCACCATAAATCCGGCATTGATCCAGCCACCGTCTTCTTTTTTCTTTTCTCTGAAATTGGTGATTGTTCCATCATTTTCGATATCGAGAATACCAAAACGTCCGCCGGGCTGTGCTGCCGTAAGCGTTGCCATCTTTCCGTGCAATCTGTGATATTCCAGAAGTTCTTTTATATTGATATCAGCTACACCATCACCGTACGTCATCATAAATGTGTCTTCTTCAAGATATTCACGGACACGTCTGATACGTCCGCCGGTCATCGTATTCAGTCCGGTATCTACAATTGTCACCTTCCATGGCTCCAGCACATTGTTGTGCACAATCATTTTATTTTCCTGTGTGAAATCAAAGGTAATGTTGCTGTTGTGAAGATAATAGTCTGCAAACCATTCTTTAATGACATGCTGTTTATATCCACAGCAGATCACAAATTCATTAAATCCATAAGCAGAATACATCTTCATGATATGCCAGAGAATCGGTTTCTCCCCAATCTCGATCATAGGCTTTGGTTTTAGATGACTTTCTTCACTGATTCTGGTACCGAAGCCACCCGCTAAAATCACAACCTTCATATAGTTTCTCCAATCCGTTCGTTACATTGTACTCAATACTATTATTCTAATACAAAGCAATCAAAAAAGAAAGACCAACGTTCGCAGAAGCCAAAAGAAAGCCCCCACAGCTTCCGCCATGAGGGTTTCCTTTCATGAAAAGTGATTTATTTTACTGTGATCCTGATGTTGTATTTCTTGTTTCCGGACTTCACAGTAATGGTAGCTCTACCTTTTTTCTTCGCTTTGATCACACCGGATTTGCTGACAGTTACGATCTTCTTGTTGGAAGTAGACCATGTAACCTTCTGTAAGCTTGTTATCGGTGTAAGTGCTGCTTTGAGTTTCAGACTCTGGCCACGTTTCAGCGTTGCTTTCTTGCCCTGTTTCCTGCCGGTTGCTGCATTCGTAACCTTGATGGACTTCGTTGCAACTGCAGGCTTCTGAACTTTTACTTTGAAGCTTGCTTTCTTGCCGCTTGCAAGCTGAACAGTAATTGTTGCGTTCTTTCCTGCTTTGAGGCCTTTGATCTTGCCATTTTTAACAGATACGACTTTCTTGTTGCTTGTCTTCCAGGAAACAACTCGGTCTCCCTCACCCATTGTAACTTTTACGGTAAAGGACTGTTTTACTTTCAGCGGAATCGTTCCTTTGACATTCAGTGCGATTGTTGCCGGAAGTTTCGCTACGGATGCTGTCTCTGTCTTACCGCATACGCTGCAGGTACGCTCCTGAACACCTTCTGCAAGCACTGTGGCATTCTTCGTTACTTTCCATGCAGAGAAGCTGTGTGCCTTAGTTGCTTTGATGGAACGCTTTTCGACTGTTTTGCAGACGTCGCAAACGTGCTGCTGCTCACCATCAGCGCAGGACGGCTTTTTGATTGTTGCCCATGCGCCCCATTCATGTCCGCGTGCACTGTCAATCATTGTAATTGTATCACCATGAGTTTTGCATGTCTTCACAACTTTTCCATCTTTTGTACAGGTTGCTTCAACTTTTTCACTTACTTCCCACCGGCAGGCACCTGTAAGAACTTTTACAGTTGCAGTTTCCTTCGGATTTGTTACATAGATATAAACCCAGTAAGGTACACCCTTTTCCAGATAAGCGCGATCCTCAGTCAGACCTTCCTTCGCACTAGAGTCATAAAGCTGTATCCAGCAATTCTTGCCACTGAATGAATAATATCCAGATTCAGAAGGTACAAATCTACGAAATGCCATACCGTTGGCTGTTGCCACTACACTTTCTTCTTTTTCAAGCGTTAGTGCCGGAACAGCATCCCAGCTTGCGGCTTCAAGATCAAAGGATGCCTTATAACCACCCATCTCAACCATTACTCTGCAGATTTTATCATTTATCCATTTAGTGGAATAAATATCGAATGTCATTCCCTGTGAATCAGTTTTTCCATATACAATTTTCTCTACAGAGCCATCCGTATAAGTTGCATTAATTGTCATTCCATCAAGAGAAAAACGAAGAAAATCAGAATTTCCCGGAAGTACTGATGTCTGATCAGGTTTCTTTTCCACTTCAATGGATTTCAGAGTTTTTATTTTTTTAATCTGAAGAGTAGATGTACTTGCATCTTCATCATAATGCCAGTTAACCTGTACTACATAGGTTTGACCTTTTTGCAGATAGCAGCTTACTTTTCCAGCCCCTAAATATGTCTTGCTCATCTCGTTTTGCTCTAACTGCCATCGATTTTCGCTGCCGTTATAAGCACCGTCTATTGTATATATATCAACATCTAATGAATGGGTTCCGATCATCTTACTGTCAAACCGGTAGGTTCCTGTTTCTGATGGAGTAAATCTGTAATATTTCCTGTCTGCTTCATCTTTAAATGGCATTGCCTCTTTATCAACTGCAAGCTCGTCAAAAGAAGCCAGTGCCGGAATATTAATCGACTGCTGGCCGATATCATTCCAGTCACTCTCTCCTGTTCCACAATACCTGAAGGATATCTGATGCTTAATTGCCTTTGAAGTATAGCTGGTGGATTCGTCTTCCTTATCAGTCGTATCCCACTGATTTCCAAACTCATCTGTGCCCCCTAACCTTTCATAGATCTTGGATAATCCATCCTGATAGGTTATCTTTGTATTATAGAAATCGCCCAGATCATCAAGCATCGTACAGTCAGACTCCTGATATTCATCCTTCAAAACCAGTTCGATATTTTTGATTGTTTTTATTTCAACCTTCCGGAAAGATACTTTGAAGCTTCCTCTTATATAATCATCCGTCTCCTCTTCCTGAAGTTCAAATTGATAGGTATATTTCTTTCCCTTTTCAAGCTTCCAGGTTAATGCATCGGATGAAGTTGTTGTTATATTATCTTCATTATCATCACGGTATAAAGAAGTTGAAACATAGGCTTCATAATCACTGATATCTCTGATATCTCTGATATCTACTCGATAATATCCATCTGCCGGAGGTGTAAATGTTGCAGATACAACATCTCCCTCATTTGCAACTGTTATCTCTTTTCCAGACATTCCATCTGTAAGCTCAAAGTCCTTTGTCGTTTCTCCTGTCGGTTTGTCACCCGGATCTGGGTCCGGAATTTCTTCAGTTTTTTGGGACACTGTAATTGTGGTGTCAAAGTATGGCTGAAGCTTGATCACGCAGCTTTGTCCTGCTGCAAGATTCAATTCTTTATAAAGATTATATTCATACCAACATGCCTCTTCGGCATCATAAATATATGCTGTTCCTTCTATTCCCGCTTCGCCGGACAGCACATATGTTCCCGCCTTATCTGCTGTAAAGGTGTACAGTGCCTGATTCGTTGCTTTTACATTTGTTTCTTTATCCTTTTCTAATGGAGTAAACTCTGACATTTTGTCATTCAGTGAATTGACCGTAATGGTTATTTCTTTTCCTGTCAGATCTCCCTTTATATCACTCTCATTATCATCTGAATCTGTGTCTACGAGACATGGACGAATATTCCATGTACCCGGGTTCAGACTACTATAAAAGTAAAATCTGCTATATTCAACTTCACCAGCCAGACATCCTTCATATTCTATTTCATATCCATCGAATTTCTCGTTGTTTGAAACTTTTTTTGTAGTACCGTCACTGAAGGTTACTGTTGTTTCCAGTTTTACATCGCTGAAATCATCAATTTCTTCTATGTATTCTCTGTTCTCCAGCAGCTTTGTCTCAATCTTTACAGGCTTTGCAAGAAGCTTTGGTGTGACCTGCAGCTCCTGATAACGATCCTCTGCTGAAATTCCAAAATAATATGTAGTTTCGGCATTCAACGTTGCATATACAGAATACAGATTATCATAATAATTGCTCCAGCTATTTATCTGCGTATATGTACCGTCTTCATTTTTCGTTGCTAATTTTACGCTTCTTACTCCTGCGTTAAAATTCAGCTCATACTTGCCAGAGTTCTCCGGTGTAAAGGAAACAATCATCTGAGAACCGCTATTTTTCACAATACCGGCATTGTCTGCTTTGAGGTCCGCTGTAATTTCCGGTTCTACGACAGCAACCGGAATAGAAGCTACTTGGATTCTGTTATACAAAATCTTATAAAAATATTCTCCGGCCGGGAGATTTAATGTATCAACAGTATTATCGTCCGAATTTACAAGCATATATGACAGATCATTATCATAATCCTCATATCCCATGGAAACAGCCTTTGTTGTATCATTGTCAAAGACAACAGTTCCCTTGAATTTATCCAGACTGACATTATCAAATCCTGCTGTAAATGTCATCGGATTCGGTGAATAAACAAGATTCTTCATCTCAACAGCTACTGCTTCTTTGGTGATATTCAACGTAACAGGATTGTCCTCTGCAGACTTGATTCCTATAACATACTGTGTATCATTTTTCAGTTCAGAATTGCCATCCTCGATATCCCAATACATGTCGTATGGTACAGGTTTTCCATTCTCTATACGATACCATTTTCTGTCAAAGCCATCTGAATTTCCGTTTTCCTTTGCAAACTTCCACTGAAAATGATAATGTCCGTCTTTCCATGGTGTAAAGCGGTACCATTTATAACGTGATTCACTGGCATCGATTGCATTGGAATCTTTTTTCAGTTCAGGTAAACTCATGAAGTCCAGAGCCTTCACAGTAAAGGTAGTTTCTGCTGTTATACCAGTTTCTGAACCATTGTTGTCATATAATGTAAATCTTACTTTATAGTTGCCTACCGGAAGTGATCTGTATTCATCATTCTCCTCATCATGTCATTCAAATTTAGTTTCTGGCTTATCCGCATTAATCGTGTATACCTCATTGTGTATATTGTATCCGGATGCAAGCCATGAAGTGCTATCCCAGGTTGGTACGATCTCTTCTGTTCCGCCTTCTTTATCTGTCAATATCAATCTGCCGGGCATATTTTCCCACGCAGTCGGATTCTCCAGGCCGTCTATCGCACTATCTGAATCTGCTACATAAACCATGGATTCCATGTCAACTATCGGTTTTACTGTAACACTTACAGTTTCTTTATCACTGTCGGAATAGTTGCCGCCATAGAAGCACAGATAAAACCTGTCGTCCTTTTTCGAGCCAATCCAGGTCTGTCCTGCATCATAAACAGTTCCGTCACTATTTACTCTATAGACAGAAAAACTTGATTTACAATTTGTCATGTAATAATCACCATCTGCCGGTGCTGTAAAGCTATAGTAAGCCATGCCCTTGATTGGTGTACTTACCTCTGTCGTTTTATTCAGAGACAGACTTCCTTTATACAGAGGTGAGTTCGCGATATCTTCAATATCCCTGATTGTCACTGTATACGGAGCACTTTCTACTGATGCTTCCTCTTCCCCAGCATTCTTATACACAAATTTCATTGTATAAATGCCCGCATCAAGCGTTTTTCCCAGAGAATATTCCTGACCATCTTTTGTCAGAGAAACGCTTATTGAGCCTATAGACCCGGAATCATCATATACACTCACTTGCCTATCATTATAGGATAATTGTGTTGAAATAACCGTATCATCTGTAGATTTAACTGTCAGATCTGCATACGTATAAAAAGCAGTTCCCGCAATACCCTCCGTCAAAACATTCGCGGCTTCTACACTTAATACCTTCTTTTGCACTATCTGCACATTAAATGTGCCTGTAACGTATTCACTATACATTTTTGTACGATAATAATAGGTTTTGCCTGCTTCTAAATTCTGTTTCAGACTGAAATTAACATCCTTGTTACCGTCATCGTTCTCAGCTATTCTGGTTCCTGCTGGATTAGTACCGTAAAATTCTACATACGTATCAAACCTTCCGGTAGAATAAATTTCATATCTTCCTGATTCTGCAGGGGTGAATTTAAACCAGACTGTTTTTCCTGCTTCATCAATTTTTGCCTGATATACATTGCCCAGTGTCATCTCTGTTGCAGATACTTCAGAATTGCTGTCTCCAAGGTCGCCCTCACCTTCATCATTCAGTACAGCGATCTCATCCTCCGCACTGAATACATCTTCCGGCGAAGTTTCTTCCTCATCCTGAATATCGATCTCAGCGTCTTCGCCCTCGGTATCCGCGGATTCCTGTGGTTCATCGGTGATTTCTATGCTTTCATCTTCGGATGAATTCTCTGAAAGCACCCCACCGTCTTCGGTTTCAGCGTCTGTTTCCACTGTAGCTTCGGATGGTTCGTCCGTAAGCTCTACGCTTTGTTCCTGCACTTCTTCAGAAGTAAAATCTGCTGCATTGACCATCATCGCCGTGCTGTCAATACTTGTTACAGTCATAGCTACTGCCAGCAGCAATGCCAGTTTTTTCTTCTTCATGCATGTGCCCTCCTTATAAAATTTATGCTCTAATTATATCTCTCCTGTCTTGTCATTGTCCATATTTTTTCACATTTTCTTCACACTTTTTTGTGCATGTTGTTACTGTCTGCATAACACTGTTACACAATTTTTTCCATAAATACTGGTTCTGGCTCTTCCGGCATCGGAAACGCTCCTGTACACCACTTTCCGTTGCTTTTTCCATCTGGTTCCAGAATATTTCAGACTATAACGCAAAAAAGCTCCACCCGATGGTATTCGGAGTTTCCAGATACCAGTCACGGATGGAGCCTTATGATTCTTTATAAAATTTTATTTAGCGGCTTCTTTTGCTGCTTTTTCAGCTTTTTCTTCTGCCCAGAGCTTCTCAGCTACCGGAGCCCATTCTTCTGCATAATGTAGACATTTGCCGCAAAGATGCTCTGCTGTCTCATTGGACTGAAGGTCTGTGGAGTGTGCACCGGATTCTTTTACGATGCGCTGCAGAATCTCCGGATTTTCCAGCATCGGGCACGGACGAAGCATATTGTCATTGAACGGCTGGTTGTCATGATAAGCCATGAACAACGGCTGTTTCAGGATCTCAAGGATCGTGTTCTCGTGAATATTTCCGTTAGAATAGTGGATAAATACGCATGGTTCTGCATCACCGTTTGCATTGATATGGAAGTAGTTTCTTCCACCGGCGATACATCCGCCTACGAACTCACCGTCATTCTGGAAATCCATAGTGAAGATTCCAGGGCCATGTTCCATGTTACGGATCTCTCTTACACGATTCTTTACATAAATTCTCTGTTCCGGATTCAGGAGCAGATCAACGGATGCTGCATTTCCAACAGGCATGTAGTGGAAGTACAGTGCGTAACGGCATCCTTTTTCTACGAGCATCTGAATGAAGTCTTCGCTTGTAACGCTCTTGTAGTTGGCGCTTGTGTAGCAGATAGATGTACCGAATACAAGACCATGCTCTTTCAGAAGATCCATCGCATGCATAACTTTGTTGTATACACCTTCGCCACGACGCATATCATTGACATCCGGCTCACCCTCAACACTTAATGCAAGGAAGAGGTTGCCTACTTCCTGCATCTGTTTGCAGAGTGCTTCATCAACAAGTGTACCATTTGTGTAAGCAAA
>OLOI01002053.1_pt1 | contig 15436 bp, 12 predicted proteins | sample 1672131 | NCBI WGS metagenome assembly OLOI01 (sample SAMEA3136651, study PRJEB25190) | human gut metagenome | reverse complement strand
TCCTCATTGCCGATGTTGACCTCAAAGAGAATGTTCTGTACGACGCCCAGCTTTTCCGCCTGCTTTTCGATGCACTCCAGCAGCTCCAGCCGGTCGACGGACTCAATGAGATCGACCATGCCGACGAGATACTTGACCTTGTTGGTCTGCAGATGGCCGATGAAGTGCAGGGGCTTTCCCGTGTACGCGCCCAGCGGGCGCTTGGCCTGGATCTCCTGCACGCGGTTCTCGCCGCAGCAGTCGACGCCTGCGGCGACGGCTTCCTTCACGCGCTCGGCGTCGTTCATCTTCGTCGCGGCGCACAGCAGAATTTCGGACGGGTCGCGTCCGGCTTTTTTTGCGGCCTCAGCCATCTGGGCGCGGATGCCCGCGATATTTTCAGCAATTGTAGACATATCAGTTGACGACCTTTCCATCGTATAGATTTTTCGCGTTGATAATCAGCTCGTCGCCCGGCCAGAGGTTGTTGGTCGAGCTGGTGTCGAGCGTGACGACATAGCTTTCGCCGGTATCGTGGAGAATGGTGATGGGCTTCCACTTGGCGAGCGTCCCTTCGAGGATATACACGCCCGTTTGACCGTTTTCGACACGGACGGCGGACTTCGGGACGCGCAGCCCGGCGTAGGACGTGAAGACAATCTCCGCCGACTGCTGCCGCAGGAGCGTTACGTTCTGCAATGCCCGGTCAGACGACAGGACCAGCAGCCGGGAGCCTGCCTCGTTTTCGCCCAGACGCTCCACGCGCATGGTGACCGGCTGGTAATAATCGCGGGCGAAGGTCAGCGTGGCGCGGTCGCCCTCCTCCACATCGGAAAGCTCGCTTGCGGGCACGACGCAGGCGTAATACCAGGTCGTGGACGTGATGAGCCTGCCGATGGCGTGGGCGTCCGCCTCGTCCGGCTGGACGGCCTCAAATTCCGCAACGGTCATGTCCATCAGCCGTTCCGGCGTCAGCACGGCCTCATAGCCGTCGACGGCGGCGGAAAATGTTCCGGCCCTGCCCGCGGAAATGGCGCTGGTATCGCCCGCGGACTGCGCCTCAAGCGTATCCAGCTCCGCCTGCAGGGCGCTGATGCGCGATTGCAGCGCGCCGCTGTCGGCGCCACTTCCCGTGCGCCGCAGGATGAGGCCCTTGAGCTCCGGCGAAAGATCGGAGACGGAATTCATGTCGCGCAGCGCCAGGTACCGGCTCAGCTGCGCAAGCGCATCCGCGATGTCCGCGTCGAGCGCAGCCTGATCGTAGACGCTGGAGACGGCGCTCCACGCGTACTGAAGCTGCTCGATCTGGCCGGACAGCTCGTCCATGCGCGTCTGCCGGAGCCGTGCGTCCTCGGAGCGGTAGCCGGTGGCGACGGTGTCGTTCGCGGCCACGTGCGCGCCTTCGGCACAGCTCAGAACGGTCGTGCCGTACTGCGAATATAAAAGCTCCTCCTCACGCACGACAAAGCCGGAGGCGTAGTAGCCCGCCCCGGCTTCGTATGGTGTGACGGTGGCCGTCATAAGGGGTGCATAGAGACTGCTGATCACGTGATAGCCGAAATACGCGGCGATCGCGGCCAGCAGGATCCAGAGGATGACTGTAAAATAGGATTTGCCTTGCTTCATAGCGCTCCTTCCCGCAGGAGCAAGAACGGTGCTCAGCCCTGCGTCAGGTGGACGGGCATGGCGGGCGTCATGGTAGACACCGCGTGCTTATAGATCATCTGCTGGCGTCCGTCGGACTGCAGCAGGATGACGAACTGGTCAAAGCCCGTGATGACGCCGCGCATCTGAAAGCCGTTCATCAGAAAGACGGTCAGCATGGTGCGCTCGCGGCGGGCCTGATTCAAAAAGATGTCCTGATAATTTTCTGTGGTTTTCTGCATGGGTACCGGCTCCTTCTTTTTTGTAGTCTGTACCCATATCGTAGCATATTCAAAGCGCGGAAAAAGGAATATTCTGTCGGGCAGCGGCCAGGATCTGTGCAAAATCTTCCTGCCCCGTCATCCGCAGCCAGCAAAGCTGCGGGTTGCGCCGGAACCAGGTCAGCTGGCGCTTGGCGTAGTTGCGCGTTGCCTGCTTGAGACGCTCGGTGCATTCGGTCAGATCGGCCGTGCCCTCAAAGTACGGGAAGAATTCCTTGTAGCCGATGGCCTGCGCCGCCGTGCGGTAGGCATCGCGGTGGTCGTAGACCTGCCTTGCTTCGTCCAGCACACCGTTTTCGACCATTTCGTCCACGCGGCGGTCAATGCGGCTGTACAGCACTGCGCGGTCCCGGCAGGTCAGGCAGAGGCAGAGCGCATGGTAGGGTGCCTCGGCGGGTCTGGCCTCGCGGCGCTGGTCGCTCATGCGGCGGCCTGTGGCTTCAAACAGCTCCAGTGCGCGGATGACGCGCGGCAGGTTGTTGGGGTGGACCTGAGCGGCGTAGCCGGGGTCGATCCTTTGCAGCTCGGCGTAAAGTGCCGCACCGCCCTCGGTGTCCGCCCGCGCCTGTAATCGGGCGCGGATGGCGGGGTCGGTCTTTTCCGGGGCAAACGCCATACCGCTCAAAAGACTGGTGATATACAGCCCCGTGCCGCCCACGACGAGGGGCAGTCTGCCGCGGGCCGTGATGTCCCGTATCAGCGGGTCGGCGGCGGCGGTGAAGTCCGCCACGCTGTAGGGGGTCTCCGGCGGCAGAAAGTCCAAAAGATAATGCGGTATCCCCTGCCGCTCCTCCGCGCTCGGCTTCGCCGTTCCTACGTCGAGATTTTTGTAAATCTGCATCGAGTCTGCGTTGATGATCTCGCCGTCAAAGGCTCTGGCCAACGCGACGGAAAGTGCGGTCTTGCCGCTGGCCGTCGGCCCGCCGACGGCGACGACGCGGGGTTTAGACAAGTCGGCCAAACTGCTTTTCCAGCTCCTTCCGGGTGATTTTCAATACGCAGGGCCGCCCGTGCGGGCAGAACGGCGGGACCGTGCCGTCCATGATGCGCTGGGCCAGCGCGAGCATCTCGGCGGCGTTCGTGCGGTCCCCCGCTTTGATGGCCGCGCGGCAGGCGATGGAATGCAGCACCCACTCGGTCTTTTCACGCAGGGCGTCGCGTCCGCCATCGGCGAGCTTGGCCGCCAGCTCCACGATCATATCCTCTACATCGTCCACCGGCACGTCCGCGGGCACGGCGCGCACGACAACAGTCGAGCCGCCGAAGTCCTCGGCCTCGATGCCGGCATCGGTCAGAAGGTCAAGGTTCTGCAAAACGGCCTGTTTTTCCGCGGCGGTCAGATTGACCTGCACAGGGACGAGCAGCATCTGGGACGGCACGCTGCCGTAGTCCCTGGCCAGCTGCTCAAACAGAATGCGCTCATGCGCAGCGTGCTTGTCGATAAGGCAAAGCTCACTGCCGCGCTCGGTGATGATATAGGTCTTGAACACCTCGCCGACAAGGCGCAGCGGCTCACTTGCAGGCGGCGGGGTCAGCGTCGTCTGCTCGGGACGTGTGCTGACCATGTCGGGCAGAGCGCTTAAAGCATGCGGGTCATTCCGAACGTAATCCGTCTCGGGGTCTGTCGCGGGGGCCTCGTCGGGCAGCTCCGGCAGGATGTCCAGCACCGTGTCATCGCTGACGGCGTGGGGCATCGGCTGCGGGGCGGGAATCGTTACGGGCTCCGACGCGGGCGTTTCAACCGCCGTCACCGGCGTGACCGGGGTCAGCGGTCTCGGTGCGGGTCCCGCCGTGTAGGCGGGCTTCGGGGACTGTGCCTCCAGCACGCCCGGGACAGGCTGTGTGCCCTGTGCATTCTGAACGCCCTGCGCCGTCGGCAGCGGGCGCGCAGGCACGGGCGCGGTCAGACCGTTCAAAGCGCGGTATTCTGCCGCGGACAGCGTCGTGAAGCCGCCCTTTTTCGGCTGGGTCGCAGCGGGCCGCGCGGCAGGTGCCAGGGCGGCGGGCTGCAGCACGGTCTGCCCGGGCTTTTCTTCGGGCGCGGTGTGGCCCATCTCAAAGCGGCACTCGCCGCTGCCGGGCGTTGCCAGCGCGGCGCGAACAGCGCGGTAGACAGCGTCAAAGACGTCACTCTCTTTCGCAAAGCGAATTTCGGTTTTCGCCGGGTGGACGTTGACATCGACCATGTCGGGCGGCAGCTCCAGCATGAGCACCGCGCCCGGGAACTTGCCCTGCATCATCGTGCCCTTGTAGGCGTTTTCAAGTGCCGCCATCATTGTGCGGTTTTTGACGTAGCGGCCATTAACAAAGAAATGCTGCGCACCGCGGCTGGCGCGGCAGGCACGCGGCGGCGTGACCAGGCCGGTCACATGGTACAGCTCGCTGCCGCCGTCCACGGGCAGCAGGTCGCGGGCAAATTCACGGCCCAGGACCGCGTAGACCGCACTGCGCAGGTCGCCGTCGCCGGGGGTCACATACTGCTGCTTGCCGTCGCGCAGATAGCGGAAGCTGATCTCCGGGTGGGACAGCGCCGCGTGCAGGACAGTCTCAGCCACAAACGTGCTCTCGCTGGCGTCCTTTTTCAAAAACTTCATGCGGGCGGGCGTGTTGTAAAACAGGTCACTGACCGTGATGGTCGTGCCGACGGGGCGCGCGCCGGGCTCCATCCCACGCTCCTCGCCGCCTTCGATGCGGTAGCAGCAGGCGTACTCGTCGGCCTCTGTGCGGGTCAGCACCTCGACGCGGGCAACGCTGGCAATGGAGGCAAGTGCCTCGCCGCGGAAGCCCAAGGTATGGATGTGCCCGAGGTCCTCCGCCGTCGCGATCTTGCTGGTGGCATGGCGGATAAACGCTTTATCGATATATTCCGCTTCTATGCCTGAACCGTTATCTACGATTTGCAGCTGCTGGATGCCGCCGCGCACCGCCGACAGCGTGATCTGCGTCGCGCCTGCGTCAATGGCATTTTCCAGCAGCTCCTTCGCCACGGAGGCGGGCCGTTCGACGACCTCGCCCGCCGCGATCAGCTCTGCGGTATGCTTGTCCAGTACACGAATTTCCGCCATGGTTTTCACCTGCCTTTAGTCTTTGTCCAGTGTATTTTTCAGTTCGTACAGGAAGTTCAGCGCCTCCAGCGGGGTCAGTGTCTCAATGTCTACATTGTGGAGCTTTTCGACGACCTCGCTGGGTACGCTGGGGTTGTTGTAAGCCTCGACGGTGTCAAAATCGAGCTGCATCGTGTTATTGCGTCCCGGTGCGCTGGCCTCCAGCTGGCGCAGCACGGCGTGGGCGCGCTTTGTCACGCTGCCGGGCAAACCCGCGAGCTTCGCGACCTCGATGCCGTAGCTGTCGTCGGCGGGGCCTGCCACAATGCGGCGCAAAAACGTGATGTCCTCGCCGCGCTTTTTGACGGCGATATTATAGTTTTTGACGCCGTGAATATCCTGCTCCATGCTCGTCAGCTCGTGGTAGTGCGTGGCGAACAGCGTCTTGCAGCCGATGTTCTCACAGATAAATTCTACCACACTGCGCGCAATGCTCATGCCGTCAAACGTCGAAGTGCCGCGGCCAATTTCATCCAGAATCACTAAGCTGTCCTTCGTCGCGTTTTTCAGGATCTCCGCAACCTCGGTCATCTCGACCATGAAGGTCGACTGCCCGGCGGCGAGGTCATCCGACGCGCCGACGCGGGTGAAGATGGCATCCACCACGCCGATATGCGCCGCGGCGGCAGGCACAAAGCTGCCGATCTGCGCCATCAGGGCGATCAGCGCATTCTGGCGCATGTACGTAGATTTACCGGCCATGTTCGGGCCGGTGATGAGCAACATCCGGTTCTCGTCCTCGTCGAGCATCGTATCGTTGGGCACAAACAGACTGCCCTTGAGCATCTGTTCAATGACCGGGTGGCGGCCCTCCTTGATCTCCATAACGCCGCTCTCATCCACGTTTGGCATGACGTAGTTGTTTTGCAGCGCCGCCTCGGCAAAGCCTGCCAGCACATCGAGCTGGGCCACAGCCGATGCCGTGCGCTGGATGCGGACGACCTCGGCAGAGATCGACGAAAGCAGGTCGGCAAACAGCTGGTGTTCCAGAACCAGCAGGCGCTCGTTTGCGCCGAGGATCTTATTTTCCAGCTCCTTCAGTTCGGGCGTGATATAGCGCTCGCCCGTCGTCAGCGTCTGCTTGCGGGTGAAGGTATCGGGCACCGAGTCGGTGTAGGAGCGGCTGACCTCGATATAGTAGCCGAACACCTTGTTGAAGCCGATCTTCAGCTTGGGGATGCCGGTTTCCTCGCGGTAGCGGGCCTCAAGGTTTGACAGATACCCCTTGCCGCCGTGCATGATGTCGCGCAGCTCATCGACCTCGCTGTTGAAGCCCGCGCGGATAGCGCCGCCGTCCTTCATGTTGGCGGGCGGGTCATCCACAAGGGCGGTCTGGATGTTCTGCAAGACATCCTCGAGCAGGTCGATCTGGTCAGCCAGCTGCGTCAGCAGCGGCGCACCGCAGGCCGCAGCCTGGGCCTTGACCTGGGGCAGCATGGCGCAGGTATCCCCCAGTGCCTTGACCTCGCGCGGGGTGGCGGAGCCGTAGAGAATGCGGGTCGTCAGCCGCTCAATGTCAAAGACATGGCCGAGGGCTTCTTTCAAATCGGCGCGGGCGATGCTGGCAGAATAGAGCGCCTGCACCGCACAGAGCCGCGCGTTGATGGACTCGGCGTCCACAAGGGGCTGCTCGATCCAGGAGCGCAGCAGGCGCTTGCCCATCGAGGTTTCGGTCTTGTCGAGCACCCAGAGCAGCGTGCCGCGCTTCTCGCGCCCGCGCATCGTCTCGGTCAGTTCCAGATTTGCGCGGGTCACAGGCGACAGGCGCATATACTGTGCGTCGGCGTAGTTCTGCACGGTCTTGATGCGCTCAACGCCGTGCTTTTGGGTCTCGTGCAGGTAGTTGAGAAGCGCCGCCACAGCATACGGGACAAGCGCGTCCTTCTCATAGCCGAGGGTCGTGCGCCAGTCGGCGCCGAACTGGTCGGCCATGGTCTGCTCCATGACGGTGTCCTTAAAGCAGGCATCCTCGCGCAGCTCGACCAGGGCGTTCGTGTGCTGCTTGATGTAGGTCGTGACATCTTTAAAGTCAAGCATCGGCGGGCAGATCAAAATCTCGCTGGGCATATAGCGGCACAGCTCGGCGATGATGGCTCCGCCGATTTTTTCAGCGTTCAGCTCGGTGGCGTAGGCCTCGCCGGTGGAAACGTCCGCAAAGCAGACGCCCGCACGCCAGCGGCCGCGGGTGCGCTTGCAGTAAATGCTCGCCAGATAGTTGTTTTTATCCTCGGACAGCATGCTGCTTTCAATGACCGTGCCGGGCGTGACAACGCGGATGATGTCGCGCTTGACAAGACCCTTGGCGAGGGCTGGATCCTCCATCTGCTCACAGATGGCGACCTTGTAGCCCTTGGCGACCAGGCGCGCCATGTAAGTCTCGTAGGAGTGGAACGGCACGCCGCACATAGGGGCGCGTTCTTCCTTGCCGCAGTTTTTGCCGGTCAGCGTCAGCTCCAGCTCCCGCGAAGCCGTCAGCGCGTCGTCGTAGAACATTTCATAGAAGTCACCGACGCGGTAGAACAGAATCTCGTTGGGATGCTGTTTTTTGATTTCAAAATACTGCTGCATCATGGGCGATACTGCTTGCTCGGCCATGTTTCACACTCCTGTTGATTCTTGTTGGTATGTTGTTCTTGTAGGGGCGGATTCCATATCCGCCCGGAAGGTATGCGGCTGCGTACAGTGCTGCGGGCGCATATAGAATGCGCCCCTACGGCCTCTCTGCCCCGCGCCTCAAGCTTTAGTGGCAGCCGCCGCAGGTGGAGCAGCTGCCGGTGCAGCCGCCGGTGGGGGCCTGCACGGTCATGGGGTCGCCGCCGTTCATAGCGGTGTTGATGATGGCGTCAATGTGGCTGACCATTGCCTCGCACTCGGCCTTGGCGGCATTGTAGCGGACCATGCCCTCGCTGGCCATGATCTGGCTGTACAGATCGTTGACGCGCTGGTTCAGCTCGGCCACGCGGGCGGCATCGGTCTCGGCCTTGGCACTCTCATTGTTCAGGTCGAGGCGGGCGAGGTTGAACTCACCGATCATGTTCTGCAGCTCCTCGTCCATGTCGTTCTCACGGCGGGCAGCGTCCAGCTCCAGGTAGCGGGGGTCAGTCTGCAGGGCAGCGGCGGCTTTCTTGAAAAGATCAATGCAATCCATTGTAAAATTCTCCTTATAAACTATAAATATAATGTATGGGTTTATTCAGCAAGTTCGCCCACCAGCAGTGCGGCGCGCGAGCCGGTGATGTGGACGTCGGCCCACTGGCCGATAAGACTTTCAGGAGCCTTGAACTCCACGACCAGATTGTTGTCGAGGCGTCCGTTGACGGTGCCCTCATTGCGGCCCGCAGCCTCGACCAGCACGCGGACGGTCCGGCCTGCCATGGCGGCGGTGGCGGCAAAGGCGAACTCCTCCTGCGTTTTCAGCAGGCGGTCCATGCGTGCGGCCTTCTCAGCGTGGGTCGTTGGGTCGGGCAGCTTGGCCGCCGGGGTGCCGGCACGCTTGGAATAGATGAAGGTAAACAGCTGCATATAGCCCACCTCACGGATGAGGTCGAGCGTTGCGGCAAAGTCCTCCTCCGTCTCGCCGGGGAAGCCGACAATGATGTCGCTGGAGAAAGTCACACCGGGAATTTTTTCCTTGGCGTAGCGGATCAGATCCATGTACTGCGCGACGTTGTAGTGGCGGTTCATCTCCTTGAGCAGCCGGTCCGAGCCGGACTGCACGGGCAGGTGGATATGCTTGCACAGATGCTCCTGCGCGGCAATCGTGTCGATGAGCTTGCGGCTGACGTCCTTCGGGTGGCTCGTCATGAAGCGGATCTGGTAGTCGCCGGGGACTTCGCACAGCAGGTTCAAAAGGTCGGCAAAGTCGATGGGATGTTCCAGCCCCTTGCCGTAGCTGTTGACGTTCTGGCCCAGGAGGGTGATCTCCTTATAGCCCTGCTCGACAAGCTGCCTGAACTCCGCCAGAATTGCGGCGGGCTCTCGGCTGCGCTCCCGCCCGCGGACGTAGGGCACGATGCAGTAGGTGCAGAAGTTGTCGCACCCGTACATGATGGGCAGCCACGCGCGGAATCCGGAATCGCGGCGGATGGGCAGCTCCTCGACCACGGCGTTGCGCTCGGCGGGCTTTTCCAGATAGCGCTTGCCCTTGCGGATGCGCTCGGCCAGCATGGCGGGCAGCCGGTCAATGCCGTCCACGCCAAAGACAAGGTCCACATAGGGGTAGCTCTGGCGCAGCTTTTCGACGATGTGCTCCTGCTGGGCCATGCAGCCGCAGACACCGATCATCAGACGCGGGTTCTGCTCCTTGAGCTTTTTCAGCGCGCCGACATTGCCGAAAACGCGCTGCTCGGCGTGCTCACGCACGGCGCAGGTGTTGAACAGGATGAGGTCGGCGTGTTCGACATTGTCGCACAGGCCGTAGCCGACATCCTGCAAAACGCCCTTGATCTTCTCGCCGTCGTTGACGTTCTGCTGGCAGCCGTAGCTGCGTACATACGCCAGCGGCGGTGTCTCATAGAACGCCGCCAGCACCTTGGCGGCGGCATCGTTGTGGGTGTAGGTCAGTTTTTCCAAGTGAATTTCTCCTTATATAAACGCCCAAATGGGCGCACCTATCCAAACATACCATATTAGTATAACAAATTCGAAGTAAAAGCACAAGCGGCAGAAGGTGAATTTTTTGTGCCGTCGGGCGGGGAATCCGCTTTTTGCACCCGTTCCGCAAAAAGACGGCAAAAAGACGCGGCGGGAAGATTGACATTTTCGCCTTCTTGCGCTACAATACATATATTATGCCGCTGTGGCGGAACTGGCAGACGCAAGGGACTTAAAATCCCTCGGTAGCGATACCGTACCGGTTCGATCCCGGTCAGCGGCATATAGCCCTATATTCAACGTTCACTCGCTGAATATAGGGCCTTTTTTGTTTTGATTTCTGTGTATCAAAAGCAATCCCTAGTCAATTTTATTCTGGCAATCCCTAGTGTTTTTTCGGCCAAAAATCCCTCGATTCTGTTGACAATCCCTCGATTTTGCGGTATAATTTCTGTATCAAAAGGTCGATGTTCGGAGGTTTTACAATGAAAGAGCCTATCTTCAACGCCAGTCTTACTATTGAAGCCACGCCAGAAGAAGCAGAAGCCTTAAATAAATCCAACTCAACCGTTGACGAAGAAACTCGTCAAACATTTCGGCACGCGCTGGAAATGCAAGAAGCATCTCTCCCAAAAGGAAGAATCGCGCGCTTAAAAAGCAAGCAAGTCAATAAGTTCACCACTCCCCTTTGGCAAATCGAAGATATGTTTATCAGCTATCAAAGGGGCAAAAACAACACAGAAGCCACCATCAAATACTATCAAAAGGTTTTTCGCAACCTTTACAGGTTTGTTGCTTATCTCGTGAGTGAATCCCCTGCCGATTACGCCAAAATGCTAAACACTTCAAAAGAGGCTCTTACAGAGCACACATTGAGCGATCTCGAGTTTGGCAAAATCATGCCGTTGGTCGTTCTCGAAACAGATGATTTTGAAGCCGAGTACCACGACTACATTTTAGACTACCTAGAATGTAATGAGCAAACGCTAAACAACATTTTCCGTGGTTGGCGTGCTATTGCTTACTTCTGCATGGATAAAGGCTGGATAGATACGCGCAATATCTATATAAGAGAAGTAGCGCCCGCAATCAAAGAAGTGTACACCGATTCTGAAATCGAAAAGTTACTTGTAAAGCCTAGGCCCGAAGATTTCATAGAATACCGAAATTGGGTTATCATCAACTATTTTCTTGCTACTGGAAACCGCATTTCCTCCGTTGCCAATCTGAAAATAAGCGATTTGGATTTTGATGAAGGCATTATAACCGTCAATGTTCAAAAGAATCGTGACCCCTCCCGCATTGCAATGGCCGAAAAGCTAAAGCCGATTCTTATAGAATATATTCGCCACTATCGCTGTGACGAAAACGGCATTCCTTTAAATAAGGCCTATGTCTTTTGCAATTCTTACGGCAGCAAATGCGGCCCTGTTGCCCTAGGCAAAAGCCTCGGAGAATACAACAAAAGTCGTGGCGTTCAAAAAACAAGCTGCCACCTCTGGCGACACACGTTCGCCAAACGATGGATTCAATCTGGCGGTGATATTTTATCCTTGCAGAAGATATTAGGCCATCGCTCTTTGAAGATGGTTCAGCGCTACTCTAATTTGTTCGCAGAGGACACAAAACCGATGGTCGAAGAACACGCCCCTATCAATACTGTTCGCATAAATCGAGGCAAAACAAAGTTAGCTTTCAGAAAATAAAAGCGCGCTCACAGCTTAGAATCTGTGGGCGCAATTTCTTTCTCATTCTATTGTAATTTTTAAGCGTTCCACATCATTGCGGACGCGCTCAAACAGCGCATCGGAAAGGACGGCGCGTGTAGTCTACCCCAAAAGAACATTTTTATTATCCTCAAAAGCAGCATAGATGGTTGTTTGCAAGTCGGCCTGTAAGTCAGCAAGCAATCTGTCCATGCGCTCATTATAAAGGCGCGCTGCTTCTTTCTTTGCTATTGAGGGAACAAGGCGGTTTATTTCCTATTGGGCGATTTTGTGGCTGCGTTCATCGTGCCACGCCTCATGTTCTGGTTTATAGAAGATGTTCGTTGTTTTCATCGGCTGAATCCTCCAACGCTGTAAGGCTCTGTGTAAGCGTTTCATACTCAAAGGGATAGTATTTCAACAAAGCTCTTTCCACGCGCTCACAGAGCCGCTTAGAAGCCTTTCTTTTGGTGCGGGAAAGGTCATATAGGTCGTAGACATTTAAACCCGCCTACGCTGCAAATGCAGCCCTTGAAACGCCGCACAAGGGACGCAGCATAGAAACGGCGCTGTTTAGTTGCTCTTGTTTTGTCATTGTTCAACACCTCTGTTGGTTCGTATGAGGGGGATATAATGCAGGATACGCACAAAAGGCAAAATCAAAAAACGGTATTTGCTGACTGTTGAAGTGCAAACGGCTTCCGAAAATTTGCGATTTTGTGTTAATTATTATATCTTATTTTTTGGATTTTTCTTGTTTTCTTATTACTCTCTTTAAAAACGATATTATAAATATAATATATATGACCTTTATGTTGAAACGAAAGCCAAGTTCCCCACGTTCAAGATTGAGGTTGAAGAAGCTAAAAAGCGCGTTGGCAAGTATGACCATACGACTATGGACGATATTGAAGCCTACATTGGTGACGATGAACACAAAGAATGGAAGGTCGAGTTTGACAAGCTGTTCGGTGAGAAGATTCCCAGCAAGACCAACGCAACTAAGAGCGTCCGCAAGGTGAAGTTTGCTGTAATTCGCAAATGGTTTGTTGAGAAGCGCGAAGGTGAAGAAGCAGAGAAAGCTAAGAAAGCGCGCGAAGCCGCCGCGAAGAAAGCCAAACGAACAAACAAAAAGGCTACTGACGAAGATAAAGCAGTAGAGCAGAATGTGCCGCTTGAAGTAGCTAACAACTCCCAGCAGGAGCAGCTTGATCTTGTATCCTAATAGAAAGGCGCGTGTATCGGGTAAAGATACACGCGCCCATTGGCTCTATTGGTCTTTATTTTCAGAATTTTCTTCCATATCGTTAAGCGCATATTCAATACATAGCACAGTAAGGCGGTTTAGTGAAATGCCCTCTTTATCGCAGATTTTATCCATACGGTCAAGCAGCGATTTTTCAAACCTAAATGTACGATTGACATATTCTTCTTTTGGAATCTTGAAAGCCATTTTACCACCCCTCTATATTGTGGGTGAAAATACCACCAAAAACAACGCATTATTTATGTGTGGTATTAACACTTGATTATTATGTGCAAAATCTGTATACTTGTATTACAATCATTTTGAGGAGGACTGACAAAATGAAGTTAAAAAAGATTGTTGCACTAAGCCTGACAACTGCATTAGCGCTGACAATGGTTGCTTGCGGTGGAAGTGGAACAAATTCTAATGGAGCAACTTCTTCTGATTCGAAGGGCGGTTTAGGCACGGCTGTATCAAATTTGCTTGACCCAACAACAGTTTATAAGAAAGGCGAAACCGTCAACGGAAAAGGATACACGTTAGTGATTGATTCTGTTGATGCAACACCAGAATTTGAGGACTATACGGACGCTGATAGTGGCACGGAGTATTTCTTTGCAAGTTTTGAACTGGAAAATACATCAAATACCGCAATTGACCTCAGTGATTTCTTTAAGATTTCTGCCGATGGTGAAGAATGTTCTTTTATTAACTTCTATGATAAATATAATGGTGTTGATAAAATTGAATGGTATACTTCTTTAGAAGCGGGACGAAAAGCTAAAAACTATTTTTCTGCGGTTGTCCCAGAAAAATGGAATGAAATAAAAATAAGTTGTCCTGATAATTCAGTGGTATCTATTACCCATGCTGATTTGGGCACGATTTCTGCGGGTGAAGAAAGCGGAGAAGATGTTGTTTACCATGTAGGGGACACACTAACGCGCAACGGTATGAAGATTACACTGACAGGCGCACGTCAAACCGAATATGTCAGCAAAGATTCTTATACCTATTATGAACCCGATGACGGTAAAGTTTTCGTCATTTTATTTTTTGACATCAAAAACGCTTCTGATCAAACGCAACGGTTTGATGCCCTTAATACATTCGATGTGTTCATTGACGACTACTCCGATAGATTTACCAGTTTCCTCTATACCACGGTTGACGACATGGAAGATTTGAACGACCAAGACTATAAAGACATTTTAAGCGGTAAATCTATGAGCGGCTATAAGGTGATTGAAGCCCCCGCCAACTGGAAGAAGATTGAACTCGCCACGCGGCAAGGCGCATTTCTAATTGAACCCAAAGATTTCGTTTGATTTTATCAGCGTCTAAGACGTTCCAAAAGGTATACTTAAAGAAACGCCCTCCGAAGCCTATTCGGAGGGCATTTTCTGCGTCTCATATTCTTTAAATTTTCTTTAGAAACGTATCAATAAAAGTATTGACTTTTTGATACTTCTGTGATATATTTATATTAGCAAATGAAAGGAGCGCTGGCAGATGGACAGAACCGTTTGGGGCTATTGCCGTGTTAGCAGTGTAGATCAGAACCTTGACCGCCAAAAGGCCGCTATGCTGGCCGAGGGCATCGACGAGAAGCACATTCTCTGCGATAAGGCATCAGGCAAGGATTTTGAGCGCCGCACATGGAATCTCCTAGTCGGCACAGATACAAGTGCTCCCCTTTTGCGCAAAGGTGATTTGCTTGTTGTTCTCTCTCTTGACAGACTAGGCCGTAACTATACCGAAATTCGCAAGCAGTGGGCATACATCACCACCGAAATCGGCGCGGATATTAAAGTTCTCGATATGCCCCTGCTGGACACCAGCACCGCAACAGAGAACCTTGACAAACGTTTCATTGCAGATTTGGTCTTGCAGATTCTTAGCTACACCGCTGAGAAAGAGCGTACAAACATCCGTAAGCGTCAAGCGCAAGGCATTGAGGTCGCGCGCGCACACGGCGTTAAGATGGGCCGCCCCACAAAGGACTATCCCGAAAATTGGCAGACCGTGTATATCAAATGGAAACAGAATCAGATTCTCGCTGTTGACGCAATGCGAGAATTGAACCTTACGAAGCCTACATTTTATCGACTGGTGAAGCGCTATGAAGGTAAAGATTAAATATTCTTATGCCTATTTGAAAATCCCTCTACCACAATTTCAATTCTTCAATCCCTTTTACTATTTTTCCTGTTGTTTCGTCTATTATATAATCATTCATTCTAGATTTCAATACAACAGTTAAAACATCTTTATTTCCAGTTTGCTTGAAGTCTGCTAACTTAACTGATAATACGCAAATTCTTTCCATTACATTTATTTGTTTTCTGTCTATATAACCTTGTAATTGCTTTTGATGTTGTTCAAATAGCTCATTTGTTTCAAATACTCTAATAGTACTCCAATCTCTTGCAGTCCACGCTTCTTGCAATTTTACGAATAAACTTCTAGTCCAAGATAAGAACTCTTCTTTATTAAACATTTCATCAACAGCTTTAACTTTTCTTTCAACATTTTCTTCAGAATCAAAATTAGATGCTGGTTGATACGTTTGAACTGGTCTAATTGGAGTGTGTTTATTCTTTGAAGAAATAGCATAAGCTATAGCAATTATAATAATAAAAGTTATTATTGTTCCCCACGAAGAACCTCCTCCACTACTATGGCTTGTTCCTCCATAACTAGAACTGTAATCATCATCGTCCCAACTACTCCATGAGCTTCCGCTATCCCACGAACTGTCGCTATCCCATGAGCTACCACTGTCGTAATCCTCAAAACTTCCTACATCTGCAATTGATGTTTTATAATCAATCGTAACTGTTGAAATAAACGTTATTAAAAGCAATGCAATGAATATTT
>OLOI01002039.1_pt1 | contig 15495 bp, 18 predicted proteins | sample 1672131 | NCBI WGS metagenome assembly OLOI01 (sample SAMEA3136651, study PRJEB25190) | human gut metagenome | reverse complement strand
GCGCGACACCGACGCCCAGGTCGTGGAGCAGGGCGTGCCGTTCGCGCAAGCGGTCGCGCAGGCGGCCGGGCTGCCCCTGGCATGCACCACGGTGCCCGCCGCGGCGGCGCGCCAGGTCGCCGACCGGGAAACTACCCACCGCGCGCCGAATGAGGATCGGCAAACGTACTATCCTGTGCAAGTATATGTAAGAACTCCCTGGGAATAGACAAGAGAGCTGCGCGCCGGACGGTTCCAGTCCGGCCGTTTATGCATTCGGACGAGACGAGGAAGGCGAATCATGGCGAGAATCAGCGTAGACGACTCCTTCTGCAAGGGGTGCGGCCTGTGCGTGGACGCATGCCCCGTGCATATCATCGAGCTTGACGACGACACGATCACGGCGAAGGGCTACCACCCGGCGCATTGCATCGACCTGGACGCGTGCACGGGCTGCGCGTCGTGCGCGACGATGTGCCCGGACGTGGCCATCACGGTGGAAAGGTAGGCTGGGCATGGCAGAGAAAGTGCTCATGAAGGGCAACGAGGCGCTGGCCGAGGCGGCCATGCGCGCCGGCTGCCGCTTCTTCTTCGGGTATCCCATCACGCCGCAGACGGAGCTCGCGGCCTACATGTCCAAGCGCATGCCCAAGGTGGGCGGGACGTTTTTGCAGGCCGAGAGCGAGATCGCGGCCATCAACATGGTGTACGGCGCGGCCGCTGCGGGTGCGCGCGTCATGACGTCGTCCTCGTCGCCGGGCATCTCGCTCAAGGGCGAGGGCATCTCCTACATGGCCGGCGCGGACCTGCCGGGCGTCATCATCAACGTGCAGCGCGGCGGCCCGGGCCTCGGCGGCATTCAGCCCTCACAGTCCGATTACTGGCAGGCGACGAAAGCCCTCGGCCACGGTGACTTCCAGATTCTCGTTTTTGCGCCGTCCACGGTGCAGGAAATGGTCGACCTCGTCTCCGACGCATTCGATAAAGCCGACGAATACCGCATGCCCGCGATGATCCTTGCAGACGGCATGCTGGGCCAGATGATGGAGCCGGTGGAGCTGCCGGAGCACAAAGACAGAAAGCTTCCCGAAAAGCCGTGGGCAGCCTGCGGCCACGAAAATAAAAGAGAGCACAACATCATCAACTCCCTTTACCTTACGCCGAACGCCCTTGAAGACCTTGTGCGTGCCCGCTACGAGCGCTATAAGATCGTCGAAGAAAAAGAGCAGCGTGCGGAGGAATACCGCACGGAGGACGCAGATGTCATCGTCGTCGCTTACGGTGCATCGAGCCGTGTGGCGCGCAGCGCCGTGAATAAGGCGCGTGAAGCCGGCAAGAAGGTCGGTTTAATTCGTCCCATCACGCTGTGGCCGTTCCCGAAGGACGCGATCAAGCGCGCGGCAGACCACGCCAAAGAGCTGCTCGTTGTGGAGATGAGCATGGGCCAGATGGTAGACGATGTGCGCCTTGCGGCAGAGTGCCGTGTGCCGGTGCACTTCTACGGCCGTACCGGCGGTGTGATTCCTACCCCGAAGGAAATTCTGGGCGAGATCGATAAACTTTTGAAATAAGGCGAAAGGATAGAATCAAATGGCAGTTGTATTTAAAAAGCCGTCTACGCTAACAGACGCGCCGCTGCATTATTGCCCCGGCTGCACGCACGGCATCATTCACCGCCTTGTTGCGGAAGCGATAGAAGAGCTCGGCATCGACGGCAAAACGGTCGGTGTGGCCTCGGTCGGCTGCTCCGTTATGTGCTACGATTATTTCACCTGCGACATGGTGCAGGCGCCGCACGGCAGAGCCCAGGCGGTTGCGACGGGCATCAAGCGTGCAAGACCGGAGGACGTTGTATTTACCTATCAGGGCGACGGCGACCTTGCGGCCATCGGTACGGCGGAGACCGTACACGCGGCAACGCGCGGCGAGAACATCACCGTTATCTTTGTAAACAACGCAATTTACGGCATGACCGGCGGCCAGATGGCGCCGACGTCTCTGCCGAACCAGGTCACGCAGACCACCCCGTACGGCCGTGACGTAAACACCGCGGGCTACCCGGTGCGCATCTGCGAGATGCTCTCCACACTGGACGGCGTGGCGCTTGCACAGCGCGTGACCGTCGACAACGTGAAGAACGTCAACATTGCGAAAAAGGCCATTAAAAAGGCGTTCCAGAACCAGATCGAGGGCAAGGGCTACTCCATTGTAGAGGTGCTTTCCACCTGCCCGACGAACTGGGGCATGTCGCCGGTTGAGGCGCTCGATTGGCTCGAAAAGAACATGATTCCGTACTACCCGCTCGGCGTGTATAAAGACGGCACAAAGGGGGACAGGCTGAAATGAAAGACTTGAACATCGTTTTTGCCGGTTTCGGCGGTCAGGGCATTTTGTTCGCCGGTAAAGTTGTGGCGTATGCAGGCCTCATCGAGGGCAGGGAGCTCTCTTGGCTGCCGTCCTACGGCCCGGAGATGCGCGGCGGCACCGCGAATTGCAGCATTTGTCTCTCCGATGAACCCATCGGCTCGCCGCTTGTGACGAATCCGAACGTGCTCATCGCCATGAATCGCCCGTCGCTCGATAAGTTCGTGAACGAGGTCGAGCCCGGCGGCACGATCTTACTCGACAGCAGCCTCATCGACGAGCGTGTAGAGCGCGACGACGTGACCGTTTTCTATGTCCCGGCATCAAAACTGGCGGAGGAAAACGGACTGAAAGGCCTTGCGAATATCATCTTGGTCGGTAAGCTGCGCAAGGAGCTTGCGTTCTGCACGGAAGAAACGCTCGATAAAGCGCTGCAAAAGTGTATTCCCGCAAGAAAAGCGGATATGCTCGGTTTCAATAGAAAAGCCTTGGAGATCGGTAAAGCGCAGTAAAATTGAATTTATATAAAAAAGAACGGCGCAGGCTTAAAATCTGCGCCGTTCCTTTAAATTGAGAGCCAAGGAGACGGTCTTTATGAAAATTCTGGCGTTTACGGGCGCGGGCATCAGCAAGCAGAGCAACATTCCGACATTTATGGAGCGACCCGACGTGCGCGAAAAGCTGTTCCGCACGTTCGCGGAGCATCACCACGAGGCGTATAACGAGGTCATTCGCGAATTGAAAGCGAATATGAACGGCGCGGAGCCGAACGACGCGCATTTTGCACTGGCGGAATACAAGGTGCCGGTCATCACGATGAACATTGACGGGCTGCATAAAAAAGCGGGCAGCGACGCACTGGAACTGCACGGCGGCCTGCCGGAGGACGACGAAATGGACAAGGCGTGGGCGCTTCATAATAAGCCCGTGCTGTACGGTGACCCCGCGCCGAACTATGCGAAAGCATACGAAAGGACGGCTGAATTAAAGCCCGGCGACGTGTTCCTTGTCATCGGCTGTTCGTACCACACCGCCATCGCGTGCGACCTGCGGGACGTAGCAAAGCACGCCGGTGCAAAGGTCATTGAGATTCAGGAAGACGCCGCGCATAATGTACGGAAAGTGTTGGAAGAATTGACAAGAAAGAACTGACAAGAAAGAACTGAACAGAGATAGGAAAAGCGCGTAGGCTGTGAAACCTGCGCGCTGCTTTTATTTGTCGAAATAAACGGTTCAAATTTGTGCCGTGCGCTTCTCTGCCTGTCGTTTTTGAATCGCCTTGGCGGCAAAGTAGGTGAGGAGGGCGGCGAGGGTGCCGAGGAGGATGCCGGCGAGGACATCGGTAGGGTAGTGGACAAAAAGAAAAATGCGGGAGAACGCGATGAGCACTGCCGGAATGTACGCGAGCCAGCCGACTTTTTTGTGGCGGAGCGTCAAAATAAGCGCTGCGGCAAAGCTTGACGATGTGTGGCCCGAGGGGAACGAATAGGACGTGGGGCGCGCGATGAGCATCGGAAAATCCGTGAACACGTTGCACGGGCGTAGGCGGCAGATGATGTTTTTCAGCGTCAGCTCGCCGAAAAGCAGCGTGACCGTCATGGCGATAAGCACCAAACCACCGGTGCGGCGCGTTTTTTTAAAGCAGAGCAAAACGAGCGAAAGGACGATCCACCCAATGCCCGCTTCGCCGAGCGATGTGATGATGGGGAAGACCGTATCGGTCACGGTGTTATGAAAGTGCGTCTGTATAAAGGCCATGACGGCGGCGTCAAGCGACGGGATGCCGGGAAAACTCATCTTAGTAAACCTCCAATGCTTTGATTGAGTTATAGTATACTGCAATTTTTCTAAAAATGCCAGTGGATTTCTATGAAAGAATTCTTTCAAAATTCTAAACGGACGCGCCCGCGCATAGAATTACCGGAAAAGGGGGCAGGAAAATGTCAAAACCCATAGCGGAAGCAAAATTCTATGCCATGACGGCGGAGGCGGCTGTGAAAACCCTTCAAAGCGACGCGGGGCGCGGACTGAGCGGATCCGAAGCGAAAAAGCGGCTCGGCGTTTACGGTGAGAATCGGCTGCAAAAGGGGAAGAAAACGAGCTTCGCAAAGAAATTTATGCTGCAGTTCGGCGATTTTATGGTGCTCATTCTGCTCATCGCGTCGGCAGTGTCGTTTGCCGTCTCGTGCATGCAGGGGGAAGCGAATCTGGCCGACCCGCTGCTGATTTTGGGCATCGTCATTGCGAACGCGTTTGTCGGCACGGTGCAGGAGGCGAAGGCAGAACGGGCGTTGGAAGCGCTGCGCACGCTTTCTGCGCCGCACGCCGATGTGCTGCGGGACGGCAAACGCGCGGTCATTTCCGCCGAAGCACTCGTGCCGGGGGACGTCGTATATATCCGCGCGGGAGACGTAGTGCCCGCCGACCTGCGGCTTTTGGAGAGCATGCATTTGCAGGCCGAGGAAAGCGCGCTGACGGGGGAATCCGTGCCGAGCGGCAAGGGTGCGAATGCGGTATGTGACGAAACGTGCGGCGCGGCGGAGCGCAAAAACATGCTGTTTTCCGGCACGGGCATCTCTGCCGGGCAGGGCGTGGGCATTGTGACCGCAACGGGCATGCAAACCGAAATGGGTCGCATTGCGGCGATGCTCGGCGACGAAGAAACACCCGACACGCCGTTAAAGCTGCGGCTGCGGCGCACGGGCAAGCTCATCGGGCTTTTGGTGCTTGGAATATGTGCGGTGATTTTTTTGATCGGGCTTATCCAAAAGGCAGAACCGCTTGAAATGTTCATGATCTCCATCAGCCTTGCGGTGGCGGCGATACCCGAGGGCCTGCCTGCCGTGGTGACGATCGTCTTGGCGCTCGGCGTGCGGCGCATGGCGGCAAAGCGAGCCATCATTCGGCATTTGCCTGCCGTGGAGACGCTTGGCAGCTGCGAGGTCATTTGCTCCGACAAGACCGGAACGCTGACGCAGAACAAAATGACGGTAGTGCGCTGCGCGGGTGCGGCGGGCGAGCTGAACGGACAGGATAGAGACGCTTTGTTATCTGCGGCGGCGCTGTGCACGAGCGTGGAGGGCAGCGACGAGAAGCTGCTCGGTGACCCGACCGAAACGGCGATTGTCGCGGCGGTATCGGACTGGGAGCGTCTGCAAAAGCAGCGCGTGAAAGCGGCTGAAGTGCCGTTTACGGCAGAACGCCGCCGTATGACAGTCGTACTGCGAACGGAGGGCGGATACAGGGTCATCACAAAGGGCGCGCCGGAGGCGATTTTACCGCGCTGCACGTATGTGCTTTTAAACGGGAAGAACGTTACGTTAACACCCGAGATGCGGGCGGCACTGAGCGCAAAAAACCGCGACATGGCAAACGACGCGCTGCGTGTTCTGGCGGCAGCGGAAAAGCGCACGGAAGCTTGCCCCGAGACGGACGATGCGGCGGAAAGCGGGCTGTGCTTTTTGGGACTTATCGGGCTGGAGGATCCCCCGCGCCCGGAGGCTGCGGAGGCGGTTTCCGAGTGCAAGCGTGCGGGCATTCGCCCCGTGATGATCACCGGCGACCAACCCGCTACGGCCTCAGCCATTGCCGGGCGGCTCGGCATTGAAAATAAAGCTGTGATGACGGGTGCGGAGCTGGAAAGCCTTTCGGACGACGCGCTTTTGCAGACGGTGCAGACGTGTTCCGTGTACGCGCGGGTCTCTCCGGCGCACAAAATGCGCATTATCAAGGCGTTTCGCAGGCTGAAGCTCGTCACGGCGATGACGGGCGACGGTGTGAACGACGCGCCTGCCCTGAAAGCGGCGGACATCGGCTGCGCGATGGGCAAAAACGGCACGGAGGTCGCGAAAAACGCCGCCGACATGGTATTGACGGACGACAACTTTGCGACGATTGTTTCCGCCGTGCGGGAGGGGCGGACGGTATACGGCAACATCCGCAAGACCATCCATTTTTTGATGTCGTGCAACATCGGCGAGATCTTGGTGGTGCTTGTGTCGTTTTTGCTGCGCACGCCGACGCCGCTTTTGCCGGCGCAATTATTATGGGTGAACCTTGTGACGGACTCTTTGCCTGCGCTGGCACTGGGCAGTGACCCGCCGCAGGGCGACGTGATGCGCCGCCCGCCTACCGCGCGGGACAGCAGTGCGTTTTCAAACGGGCTCGGTTTTGCAATGGCGGCGGAGGGTATGATGATCGGCGCACTGGCGCTTTTGGCGTTCACGGTGGGACGCGTGTTTTTTGACGCCGATCCCATGCAGCCCGCCGTGGGGCGCACGATGGCGTTTGCGGTCCTAAGCCTTTCGCAGCTCGTGCACAGCTATAATATGCGCAGTACGGGGCCGGTTTTGGGACGCGGTATGTTCAAAAACCGGGGTCTGAACGTATCGTTTTTGATTTGCTCGGCATTGATGGCGGGCGTGGTCGTGTTTCCGCAAGCGGCGGCGCTGTTTGGTTCCGTACCGCTGACCTTGACACAGTGGGGCATCGTGGCAATCCTTGCTTTGCTGCCTCTGCCGATCTGCGAAATGCAGAAAAGGATACTTTCTCGCACGGCAAAAGTGAAAAATATGACTTCCGGTGTGAAAAAGCGAGTCATTTTCAACAAATAGCCTGTTACTTTTTTAATTTTTAGCCGTCATATTGACTTCCCTTTCTTTTTTCAGCTATAATAAGGAAAAATAGCCCACACTGATGTGCAGGCCATGGGGTCTGCGAAAACGAAAGGGGTCGATATAGATGAGAAAAACCAAGATCGTATGTACGCTGGGTCCTTCTACCGATGACGAGGCTGTGCTGCGCGAGCTGATTTTGAGCGGCATGAACGTGGCGCGCCTGAATATGTCGCACGGCACGCATGAGGAGCACAAGCGCCGCGCCGATATGGTGAAAAAGCTGCGAAAAGAGCTTGACGTGCCGGTCGCCATTCTGCTCGACACGAAGGGTCCGGAGATCCGCACAGGGAAGTTTGCCGAAAAGGTGATGCTGACCCACGGGCAGAAGTACACACTGACGACGAACGAGCGCCCCGGCGACGCGGAAGGCTGCTCTATCACGTTTAAGGACCTGCCGAAGGACGTACACCGCGGCTCACATATCCTCATCGACGACGGCCTCATTGAAATGATCGTGGAAAAGGTGACAGACACGGACATTGAGTGCCGCCTTTTGAATGACGGCCCCATCACGTCTTATAAGGGCATCAATGTGCCGGGCGTGACGCTTTCCATGCCGTATATCAGCGAAAAAGACCGCGCAGATCTTGAATTCTGCGTGAAGGAAGATTTTGAGTTTATCGCCGCCTCGTTCACGCGCTCGGCAGAGGATATTGTGATGATCCGCAACGAGCTTGAAAAAAACAACTGCCGCGACATTCGCATCATCGCGAAGATTGAGAACACGGACGGCGTGGAGAACATCGACGACATCATCCGCGTTTCGGACGGCATTATGGTGGCGCGCGGCGACCTTGGCGTCGAGATCCCGATGGAGGAAATCCCGGTGCTGCAAAAGCAGCTCATTCACAAAGCGTATGTCGCCGGCAAGCAGGTCATTACGGCGACGCAGATGCTCGACTCCATGATCAAGAATCCGCGCCCGACGCGTGCGGAGGCGACCGACGTGGCGAACGCGATCTACGACGGCACGAGCGCCATTATGCTGAGCGGCGAGACGGCCGCAGGCGCGTACCCGGTGGAGGCCGTGCGCACGATGGTCCGCATTGCGGAGCGCACCGAAAACGACATCGACTACGTGCGTCAGCTGGAGCAGTGGGATGTGCCGGTGCAAAAGGACGTGACCTCTGCCATTTCGCACGCAACGTGCACGACGGCGCACGACCTCGGTGCGGTGGCCATCATGACCGTATCGAAAACAGGCTTTACGGCGCGCATGATTTCGAAATTCCGCCCGGCGTGCCCAATCATCAGCGGCACGACCGACCGCAAGGTACTGAACCAGATGGGCCTTTCCTGGGGCGTAATCCCCGTGATGCTGGAGGAAAAGACCAGCACCGACGAGCTGTTTGAGCACATTGTTGCAGTTGCGGAGGAGCACGGGCTTGTGCAGGCGGGCGACATTGCCGTTATCACGGCGGGTATCCCGCTGGGCATTTCCGGCACGACGAACATGTTGAAGGTACACCTTGTGGGCGACGTGCTTGTCTCCGGCACCGTTGTGAACGAGCTGAGTACCTGCGGCCCGCTGTGCGTGTGCAAAACGGAGGAGGAAGCGCTGCAGAAGTTCCGCAGGGGCGATATTCTGGTGCTGCCGAAGACCACAAACGCAACGATGCCGCTGATCCGTCAAGCTTCGGGTATTGTGACGGAAATGGACGGTGTGAACTCTCACGCAGCCATCGCCGCCATGGCGCTGGATAAACCGGCCATCGTCGGCGCGGCGCACGCGACCGACCTGCTGCGCTCCGGCACAACCGTGAAGCTGGACGGCGTTAGAGGTGCGATTTTCAGCGTCAGTGCACCGAGCGCGGAAAAGTAAAACGAATAGCAACGCCGCACTCACGCAGGAAAACGTGGGTGCGGCGCTTTAAATAGGCCGGTCTTTTGACCGCCTATCAGGAAACCCATGCAACTGGGTTTCCTGCGGAGCGCGCCTCAGGGCTTTGCCCCGAGACCCCGCCAACTTTTTGAAAAAAGTTGGATCAAAAACTTTATTCGCCGCTTCGCTGTGCGTTATTTCACCGCTTTTATAATCGAACAATCGTTACCGTTTTCCACCGTGACGGTGAAGCCGACTTCTTTTAACAGTGCAGCTTCGTGTTCTTTTGTGAGCGGAATGTCGAAGTGGACGAATGTGTCGTCGGGAATGTTTTCTTCGCGGCGCTTGCGGCTCCACGTTTCGCGCAGCAGGTTTTCTTCTTCGTCACAGCAGGCGAAGTAATCGCCGTTTACAAACATGCCGCCGGGCGTGAGACAGTCATAGATGCGTTTGAAGAGCCGACTCTTTTTCTCCGGCAGAAAGTGGTGCAGCGATTCAAACGAGATGACGGCGTCGAACGCACCGGGGAACGGCACGGCAAAGTAGCTGCCGCACAGCAGCGTGAGGTCTTTATCCCCATGCTTTTTCATGAGGGCGTCGAGCATATCGGGCGAAAGGTCAATGCCGATGACGGAAATATCCGCGCGCAAATTGTAGAGCGCGTCGAGCTCCAATCCCGTGCCGCAGCCGAGGTCTAAAATGCGCTTGGCGCTTTGCGGCACGGCGCGTGCGAACTGCTTGTAGTCTTCGCCCCAGAATTTCGTCATGCGTGCTTCGTATTCCGGCAGGCGCTTGCGGAAAAACGCGCCCATTTCTTCAAGCGGGGCGCTTTCGAGCTCGCAAAGCCAATTTTTTAAGTCTTCCAAATATTTTTCTTTGTTTTGTGCGTTGATGACCATGTTTTTTCTCCAAATTCTTTAAATGAGAACACCGCGTTATTTTGCGCAGAATTTGCGGATGGCGCCGCGCAGCAGCTGCCGCAGCTCATCTTCCTCCGCGATAAGCGAGCCCGCATACAGCGCTTCGGCGATGCCGAACGTGTAAAACCGCACATCGCGATAAACGGCTTCGGCTTCCTTTACCGTGAGCCCGTACTGCACCGCCGTGCAGTCGATGGCCTCGCGGTTCCACGGGCTTGAGATGATCTGCGGCACGGTGCGGCTGCCGTATTCGTTCGATAAAAACAGGACGCCGAACAGATTGCGCCTGTCGCGGGCGAGCAGAATGTGCGCAAGGCTGATCGTGAACAGGTAGTCCGATTTATCGAGATACTGCGCGATGAAGGATTGATACGTGCCGTCTAAATATTCGATGACGGCGCGGCGGAAAGTTTCCATGCTGCCGAAGTTGCGGAAAACGGGCTGCACGGAGCAATTGAGTTTAGCGGCGACGCTGCGGACATTGAGTGCATCTGCGCCTTTTTCCAGTGTGATGGCGGCGCCTGCCTCAAGCAGCATTTCCGCCGTGATGTGCGGTGTTCTTGCCATAGTTTCCTCCCGGGTGTGGTTCAGCTGATGAGGATAAAATATCTGATGTTATTTAATTTGTCAAGCGCAAATTTGAAATAAAACGGAATTCTTTTGAAATGGGGATATATTGCAAAGTTTTGCGGCGCATGATACAATGAACTGAAGAAAATCACCGGGAGGGTGTTCTATGAATTTTCGGGAAACGTTAAAATCGATCGGGATTATCCCCGTTATTCAGATCAACGATGCGGAAAAAGCAGTGCCGCTGGCGCTGGCGCTGAAAAAAGGCGGGCTGCCCGCGGCGGAGGTGACGTTCCGCACAGACGCGGCGGAGGAAGCCATTCGCCGTATTAAGGTAGAGGTGCCGGACGTGTGCGTGTGCGCCGGTACGGTTTTGAACGTAAAGACCGCAGAGCGCGCCGTGAAGGCGGGCGCTTCCGCGATTATCAGTCCGGGCACGAACCCGGAGGTCGTGCGCTGGTGCATTGCGCACCGTGTGCCGGTCATCCCCGGCTGCGCGACACCGACGGAGGTGGAAGCCTGCATGCGCATGGGACTCGATTTTGTGAAGCTGTTCCCGGCGGAGGTTGTGGGCGGCGTGAAAATGCTGAAGGCCCTCGGCGGTCCTTACGGCAATATGAAATTCATGCCCACCGGCGGTATCAGCGCGCAGAACGCGGCGGAGTACCTTGCGCTGCCGAACGTGCTGTGCTGCGGCGGCAGTTGGATGGTACCGGGTAAGCTGTTGGACGCCGGAGATTTTGACGCCATTGAGGCGCTGGCACGCGAAGCGGCACAGATTGTAAAGAAATGATTTTGTAAAACGAAAAACAGGACAAAGCGCATCTGAAAACGCTTTGTCCTGTCTTCTTCATTTATGGGTGCGGTGTGGGCAAATCCCCAGCGTGTCGCGCCCGTATAAACTCCCCGTTGTCCTTCATCCCTTTTGGATCGGACACTTTCGTCACTTTCTGACAAAAGGTATCTTATCACATTCGCTTCCATTTGTAAAGCCCCTTTTTAAACATTTTGCAAAAAAGCAGCAGAAAAGTTTTTGTGCGATTTAGGAAATTTTAAAGGGCGTTGTCTGTACATTTCAAAAAGAGGCTCAATGTTTGAATTTCAAAGCCTGACGCGTCAGAGAGAAGATACCGGTCATGTATTCCTCGTGGATGTCCGCCTGCATACGGAAAACGGGCATGTGGTTTTCCGGGATGCTCTGCTTGCAGTAATCGATGATGTCTTTTTCGCGCACGTTCAAGGTGGCAGAGCCGGTGAGGAAGAGGATGTCCGGGTTCAAAAGTGCAATGGTGCACACGGCGGCGGTCTGCATCAGCGGTACGATATTCTCGCCGTGAATCATGCGCGAGACGGTCTCGACTTTTGTAGCGGTGGAGTTGATGAGCGGCAGACTGATGAGCTCGCCCGCATATTTTGTACTGCCGACGATGATGTGTCCGTCCACCACGGTGCCCGCACCGGCGCTGCGGTGTCTCGGCCAGTAGAGAACGGAAAGGGAGTACGGGTGGTCGCAGGGGTTGCGCACGTAAAAGCCGTAGGACGTGAAGTGCATGTCGTTTTCCGTGATGACCGTGATGCCGAGCTGTTCTTCGAGTACCTTCTTCGGGTTGAAGCCGTTTAACGCCGGGAACGCAAGGGATTCAATGACGCCTTCGCGGTCGGTGACGCCGGAAATGCCGATGCCGACTGCGCGAATGAGCGGATCTGCCTGCACCATCTGTGTGATGAACAGCGTGAGGTCCTCCGGCAGAATGTCGTTGAGCGGGCAGAATTTTTCCTGCAAGCTGTTTCCCTTTAAATCGCACACGCGCAGGGCGATGCCGCTCCTTTCCACGTCGTTATTAGCGGTATACAGGCACAAAATGTGCGCGTAGTTTGGGTTGATGGAAAAGCGGCGCGCGGGACGGCCGCCGTTCGATGCGGCAAAGGCGAGCTCCAGCACCTGTCCGTCGTCGATCATCTCGCCGAGGAGCGCCGTACAGGCCGCAAGGCTTAACCTGCATTGCTCGGCAAGCTCTTTTTTTGTGGCGAAATCCGTGTGGTACAGCGCGCTGCGCAGAGCGGCGAGGTTGTTCTGTTTTAAAGCGGCAGCGCCGCCGTGTTCTGTCATAATCGTTTTCCTTCATTTCTGTTGCGGGCCGAGCCCGCATATTTTCAATACGAGCCTATATTAGCATATAAAATGCACGATGGCAATGGATTTATGTTTCGATAAAAAATAAGTTCCGGGAATTCATGGATTTTTCATAGACAATGCGCGAAAACTGTGCTATACTCTAAATTACTAATGTAACGGAGTGATCATAACTTGGAGCAGAAAGCTTTTGAACTGATACAGGAAAAATTGCAGGCAGCGTTAAATGAGCAGGGCTTTGGCGAAGCTGTGGCACTGGAGACCGACAACGGCCGCGGCGTGATGTTTACGACGGGCGAAGTGGCCTACGGCCTTTTCTATGAGACGAAGCAGCGGCGCTTTGTGCTGCGCAGCGCGACGATGAAGACCCCGAAGGAGCCGGGCGACTGGCGCCAGCTTTCCATGTGGCTGTTCGATGAAGGTGAAAACACCATGCAGGACGCGGAGAGCATCGCGAACGATTTTCTTGAGCTCGTGCAGGGCTCTAAGCGCCGCGAGCTCGTACAGACCGCGAGGAAGCGCCGCAAGAAGGACGAAGAGAACAACGCGGATCCGCAGTTCTTTCTCAACCGCTTGGTGCCGGTGTTCCCGGAGCTGCGCGACGAAATGAACGAGGAACGCATCGTGTACGGTCAGGTGCGCACGGCACTGTTTGCTGCTGAGAAGGTTGCGCCGAAGTGCGAGAATCTTGCGAAGAACTATAAGGACAGCGAGCCCATGAAGCGCATGTGCACCATTTTCTGCGACATGTACGCCGCGGGTGATATGGACACCCGTGCAGTCATTCAGTTCGGCGTTCTGAATAATATTAAGGACGAGGCGGCCATCAACAATATCATCGCGAACTTTACGGACGGCTGCGACCTGCAGAAGGTGTATAAGCACTCCAGAAAACTCATCGGCAAGAACATCAAGCCCGAAAAGGAAAAGAAGAAGGGCAAAAAGGTGGAGGCACGCCTGAGCAACTGAAAAACCGCATAAAATCTCAAAATAGCTCTTGACAGCGGTGTATATCCTATGCTATTATAGGTATACCTCAAGTTGGGGGCTATTTTTTTGCGCCCAAATTTTGAGGGAGGCTGGGAGAACATCCCAAATTTTTTCCGTAAAACGGGAGGTGCCGTCATGAGAGTAAAGGTCGTTTTAGCTTGCACTGAATGCAAACAGCGCAATTACAACACAATGAAGAACAAGAAGAATGATCCCGACAGACTTGAGATGAACAAGTACTGCAGATTCTGCAAGAAGCACACGCTCCACAGAGAGACGAAGTAAAGCGAGGAACGAAGTTATGGCCGAAAAAGCAAAAAAAGAAAACGGCTTTGTTCGCTTTACGAAGAAAGCGGGAAAGTTTTTCCGCGACTGCAAGGGCGAGATCAAAAAGATCGTTTGGCCTACGCCGAAGAACGTTTTCAAAAATGTGGGTGTCGTTCTTGCGACGATCATCCTGCTTGGTCTCTTCATTTTCCTGCTGGATACCGTCTTCATGAATTTGCTGGGTCTCGTCATGCAAGTGGCGAAATAAGCAGCGCGAATGATCGCGCGTTTATTTGAGAAGCGGAGGAATCGAAATGTCGGACGAAGCAAAATGGTATGTGGTTCATACCTATTCCGGGTATGAGAACAAGGTTGCGTCAAATCTGGAGAAGACGGTGGAAAACCACTCTTTACAGAATTTGATTTTTGAGATTCGCGTACCCACCGAAAAGGTCACAGAAGTTGCCGCAAACGGCAAGACCAAGGAAGTGGAACGCAAGATTTTTCCGGGTTACGTCATTGTAAAGATGATCCTCACGGATGAATCGTGGTACGCGGTTCGCAATATCCGCGGCTGCACGGGCTTCGTCGGCCCGTCTTCCAAGCCGATTCCGCTCACGGATGAAGAAGTGGAGCGACTCGGTGTGGAGACGAGGAATGTCGAAGTCTCCTACAATGTCGGTGACAGCGTCCAGATTACCGACGGCCCGCTTGAGGGCTTTATCGGAACAGTGGAAGAGATTGATGTGGACAAGAACCACATTCGCGTCATGGTTTCGATGTTCGGACGTGAAACCCCGGTTGACCTGGAACTTGACCAGGCGGAGCCGGTGGAATAACACACGGTAAATTGCGGTAATCCGCTTTTTATTGAGGGGGATACGTCCCCCTGTGGGAGGAACGCCTGAATTTTCACGGACGTTCCGCCATCAACCACGAATTTTGGAGGTGCAAACAAATGGCTCAGAAGGTTACGGGCTTTATTAAGCTCCAGATACCTGCCGGTAAAGCTACCCCGGCACCACCGGTTGGTCCGGCTCTCGGTCAGCACGGTGTTAACATCATGGCATTTACAAAGGAATTTAACGAGCGCACCAAGGGCGACGCTGGTCTTATCATCCCGGTCGTCATCACAGTATACGCAGACCGTTCCTTTACCTTTGTAACAAAGACGCCGCCTGCAGCAGTTCTTATTAAGAAGGCTTGCGGCATCGAAACAGCTTCGGGCACACCGAACAAGACAAAGGTCGCAAAGATTACCCGCGAGCAGGTAAAGAAGATCGCCGAGCAGAAAATGCCTGATCTCAACGCTGCATCCATCGAGAGTGCTATGAGCATGATCGCCGGTACTGCACGCAGCATGGGCATCGAAGTAGTCGATTGATTTGATTTTACCCGGGTGGGAGGAAACTCTCTGAGAATCCGATATCTACCACTTTAGGAGGAACATGAATGAAACACGGTAAAAAGTATGTCGATGGCGCAAAGCTCATCGAGCGCAGCCGCCTTTATGATACGCAGGAAGCGCTTGACCTCTGTGTCAAGACTGGTACAGCAAAGTTCGACGAAACCGTTGAAGTCCACGTAAAGCTGGGCGTTGACGGCCGTCATGCAGACCAGCAGGTCCGCGGTGCTATTGTCCTGCCGCACGGTACGGGCAAGACCGTCCGCGTGCTCGCAATCTGCAAGCCGGAGAAGGAAGACGAGGCTCGTGCAGCCGGTGCTGAATTCGTCGGCGGCAATGATATGATCCAGAAGATCCAGTCCGAAGGC
>OLOI01002034.1_pt1 | contig 15553 bp, 17 predicted proteins | sample 1672131 | NCBI WGS metagenome assembly OLOI01 (sample SAMEA3136651, study PRJEB25190) | human gut metagenome | reverse complement strand
CGATTCATTCCGTTTTTTGTAGCTTTTCTGTGTCCATTTTTGCTGGGAGGGCTCAATTGGCAGTTTGCATATAAAGCTCGTCAAATTCTTTCAAAGCGTTTTCAATGCCGTCCTTGCAGCTATCGGTGTGTCTTTCCATTTTAGCAAGTGCATCAGTAATGTCATATATGCGGTCATTTATTTTTGATATATCTTTATCATCAGCACAGCCTAATTCTTTGAGTAACATATTTTTATCAAATAATAATTCTTCTATCTGTTCGGACAGAGTATTTATTTTTCCCATCAGTTCACTTCGCTTGAAAATCTGCAATTTGGGTATTTTATCAAGCTCTGCTTTCAGCTTCTTGCGTTCTGCAACTTTTTCTTTTATCTCTGTATATAGTTTCAAATGCTTGTCTGACTTATCTTTTAATACAGCAACCTCTGCCTGTTTAGCAAACTTCCAAAAGTGTGTTGCTTCTATGTTATACCGATAGCAAATCATATTTTTACGCAAGGTTTCAAAAACCTTTGAAACAGATGCGACAGTATGTTTAACTGCTTCAACAAGTTTTGCATACTGCTTTTTAAGCTCACGGAGCAGTTTGTTATCCGCTTTAATCTGTCTGTTAATTTCGCACCGTTCAGATGTAAAGCCTTTCTTTTCTATCATACGGGCGGAAACACCCTCGTGAATTGTAGGTTGCTCGTCAATCCCTCTGTCGGAATTACTTCGGTGGTCAATACGACTTCTGGATTGTGCAAGTTCAAGATATTTGTTTGAAATATCTGCCCAATTCTTTCGCCATATTTGCAGTTGTTCTTCGCTGTTCCACCTTTCAGCGATTGGATTTTGCCTGCCGTAGCGTGTACTTTCCGGATATTTTGAAGCTCTTTCATAGCCGTGTGTTTCTGCCTGTGATGGCGGCATATACTTTTTCTTTTTGCCGACTATATACTGATATTGTTTCTCCCAACCGTCATTTTGTACGATTTTATATTCGCTTGATGTAAAGCCCCGTTCCTCGCCGTCCTTTATGCATAGGTATTCCTTTTCGGTCTTGTTCTGCCATTTGCCGTTTTCATCAAGCGGTCTGACCGTAAGCATAATATGTGCGTGTGGGTTGTGTCCGTCTGTATCGTGAATACAGAAATCAGCACACATTCCGTCATTGACAAAATTCTCCTGCACATACTTTGTAAGCAAGGATATATTTTCCTCTTCGGATAACTCCGCAGGCAAAGCAACAACAAATTCTCTTGCAAGTCTGCTGTCCTTTGTCTTTTCCGCTTCTTCAACAGCATTCTACAAAACACTCCTGTCCGTCCATTCCGGCGGTGCTTGCGGCGGTAATAGCACTTCCTCATAGATAAGACCTTGTTTCCTTGTGTAATCGTGCTGTATTCCGTCATAATCGTTATATATACGGGAACAGCTCATATATGCAGAAGCAGCAACGGCACTTCTGCCGACACCCCGACTTATGACCTTTGCTTCAAAGTGGTAAATTGCCATAGCGATTTCCTCCTTTCCTTCTGCCGTTCAGACTGTTTTTGTTTCTTTTTCTAAAAAAGAAAATGTGCGCTGGTTTCGTATCGGCACACATAATGATAAAAGCTATCGGTGATAGGTTTTATCGAAATTCCGACAAGGTATTGAAAATACCGTTATGTGTCAATGTGGCATTGATACATTGTTTTGTGATTTACAAAACTGTCGGAATTTACGGCAAATGAGCACAGCGAATTTGACGAGCCCTCTGCAAGAGCGCCGTTCGCCGCAGGCGATACCACCGCTTGCCTACGGCAAGTGGTGAGTAAGTGCGCCCTTCGGGATAAAAAAAGAGGAACGCTCCGATTTCTCGGAACGCTCCATTTGCTTTTTACTTTAGCTTCTCCGTAAGATACAAGCTCAAATCTTCAAGCTCCATATCACAAGCCTTCGGAAATGCTTTCTCTAATATAGCACCCTCTTGGATAAGCCTTCGTGTTCGTGCCTTTCGCTCTTTCACTCTGTCCCTTGCGGCTGCTTCTTCGGCTCTGTGCTTTGCCTGTAATATCTTTTTCTCGTTTTCTGTCATAATCAGTACCTCTTTCTGCTAAAATTCATGTATTTAACAGTAGAAATCATAAAAAATAGCAGTAACCGCACTTTTGATTAAAAAGTAGTGGTTACTACCGTATGCTTTACTGTCAAAACCTTGTTTTGTAACAGTATTTTGATAAAATTTACTGTTAAAAGCCATCTGCAAAGTTCAGGGCAGCATTTGTATCTTCTTCGGTGTTATGCTGTACTTGTGGTTGCTGTCCTGTGCTTGCAGATAAAAGCTGTATAAGACCGCCTATGTTTCCGGCGGTCTTTAGTCCTTGTTCTATGGTATCAAGTACCTTTTTGAGAAACATATCCTCTTTTTCTCTCGTTTCAAGATAGGAATCTGCTTCAAGTCTTTGTTGCCGTTCAAAGTATTCATTAACGGCAATTACAACGGCTTTTGTGTAGGATTTATACTGTTTTCTATCCATACCCTGTAAATACTCATAAGCCTTGCGGTCATCTTCGTTATCAAGATTAAAGCGGATATTGGTATTTATGATATTCTTGCTCATACAGCACCGCCGTTCTGCTGAAGCTTTGCTTTTGCAAGAAATTCATAGCCTTGTGCCGTAGCACAAATATTACTGTTTATTATAACTCTGACGGGGTTATATTCTCCGAAATGCTTTATCATACAACCGCCACCGCCGACAACATAAAGTCGCATAAGCCTATCGTCATACTCGTGTTCACGGAGCTTGCGGAAAATGCCTTTTACATATTCCATAGCCGTTTCCCTTATGGCATTTAGATATTTCTCGTCAATATCGGCTGTGCCTGTCCGTATCACTCTCTCAATTACACTATCATTTACAGAAACGCCAAGCTGTAAAAGTCTGTTTCTGACTTCAAGCATACATTGAAAAGTTCCATATTTTTCAGTAAAGCATTTGCTCGAAATTGGTCTTTTATCGTTAATATACATTATATTCATTGTGCCGTTGCCTATATCTGCAAGCATATTCACACCGCTGAAATTTTGTAACTTATCTGCAACAGCAGAAAAGCCTTGCGGAAAAATATAGGCATCTGTAAGCTCAACATAATAATTTTCATCATTGAATGTAAAGCTGACACTTTCGTTTTGTAAAAGGTATTGCCTGAAGCTGTCTTTTTGTTCACTTACCCAATAAAGAGGAAGTCCGGCAGCAATCAATACCTTTGCCGTTGTTATGTTGCGGTGCTTTAATTCTTTTGCGATAGCTGCAAGGGTTAAAATGTAGTAGTCATCATCGGCATTTTTATCCTGCACATATTCCTTGTGTTCCTCGCCTATGATGTAATACCTGTCCTTGTAAATCAGCATATTGCTCTTGAATGTAGGCTCTTTGTCGTAGGCGGTAACTCCTGTTTTGAAACAGTAATGTGACGTCTTGATATTGCCGTAGCCGTGATCGATTCCTATAATTATAGGTTGGTTATTTGTAATGTTCATCATAATTTTTACCTCCGAAATTAATTTTTTGCATAAGAAAAGACGGTTTGCCATAAATAGCAAACCGCCGTAGCTTATCAATATTATGCTGACTTTTCATCAGCCTGTTTTTGTTCTTCCTGTTCTTTCGCCTGCTGTTCTTCCAATAACTTTTGGGCAGCAAGTTTTTCTGCCTTTTTCTTTTCCCTGTATCTACGTGTATAGAGTTTATTACGCAATCTCCGTTTTCGTAACTTTTCCATTTCAGCAAGTTCTTCGGGTGTAGGCTCTACCTTTGGTAGCTCAAACTGTCCTATAAAGTTAAAGTAAATATCAATCTGCTGAAATCTGTCAATCTCGTCACGATATGGTGCGTGAACAACGATTTTATCAATAAACTCGTTAAGCATAGGTGCGGTTAAAACTGTAAAATCAGTATATTTCTTTGCAAGCTCTATAAACTGATTTACATTGTCGGTTTCTTCCTCATAAGTTTCAAGGCTTTCTTTCAATTCGTATATTTCATTTGCAAGGGTTTCTTGTTCTTGCTCATATCCAGCTGAAAGAAGTTCAAAACGCTTTTCGGATAATTTACCCGTTGCATAAGATTCATAGAGCTTCTTTATTAGCTCGTCCAACTCGCTGTACCTTTTTTCGCACTTTGCAAGCTGTTTCTTCTGTTCCTTAACATTTTGGTTGTGCTGTGAAAGTGAAGCAGCTCTGACCTTTTCGGTAAATTCCTTTTTATTGGTTATAGCATACTCACTTACAAGCCGTATGGTTTCCAAAAGCAGTTTTAATAGTGCGTTTGAATTGATATGATGAGAAGTACAGGTTGTTTTTTCTCGCATACTTTTGAGCTTATAATTTTTACACTCGTAATGGTCGCTGTTATATAAGCCTGTCATCGGGTCGGGTTTCAATCCGTGCCTTTTTGAGTATGACCTTTGAGAGTCGTTATATAGTTTAGCACCGCAATCGGCACAATACAAAAGACCTGTCAATGGGTTTGCATCGTGGTCGAAGTCATACTTTTTAGGTGTGCCACGCAATTTCTGAACAAGCTCCCAAGTTTCCTTATCAATAATAGCTTCGTGGGTGTTCTCAAAGATTTTCCAATCTTCTTTTGGGGTATGTTGCATTTTATTGTTTTTATAGTCTTGTCTGAATGTTTTGAAATTTACTGTATGACCTAAATAATCCATTCTTTCAAGTATTCTTGCAACAGAGGTAGAAGTCCAATCATACGGGCGGTCAGTAGCATATTGATTTTGATATGCTCCTATATTTTGCTTACCCCAATAGTATGACGGTGTTTCAACCTTGTTTTCTCTTAATATTCTTGCTATCTGCCCGATACCTTTGCCCTCGACACAAAGCTGATAAATCCACTTTACAATTTTTGCAGATTCTTCATCAACTATCCATTGATTTTTGTCATCGGGAGATTTTCTGTAGCCGTAAGGTGGGTGGCAAGTAGTATGCTTTCCCGAATTGCCTTTTGCTCGAAAAGCGGCTTTTAGTTTACGGCTGCAATCTCTTAAATACCATTCATTCATAATATTTAAGAACGGAGCAAATTCACTGCTTGACGCATCCGTTGAATCGACTCCGTTAGATACAGCAATAAACCTTACACCTTGTTGTTTGAACAGCACTTCGGTATAAAAGCCTGTCTGCAAATAATCTCTGCCGACACGGCTCATATCCTTTACAATAACTGCCCCGACAAGTCCTGCTTGAATATCCGTAACCATTCGTTTCCAATCGGGGCGTTCAAAGTTACCACCGGAATATCCGTCATCTGTGTAATGGCGAATATTCTTAAACCCGTGCTGTTTTGCATAATTTTCAAGCATTGCCTTTTGGTTTACAATACTGTTGCTTTCTCCCAAGAGCCTGTCGTCATTTGACAATCTCTCGTATAAAGCTGTTATTTTGTTTTCTTCCGTCTGCCTGACTTTCATTAAAAAAACTCCTTTCAGGCTGAACGGCTCATTTGCGATATATCTATTATACCACACTTTTCACCGTTTGCCAATGGGTAATTGGAAATTACCCTCATAAATTTTTCTTCCATTGTTTCCGTTGCATTTTGGTTAAAATGCACATTAACCTTATATGTGGTTGTTCCTATCCTTTTTGTTAAAATTGTATTACTCATAATCTTAATTCCTCCAATACTATTGACAAATTAAAGAGAATGGTATATAATACCTATGATAATATGTTTTAAAAATAAACATATTACACCCCTCTATATATAGGAGAAATTCAGGGGTAAAAACGGAACCTTTTTAAATTGTACTTTGAAAATTTAACATTTTAACTGACAGTAGGTGATTAAGCGGTGTATTCTATGGACAACAAAAAGAATATCAAAATGCAGAAACAGCCACGAACACAGCCGGATTTTGAAAATGCCGCTGTTTCACAATCTGAAACCGATGATGCAATCGAAAGCCCACTCCATAAAATGCTTAAACGGGATATTGAAGCGGAAGCTCTCAAAAGACTTGAAGAAAGTGCTGTAACCGAAAAAGATTTTAAGGAAGTTATACGGCAATGGGACAGACTTGACAGTAACCGTGAACGCAAGGAACGCTATCATGAGGTTTACCGCAATGACGAAGATTTTCCGCTTGAACTCGGTGCAGCAATAGGCAGTAACTTTGCTACGAACATACATATGCTCCGGCAAGCGTTCAAGGGGAATTTTTTAGAGATAATATATGACTCTCCGTATGAAATCCAAGAACATATGACCGAAAAATATCTGTATGAAATATTACGGGATTTAAAGCCTTCTTACAAAGAGCTTCTATATTACAGAGCAATAGAAGGCTACAGCAACACAGAATATGCAAAACTTGAAGGCTGCACAAGCAAAAACATCCGTAAAAAATGGGCAAAAATGATTGGTATAATACAGGAAAAGATATATAAATATCTTTCCTCTGACGAAGCAAAGCAGCATCACGATTTCACGATTACAGAACGGGCATTTTTGAAACGATATGAAGAAAATCTGAAAGAAAAATTGAATATTGAAAATGAAGAAAGCAAATAATGCCAAAAATGAGAAAGAAAATTATATGAGCAAGTCTATTAAGCGCGCTCAATTTATGATAAAAACTAATATGTGTCAATTATATAAATACGAGGTAAAAGCTATGGAAAGTACATTTTACTGCAATTTAAAAAGAAATGGTATTTGTCCTCAAAGCAAGGACAAATACCGATTCCGTTTATATATTTAGTGAAAACTTGCAGGAGGCTGATTATGAAAAATATATTTGAAAACACTAAATCAATTTGGGTTAAATACTCTGACTATGAAATAAAGAAAGCAGACACCGGTGTTGATTATATTACACCCACAAGCAAGGCAACACCAACAATGTATAAACCGTTTGATGTTTCCGAACATCTTGTAGTAGGAGCTATAAACATCGGAAAAATGCTTATCGCAAGAGAAGATGAAAAAAAGATAGATAAGGCTATAATGAAATTCGTTAAGGATTTCGGTTTGCTCGGAATTATGACCGCAATTCCCACAACTCCGTCTTTTATGGATTTTGAAGCTGTATATTTAACGAAAAATCCATTTATAGAACAGGAAAGTATGAACACATTCGGTTATTTGGGATATTTCTTTCCCTTTGAAAAACCGGAGCTTTCAAAAAACGGTAAAGAAAGCAGATGGGATGTCGGCGGTGATGTCGGCTCAATGGCGCTTGCCCTTACATTAAGCAACGAGCCTATGGCATTTGCCTTGTGCCTGCAAAAGCTATATGCCGAGCCTTTGGATTGGATAAAAATGCAGTTTAAGGATTGGGCATTTACATTTATAACAAGTACATTATTTTATAACGATAAGGCAACACTTACAGATGAACAGAAACAATTATATCAGCGTAGTATTTTGGTATATGACGGAATTGCACCTACTTATCATATCGCACTCAAAGAAGATAAGCCTGTTCTTGTATGGGATTTTTATTCACTTTCAACTGTCATTCGCCTTATGTTCAGCACATCTTTGACCGATGAAAAAAATCCGCTTCGTCTTTGTAAGCATTGTCAGAAAGTTTATATCGCAAGCCGTCCCAACGCTGTATTTTGCAGTACGCAATGTAAAAACAGATATAATGTATATAAGACGAGGAAGAAAAATAAGGATTAAAAAATGCACAAAGCTATTTAAAATCAAATAGTTTTGTGCAAATCGTAAAACTTTCGCTATTTCTGTTGACAAAATAAGAATTAGAGTATATAATAATTATAGAAAAAAGGCAAGACCTCAAACGGTTATGCCAGTTATACGATTATCTAATTAAGAGTAATCGCCACGGCAATGGCGGTTACTCTGCTTTTATGGAGAAAATTATCAGAAGTATGATAATCTCTAAAATCGCAAATAGCAATTTTTTTGCCATTAACAATATGCTTACTTTTCATAAGCATCCCTCCTTTCATAGACTCGGCATACTGCCTGTATATGTAAAGGTGGGCATAACCGCCGGTGAATACACCGTAAAGAAATCTTGCCTTATCGGATTGCTCCGACAAGACATATTATACACTATAATTCGATAATTTTCAAGAGTTTTCACGCATAATATGGAAATATATATGAAAATTTGTTTATAATGCTAAAACACCCCTTGCAGACCTCAAAATCTGCAAGGGGTAATTTTATTTTGGATAGGATATGATAGGATTTACTTTTTAGCTTCTAAAATCAGCTTTCTTGCTATGGTGAATAAGCTGTTGTCAACCGACGGAATATCACGGTAACAAGTGTCTTTTGCAAATTCTTCATCGGGGTTAAATGCAGGATTGACGTATTGATAAATTTTTACTCTTGCATCACATTCCGCTTTTATATAGTCAATCTCTCCGTTTGCATATTGCGTAATAACATCTGCAATTATAACTCTGACCTTTTCTTCGTTTTCTATGTAGAAATTAGGTCTTAAATACATATCTCTGTATTGGAATATTGCGTTATTTGCAATAGCTGTAAGTTCTCCGTAGCTGTAACCGCTTGTCTGTCCGTTAAGCCAAGCATTAAAGAATATGCGGTTTGATTTAGCTTTTGCATCGGCAAATCCCATACCGTTTTTAACTTCGTCCAAAATTCCGCTGATAAAACTTTCTGCAACTATAATTTGATGTTCCGTTGCATTATAGGGTGCTGATTCTCTCGGAACAGGAGCAGCATTTACTGTAACTGCACTTGCTATTATGGACGTTGTGATTAAAATTATGGATAATTTTTTCATTCTTCAAACCCTCCGTACACATATTCTTTCATTACGATTTCTTCTACTCTGTGTTTTATTGAGTTCATTTTCTGTACCCATTCCATCTGTGATGTTGCCTTTAACTGTTCCGTAACACCTTCTTGCTTTGCCATTTTTGACATCATATATTTTAGGGTGCTATTGCAGGTTTCGTCTATCTCTGCAAGGTGCTTTAGCAATGTACCTTGCATAAGCATTGTTGAGTATAGCCAATTATGATGTTCTTTTAAAAATGTTCTCCGTAATCTTCCGTACTTCCCGATTTGGTATTCTGTTTCTTTAGGTAGTGCTAAATTGGGTATGTAGTAATCGCTTTGTCTTACATACTCAATTCCGTTTTTAATAAATTTGTCTTTCATATTGTTTTCGACCTCCCATTTGTGATATAATTGGTTTGTGGTTATGGTTTCAAGTTTGGAATTATCACCGCCTTGCTAATATATAACCACTTTTCATAATTACCACAAATGAGCCGTAGCCATATATTGTATTAGATGAGTTAAACTCACCCTTTACAATATACATCATCGTATATCTTTTCAAACAAGATGTCAAGTTCTTTATCTCTTGCTTGCAGCTTTTTGAGTTCACTTTCCTTGAATTGCATTTCCTGTTCAGCAGATTTTAAGGAGCTACCCATAACAAGTTTTGCAAAAGCATTTTCATACTTTGTTGCAAACCTTGTCAATCTTCGGATTTCTCCAAGTACAACCTGTTCAAGAAAATCTGTACGGATATAATGAGAGGATTCACAAATCTTTCTTTTACCTCTGTTATACCCTGTGCAATTAAAGTATGTAATTTCTTTGTTGCCTTGATTGAAATGAAAATTGAGATTGCTTCCACAGTCCGCACATATAAGCAAGCCGGAAAACATATTCTTTTCGCCGTCTGCCTTTTTGCGTTTTCTGACCTTGCCCCGTTTTTCTTGTATCTTCTCATATACAGCCCTTTCAATAATTGCAGGGTTAACATCTTTGAAAGTTACAATGTTTTCGGGATCGTTCGCTATACGCTTTTTATTCTTGTATGACTTTGAATAAGTTTTGAAATTGATTATATCGCCGCAATACTCTTGTGTATTAAGTATCTTTACTACTGTTGACGAGTTCCAAGCATAAGGATTTTCGCTTATTTTCTTATGCGGTTTCCTTATTCCTTTACTTGCCCAATAGTGAACAGGGGTTAATATCTGTTCCTGCTCAAAAGTTACAGCAATTTGTTCTGTTCCAAAATCCTGTAAGTACATACTGAATATCCTGCGGACAACGCTTGCAGCTTCTTCATCAATAAGCCAAGTCTTTTTATCGTCGGGATTTTTCATATACCCATAAGGTGGTGTTGAAAGTGGCTCACCTGAATTACCCTTAATCTTATTACTGATACGACGCTTTTTACTTATATCACGTGCATACCATTCATTGAAAAGATTTTTAATAGGTGCAAGTTCGTTTTCACCCTCTGTTGTATCTATATTATCTGATACAGCAACAAGGCGTATATCGTGTTCAGGTAAAAATTCCTCTGTCAGTTTTCCAACCTCAATATAGTTTCGACCTATACGGGAAAGGTCTTTTACAAACAGTGCAGAAGATTTATTATTTTCAAAATCTTCAATCATTCTGATATAGTCAGGTCTATTCATTGTTACGCCGGAAATACCGTCGTCAATATAAATCAATAAGTTTGTATATCCCTTTTCCTTTGCTACCTTTGTAAGCAGCTTTGCGAGCTTTGTTATGTAACCTCTGAAATACCCAAGTACAAAAGCCAAATCCTCTGTTTTGCCTTCGACTGCACCGTCAATTACATTGCGTGGAATATCCATTAACTGTTTAGCCATCAGTAGCCCTCCTTTTCCAAAAGGTCTCTTAAATGTTTGAGTGAGCTTGCCCGTCTTTTGAAAATGGTTTGCTGAATAGCTCCCAATTCGTCTCCTATCTCTTTGTCGGTAAGACCGGCAAAATAAGAAAGTAAGATAACATCACGCTTTTGCTGGGGTAATTTTCTTATAGCGTCTGCCAACATATTACCCACTACAACAATTTCTTTGTCCAGCACATTGAATATATGCTCGTCATTGAAATATTTGTCGCAAGCAGACAGTCTGATGATTTCATCATTTGTAAGCTCATTCAGGGATTTCTCTGTTTTTCTTTGTTTTGCAATTTCTCTGTAAAAACTAATCTGCTCATTTTTCAAAACTCGCAGACAAAATTTGCAAAACTGTTTCGATATACGTATATCTTGCGAAGTCATTTTTTCACCTCCTTTCCGTCAAGAAAATCTGAATATAAGTGCTGCAAATTCAGCTCTTGACAGATTTCTTGAAGGTTTGAACTCTCCATCAGGATAACCGTAAACAATTTCCTTGTCCGCCATATATTCAATATCGTGTGCAGACCAGCGTCCGGCTTCAACATCAGGGAAAGCGTCGCCTGTTGCTACAAATGGTTTTTCGTATTGGTGATTTGTAATACGATAAAGAATAGATGTAATTTCCTCACGGGTTATATCGCCCTCCGGCTTAACACTGCCGTCGGGATAGCCGTTAATATATCCTATATGTGTGGGGTGTTCGTTGCCGAAAATATCTTTTGTGTATTTTCTTGTTTTGTCAATGGTGCCGCCACCGCCACCACCTCCACCGCCAACGGTTACGGTTGTTTTTGTGGGAACAGGATATTTGTATTCGCCAATCTCACCATAAACGTAATCAGGGCAGTTTTTGTAATCAGCCATGCTGCAAGCCGTACATTTTTCTTCGCCGGTTGTTTTTCCACAAGCACTAAAATATACAGCTTTTACAGTTGTCGTCTGTGATAATTTTTCCTCCGGCCCAAGTTCCGACATAGTAAAGCTCTTCCTGTCAGCGCTGTCGATTGTCGGGTCTGAATTGTTTGTTGTATAGTAAACAATAATAGTCGGGTCGTCCTTGTACGCATTTACAATATGATACGCAGTATTCTTTTCATATTCTGCCTGTTCAGGTAAATCGGTTACAGGAATATCCAAATGCACAAAATCTATCGGGTGAGTGAAAACAGTATTATTTTTATCACCGTTTATCCAAGCAGTAATTGTCATATAGTCAATACGTTCTGTGGGAACAAAAGCAGCCTTTCTTGTTAAAATAAGAATGAAATCACCACGCTTGATATTGTTTGCCGGAGCATATTCTGTTTCACTTATACCGCTGATAATGCCTTTATTCTTTAATGTGTAAATGGACTCTTTCGCCCAAGCATAATTACCAAGGTCTGTAAATGTTTCTGTTGTGCCAGAAGGTGTTACAGGAGTAGTAGGCGTTGTTGGTGTGGTTGGAGTTGTAGGAGTAGGTGCAGCACCGCCGCCACCTCCGGCACCGCCACCTCCGCCGCCAGCACCGCCGCCGGCTCCACCTGAGCCGCCCTCGTTGGTTTTAGCATTGGCGATTTCAGAATAATCACCTGTGCCGATTTCATTCTTTGCTGCTATCTGAACATAATAGGTTGTATCAGCAGACAGACTTGAAATCTCTTTGCTTGTAGTATTTGCATTTGTAATATTCTCTGTCTTATTAAGATTTGTGCTGCTTGTACCATATTTAATGGTATAGCCTGTAATTGCTGCACCACCATTGTCGGGAGCGGTCCAGCTAACGGTTATCTTTTTGTCTCCACCTGTTACAGTAGGCTTTGACATTTTTGCAGGTTTTGTCTTTTGCGGAGCAGTTGTTCCGAAAACATTATCGTTTTCATCTACATATCCGTCACGGTTAAAGTCTGCTGCCGGATTGTATTCGTCTTTTGCAATAAGATTTTCATAAGCAGTTTTGTCAGCGTCAGTAATCTCGCCGTCCTTATTTACATCACCCGGAACAAAATTACTGTTTGTTATTGTAAGCACATTATCAAAGGTTACATCTGTTACCGTATATGTTTTGTAACCAATGCCGGAAAGTTCAACAGTATATTTGTTGCCTTTGATAATGGTTTTTGTTACAGTAAATTCCGCCTTTGTTGTGTTGTCTCTATTATCGCTGTTCAAAGGCACCTTAATAACATCACCATTTGACTGGTCTGTAATTTTAAGTGTTACACCCGATTCATTACTTGCAACAAAATCGGGAACTTTATCCATTTTGATTTTAACGGTTGCGTCCATGCCCTCTTTTGCACTTGTAGCGCTTTGTGCAGTTATACTGCTTGTGCCTGTTGCATAAACAGAGCCGTTTTCCGTCAGGCAGTACGAATGTTCATTGTCAACCGAAAGAGTTACACTGCCACCTGTTGGTTTATGGAATGTAAGAATAAATACAGGAGTTTCATCATCAAATGAAATAGCGTCACTGAGCGCAAATCCTACTGTAAGTTTATTACCTAATTTTGCGTCTGCCGGAGCGTCATTCTCCATAAGATATTTTACACCGATATAGTCAAGTTCTCCCGTAACGTCAAATGCTGTCTGCATAGGATTGATATAATTACGGGAGTTTGGTGCAATCTTAATTACCTGTCCGTTTAACTTTGATACAAGCGGATAATATTCTGCTTCCGGATCGCAGATAATAATATCATCATGCTTTTGAGGTACATACCGTTTCGGTTAAGAGTTCCACGATTTCATCAATCCGTACTTTTTCAAGCGGATTGTTAATTACCAAAATATCATACTCAATATTTTCTTTTATGATTTCTCTGTATGCGTCAATCTCGTCCATTCCAATCCGTTCCGAATTTCCTTTTGGATTTGATTGGATAGGATTTGATATATTCGTACTTGATAAATCAATATTTGATTTTTTTGTATTTGATATATTAGTATTTAATTGGTCGGGATTTTCCAAGATAGGTAAAACCTGTTCAGGATTTTCCAAGATTGGGTTATCCAAAACTGGATTTTCCCGTTTAGGTTTTTCCTGTTTAGGTGAAGCCGTTTCAGGTGCTTCCAAAATGGTGTACTCAACCGTAGTAAGCTGTCCCTTTTCATTTCGTATTCGCTGCCGTATGATATATCCATGCTGCTCCAGCTCTTTAATCGTACTGCATATACTGTCAATGCCGTCCTTGCAGATTTTGGAAAGTCCTTTTGTGGTGTAGTCCCAATTCTCCGGCAGGGAAAGCATAAGAGATAACAAACCTTTTGCTTTGAGTGAAAGGCTTGTATTTCTCAAATGGTGGTTTGACATTACGGTATAATCACGGGTTTTGTCTATTCTGAATACCGCCATACAAAAATCCTCCTTTCGCTGATTTTATGTCACGCATTAGAAGCCGTTTTTGAGGGATAGGAATATGTTTCCATTACCTACTTGATTTAAGAGGTTAAAATCCCTTATTTTACTTGCGTAAATAATGCCTATTCCGTGACAAAAGGGTACAAAAAAACAGCGTTTAGGAATTTTCCTTAACGCTGTCGGTTTTGATATTTTGTTTTTCTATGGGTTTATACATTGTGCAGCTCGTTCCGTTATGACAATGCAAATACGGACAAAAAGGATTTTTGCTATCAAGCAAATATGTGTCTTGTCCTGTTTGACAAGTGGGGCAAAGTTGCCCGGTGTCCTTGTTCATAAAATATCTGTCCTCCGATTTCTTGACTATCTGAATGATTTATGGTATAATACTATTCAAGATAGCCGAAAGTTTTTAAGGCTTGTGAATGGTAAATTAAAAACATCACGACGGTTTTATCGTGATGTTTTCGGGGATAAATATTTTGTTTTTAGAGGATAAGTGCTTATGTTGACCGTCTAAAACCCTTGATTTTACGGCATTTGTGAGTAAATCCTATAAGAACACCCGTACCATTACGAGTGTTCTTATAGGATTTAAGAAGTTCTATGAGAACACTCGTTTTTTTGTGCCGTATATGTTTCATACTGCTACACAGGCTCTTGTGTCAAAGTGAACATCTACACCTTGTCTTGTATGGATTTTAACATTGTTTTCAGGTATCAAATCCATATCAGGAATTTCAAGAGTTCCTATGCAAGTGTAATGTATTTTAAGTCTTTGTACTGTCTTACCGTCAATCTTTTCAGATTGGTAAACCTCAATCTTGTCAATAAGCTCATTCAGCATTTGCGGAGTGAGTTTTTTTGCTCTTGTGTACTTTTGCACCGTAGCAATAAACATATCCGTTGAAACATTTTTGCTCTTGCCGTTTGAGATTTCGTCTTTAAGGTTTTGCATCTTTTCATTGACGGCTTTTTGCTCGTCCTCATACTTTACGGAAAGTTTCGCAAATCTATCATCAGAGATTTTACCCATTGCGTTGTCCTCTGATAACATTTGTCAAGGGGTATTTTAACTTTTTTTATAATATTTTTTAAAATAGCAGATAAAATATAGCATTGCGTAGAATAATAGAATGTTTTTTACCTTATAAAAACAAGGGCAACCTACCGACATAGTTGATTATCCTTAAAATTTTATATATACAAGCAAAAAAAGTAACGTAATAGAGGTTGAAAAAGCCTTGTTTTACGGGGTTAAAATTAACGAAAACTGACAAGGTAATAGATTTATATTCAAACTCTCAAAAATAGGCTCTAATGCGTGACAGAAATTAAAAATCGGCACTTTTGAAAAGAGGGGATTTAAGACCGTTTTTTGTCTTAAATCCCCTTAACTGACATAATGCAAAAAAGAACAGGTTTGTCATAGGCGAGCGTTATAACCCTTGTAAAAACTGTAACCCTTAATTGAAAATACTAAATAATATCTACTGAATAAATGCCATTTTTGAGATGCTGTAAATTTTCAGCGT
>OLOI01002027.1_pt1 | contig 15571 bp, 13 predicted proteins | sample 1672131 | NCBI WGS metagenome assembly OLOI01 (sample SAMEA3136651, study PRJEB25190) | human gut metagenome | reverse complement strand
CCGGTGCTGATACCGTTATTGGACAATGCGAGAAAAAAGAAAGCGGTCGAATTCTTTGTGAAAGCAGACATTTATTTTTGTTTTTTCTTTGTGTCCGTCAAGCGAAGACGTTTTACTATTACTGCGGGGGCTTTGAATATAAAAAAGCTCCCTTTACGGGAAACCGTGCGGATGCACACAGTTCCTGTAAAGGGAGCAAAATTCCTTTTATGCGGTTTTAAAGCGGAAGCCTGCGGAAAAGCTTACTTTGCGAGCTTTTCTCTGATGACCTCTGCAATGTGCTCTGCAGAAAGGCCGAATTCCTTCAGCAGATCCACAGCCGGGCCGGAGTGGCCGTACACATCGTTGACACCGATGCGCGTGACAGGCGTCGGGCAATGCTCGGAAAGTGCGGTGGAGACCGCTTCGCCGAGACCGCCGATGATGTTGTGCTCTTCAACCGTGATGACACGGCCGGTCTTCTTTGCGGAAGCAATAACAAGCTCTTCATCGAGCGGCTTGATGGTATGGATATTGATGACTTCAACGCTGATGCCTTCTTCTTTCAGTGCATCGGCAGCCTTAACGGCTTCCTGTACCATGAGACCGGTCGCAACAACGGTGATGTCCGTGCCCTCGCGCAGCGTGATGCCCTTGCCAAGCTCGAACTTATAATCATCGTTGTTGTTGATGCTTTCCACAGCCAGACGGCCGAGGCGGATATAGCACGGGCCCTTGTGCTCAACAGCAGCGCGAACCGCGGCCTGCATTTCGTAATGATCGCAGGGGTTCAGAATGACCATGCCCGGGATGGTGCGCATGAGCGCGATGTCCTCGCAGCACTGATGTGTAGCGCCGTCTTCACCGACAGAGATGCCGGCGTGGGAGCCGACGATCTTGACATTCAGCTTCGGATAACCGACGGAGTTGCGGACCTGCTCAAACGCTCTGCCTGCGGAAAACATGGCAAAGGACGCCGCAAACGGAATTTTACCGCAGGTGGCCAGACCGGCAGCAACGCCGACCATGTTGCACTCTGCGATGCCGCAGTCAAAGAAACGCTCCGGGTATGCTTTTTTGAAGATGCCCGTCTTGGTGGCAGCAGCAAGGTCTGCATCCAGAACGACGATCTCCGGGTATTCAGCGGCGAGCGCGGTAACGGTCTCGCCAAAGCTTTCTCTTGTTGCCTTTTTAACCATTTCAGCCATATCAGCAGCCCTCCAGTTCATGCAGTGCAGCGGTGAGCTCCTGCATAGCGGTCTCATACTGTTCCTTGTTCGGCGCGGTACCGTGCCAGCCGACCTGATTTTCCATGTAGGAAACGCCCTTACCCTTTACGGTCTTGGCAATGATGACGCTCGGCTTGCCCTTAACGGTCTTTGCATGTGCAAAAGCTGCTTCGATGGCGTCGAAATCGTGTCCGTCGATGGTCTGTACGTCAAAGCCGAAAGCCTCGAACTTCTTGTCGATCGGTTCCGGGCCGGCAACTTCGCTGACCGGGCCGTCGATCTGCAGGCCGTTGAAGTCGACAATCAGGCAGAGGTTATCGAGATTGTTATGGGATGCAAACATAGCAGCTTCCCAAACCTGACCCTCTTCAATCTCGCCATCGCCGAGCAGAGAGTAAACACGGTAGTCTTTGTTATCAATCTTGCCGGCAAGCGCCATGCCTGCCGCAGCGGAAACGCCCTGGCCGAGAGAGCCAGAGCTCATATCGATGCCGGGGATGCCCTTCATATCCGGGTGACCCTGCAGCATAGCGCCGATGTGGCGGAGCTTTTTCAGCTCATCCACAGAGAAATAGCCGCGCTGTGCCAGTGCAGCGTAAAGACCCGGTGCGCAGTGACCCTTAGAAAGGACAAAACGGTCTCTGTCCGGATCCTTCGGGTTCTGCGGGTCAATGTGCAGTTCTTTGAAATAGAGATAGGTGAAAATATCCGCAGCGGAAAGGGAACCGCCCGGATGGCCGGATTTGGCGTTGTAAACGCCTTCGATGATTCCAAGTCTGACTTTGGCAGCCGTGATTTTAAGCTGCTGCTTATCGCATGAATTCATGGAAGCCTCCTGTGTTTTTAGCGCCCGGCACGGGCAATCCCGTAAAAACCGCAGCGCGAGTCATTATGGTCTTATTATAGCGCATTTCGGTGGCCTTTGCAACGCTCCACGCCAAAATTTCGCCCGTTTTTTCGTGCTTTTTGCATATTCACCGTATGTGGAGAGACAATAGGCACAGCGGCGCTTATAAAAGCCTTAATCGGTACGTACAGCTTTTGGCTGCGCCGGAAAAACGGAAAGGACAAAACAAAATTACAAACGGAAAGGAACATCGTTTTATGTCTCAGAGGATCGGCAACCTGCCTGCCAATATCAACATTATGAACCCTGTACCGAACAAGGATGCGAAGACCATCATGAAGCTGATCCGCACGAATGGCAAGATCTCCGGCTACCAGCTTTCGGATGGCACGGTGCTTTCCAAGGCGGACGGCGTGGCGCTTGCAAAGCAGGGCGGCATCCGCGGCGTGGCGATTGCGAGCCGCAACGGCAGTGAATATCTGCGCAGCATACCGGACGGCAAGGAGAGCAACAATTTAGGTGACCTCCCAAGCACCGGCCTGCGCGGTCTTTCCTAAAGAAAAGGGAGCCTGTACGTTTTGAAACGCAGGCTCCCCTATTTTTGTTTATTTTGTGTTTTCGAGCGCTTCACGGTAAATTTGTACGGCGTGTTCGGCAACGGCGACGCTGTCAAACGGCTTTGCCGCAGCACGAATTTTGGCTTCATCCAGTGTGTCCGACCGTGCAGCCATGCGCAAAATTGCATCTTCCATATCTTTCGGGTCATGCACATTGCAGAACTCGGCGCAGTCATCGTTCAAAAAGCTCTCCGGGCCTTTGCACCGTGTAGAAATCACCGGTACGCCGGCCGCGAGTGCTTCCACGGCAGGAATGCCGAACGTCTCAATATCCGAAGCCATCAAAAGGGCATCGGTCCGGCTCAAAATCTCCGCAATCTCACTTTCGGTCTTGCGCCCGACAAAGGATACAATGTCGTTCAGCCCGAGCGCAGATGCGGTCTTTTTATAAAACGCTTCCTCCTGCCCGTCGCCGACAATCGTATACAAAAACGATTTTTCCGGGTATTGCTCCCGCAAGAACTTCAAGGCCTGCAAAGCGTCTTCAACGCATTTGCCGGGGCGCAGTGCGGAAACCGTCGTCAAGCGAAAATGTGCCGGGTCTTTCGTTTTTTTTGCGCCACAAAATGCCTTGGTGTTGACGATGTTCGGCAGAACTTCGGCAGGTATATTGTGTTTTTCTTTTAAAATGTCCGTCATATAGCCGCTGACGCAGGTCATCACGCTGTGCCGTGCAGCATAGAGTCCGTATTTTGCGGTGCTACCCTCAAAGAAGCGCTCAAAATATGAGGAGTGCTCCGTGATGACGACCGGAATATGATATTTTTCGCCGAGCTTTGCAGCGGCGTATCCGGCGGGCACGGTGACATGTGCGTGCAGAATGTCCGGCTTGCCGTGCTGCTTCACGTAGGCTTTGTAAAGCTTTTCAACGGTGCGGCAGTAAGCGTTGAGCTGTGCATCTGCGCTGAATTTGAAGACGTCCAGCATACGGCGGCAGTATGTCACATAGCCGGTGTTCGATTCTTCGTAGAGCTTCTGCATCGTGGGGTACTTCGGCAGTGAAGACAGCCCCTGTCGGTCTACATAGAGCATGTTGGTTTTTACGCCGTATTCCGCAAGTGCCGTGCTGAACAGCTTGTGGTAAACGCCGATCAGTTTATCCTCACCGTTTGGGTACCATGTGGGGATGACCAAAACGTGAAGCGGAGAATTTTTCTGCATGAGTCTTTTGGTTCCGATAGCGCGCGGTGCGCAGTCTATCGAAAAATCCTTTCATTCGTAGTATGGAAAAAGCTATTTAATTTCTGCGCACGAATGCCTTTTTCGGCATTTTGCAGACCGGGCACACCCAGTTGTCCGGCAGTTCTTCAAAGCTGAAGTTCGGGTCGCTGTACACATAGCCGCACACGGAGCAGACAAAGCTTTCACCGCTGCTCTTATCAAACGTGCTTTCCGGCGGCACATAGGTCGGCGAGCCGACCGGCGACAGACCGTGCATTTCACTGCGGTAGAAATCATACGTCATCGGCGTGCCGATGGCGCTGTCGCTGCCCGCTATGATCTCGGCGGCGAAGACCATCTCCTGCCCTACGTCCATGCCGGAGATGACCTTGCATAAAAACCAGCAGCAGGTATTCTCCTTTACGACGGGCACGCCTTCAATGAGCACCTTGTGGCGGATGTTTTTCAGCTTGTCTGCATTTTTACCGCTGACAAGACCGAGTGCGCCGATGACGCTGGCAGGTGTATCTGTGGAGAGTACAGAAATGGTAAAAATGCCGTTTTCGCGGATTGCGGTGCAGCTGTGCGTATCTTTTGTCAGCGCAATGAGCACTTTTTCGGGGTCGCTGCTGGAAATTTGGATGACAGAGTTTGCCACACAGGCGTTCGGGCGGCCGTTATATTTTGTGCCGATGACGTACATGCCGTATGACAAATTTTTAAGGACTGCCGGGTTCATGGCGGTGCACTTCCTTCCGTTATGTTAATAGAGTTTATGAGCTGTGTTTTCGTTTTATGTTTTCCCAATACGCTTTAAACGCCTGCTCGTTTTTGTTGTCTCCGTAGTGATAGTACGAAGCGCCGAGCAAGGCATCCGGAAGATACTGCTGGTCGAGCCAATGATCCGGGTAATCGTGCGGATAGCGGTAAAACTGGCCTTTTTTAGCGACATCTGAACCGTCATAATGCACGTTTTGCAGCGTGCGCGGGATCACACCGAGTTTGCCGGCCTTCACGTCGCGCATGGCCGCATCTATGGCAGATTCACCGCTGTTCGATTTCGGCGCCGTCGCCGTTAAAATGACGGCATCCGCAAGCGGGATGCGCGCTTCCGGCAGACCGACCATCATGGCGGCGTCTACGGCCGCTTTCACGATGGGGATGATCTGCGGCCACGCAAGGCCCACGTCTTCGCAGGCGCACACCATCAAGCGGCGGCATGCAGAGGCGAGGTCGCCCGCTTCCAAAAGCCGTGCGAGATAATGCAGCGCTGCGTCGGGGTCGGAGCCGCGCATGGATTTTTGAAACGCCGAAAGAATATCGTAATGCGCGTCGCCGTCTCGGTCATACCGCATGGCACTGCGCTGTGTAAGCTGCTCTGCAAGTTCCATAGTGATGCGCGGCTCGTCCTCGCTTCGTACGGCAGCCGTGCAAAGCTCTGCTGCGTTCATTGCTTTGCGTACATCGCCGCCGCAAGCGGAAGCGATATACGAGGTCACGCCGTCTTCGAGCCGGATTTCTTCGCCGAGGTCTTCCGACAAAATGCGGAATGCGCGGTCTACGGCGCGGGCGACCTCCTCTTTTTCCACGGGCTTGAACTCAAACACTGTGGAGCGGCTCAAAATGGCGTTATATACGTAAAAATAGGGGTTTTCCGTTGTGGAAGCGATCAGCGTGATGCTGCCGTTTTCGATGAACTCCAAGAGCGTTTGCTGCTGCTTTTTGTTGAAATACTGGATCTCATCAAGGTACAGCAAAACGCCGTTTACCGCTTGCAGCGTGTTCACCTGCGCCACCACGTCGCGAATATCGGCGGTGGAGGCCGTGGTGCCGTTTAACTTGCACAGGTGCATGTGGCTTTGCTTTGCAATGATGGACGCCACGGTGGTTTTCCCTACGCCGGACGGCCCGTAAAACACCATATTCGGGATAGTGCCGGATTCGATGATGCGCCGCAGTACCTTATTGGGGCCGAGAATATGCTGTTGTCCTACCACATCATCGAGCGTTTTCGGGCGAATGCGGTCTGCAAGCGGTGCGTTCATCGTGTTCTCCTTTTAGTCGTTATAAAGCGGATACTTGCTCAAAAGTTCTGTGACCTTTGCGCGGATGGCGTCGGCTTTGTTGTCGAAATCGGTCGCACACAGGTGGATGCACTCCGCGATGACGTCCATATCGGCTTCCTTCAGGCCGCGCGTGGTAACGGCCGGTGTGCCGAGGCGCACGCCGCTTGTGACGAACGGGCTTCTCTGCTCGTTCGGAATCGTGTTCTTGTTTGCGGTGATATACACTTCGTCGAGGCGGCGCTCCAGCTCTTTGCCGGTCAGCTCGCCGTCGGAAAGATCGAGCAGCATCAGATGGTTATCCGTGCCGCCGGAAACGAGCTTCATGCCGCGTTTTGTAAGGCCTTCGGCAAGCGCTTTAGCGTTTTTTACGGTCTGCTCGGCGTAGGTCTTAAACTCCGGCTTCAGCGCTTCGCCGAGGCACACGGCTTTTGCGGCGATAATGTGCATCAGCGGGCCACCCTGCGTGCCCGGGAAAATGGCTTTGTCGATTTTTTTCGCGTACTCCTCACGGCAGAGGATCATGCCACCGCGCGGGCCGCGGAGCGTTTTATGCGTTGTTGTGGTGACGACATCAGCATACGGCACCGGGTTCATGTGGCAGCCGCCCGCAACAAGACCCGCAATGTGCGCCATATCGACCATGAGGTACGCGCCGCATGCATCGGCAATCTCGCGGAATTTCTTAAAATCGATCGCGCGCGGGTATGCGCTTGCGCCGGCAACGATGAGCTTCGGTTTAAGTTCGCACGCCTGCTCCATGAGCTTATCGTAATCGATGCGGTGCGTAACGGGGTCAACGCCGTAAGCCGCAAAATTATAGTAGGCGCCGGACATGTTGACAGGAGAACCGTGGGTCAGATGGCCGCCCTCTGCAAGGTTCATGCCGAGCACGGTATCGCCCGGCTGAAGCAGCGCGAAATATACGGCAAGGTTCGCCTGTGCGCCGGAGTGCGGCTGCACATTGGCATGCTCTGCGCCGAACAGACGGCAAGCACGCTCACGGGCGATGTTTTCCACAATGTCTACATCTGCACAGCCGCCGTAATAGCGGTGACCCGGGTAGCCCTCAGCATATTTGTTTGTGAGTACCGTGCCCATCGCAGCCATAACGGCAGGAGACACAATGTTTTCGGAAGCAATCAGCTCCAGATTGCGGCGCTGGCGTTTGAGTTCCAGCTCCATCGCTTCGCCGACCTCGGGGTCTGCGGTTTCAACAAAACCGATCGTGTTCAGAAGATCACCGTACATACTTCATCTTTCCCTTCTAAAAATAATATGCTCTGCGGTTTATGTGCCGCAGTACTTCACAAATTATACCCTATTCCATTTAAAATGGCAATAGATGATTTGCAAGCACATAGTGGATGGCGTAAAGCAATAACATATGTGCCGGATAGCTGATGTAGAAAAAATATTTGAGCGAAAGCGCGCCGCGCTTGCCGTTATAGAGCAGCACGGGGATCGCGGCGGCGATGGCATACAGCTGTGTCATGTTGCCGTCCTGCGTATATTGCCCGTAGGTCAGCGCCGCAAACGCCACGGCATCAATACCGCGGTACTTCTGGAACAAATAGAAACAAAGCACCGTTAAAACACCATAAACGCCATAGCTGAAATGCAGGAAATACGGCAGGATTGTCAAGATCACTGCGCCGATGAACATGAAAATATTGCGGCTTTTCGCGGAAGCATCTAAAAGTTTCACCACAAAAAGCGCCGTTAAAAACGTGAACAGGATATTTTGCCGCTGAAACTCAAGCCATGTACCCTGAAATAAAAGGTCATACGGCACTTCGGAGAGCAAAGCAAAAATACCCATGCGCAATGCGTAGCGGTTAAAATTGCGTGTGTGCATGTAGCCCTGCACGAGCAAAAACGCGTAGATCGGCATGGAAAGCCGCCCGATATAGCGCAGCCAGATAAACTGCGGGAAGAAAATCGCCCCGACATGGTCGATGATCATGGTGACGAGTGCGATGAGCTTTAAGGTAAACGCAGACATTCTTTTTCCCCTTTGCGGTTATTTGTCGGTCTTTCAATAAAAATAAATTTACCACCCTTTTCCGGTATTGTCAACCGAATGAAAAAGTTGTAGAATAAACGTAAAGCATTCAGACGGGCTTGCCCGCCGCTTTTTCGGAGGTCTGTATGACAAAAAAGGAACGTGCGCTTCTTGCTGTGGAAGCGCTGAAAAAAGAATATCCCGGCGCGGTATGTTCGCTTGAATATCAGGATCCGCTGCAGCTGCTCATTGCAACGCGACTTTCCGCACAGTGTACGGATGCCCGTGTGAACCTCGTTACACCGGCGCTTTTTGCCCGCTTCCCTACGCTGGAAGCTTTCTGCGAGGGCAGCGAGGAAGAAATTGCGGAGCTCATCCGCTCCTGCGGGTTATATAAAACAAAGGCTCGTGATATTTTTGCTATGTGCCATGTGCTGCGCGATTCGTATAACGGCGTGATTCCGGACACGGTGGATGAGCTGACAAAGCTGCCCGGTGTGGGACGCAAAACCGCAAATCTCGTTGTGGGCGACATTTACAAAAAACCTGCCGTTGTGACGGACACGCACTGCATCCGTATCACGGGACGACTCGGTCTGACCGAAAGCAACGTGCCGCTCAAAGTCGAAAAAGACCTGCGCGCAGTCTTGCCGCCGGAGGAGAGCAACGATTTTTGTCACCGTACCGTTTTACACGGCAGAGCGGTCTGTACAGCGCGTAACCCGAAATGTGCTTTGTGCTGCATGAATTCGTTCTGCAAAAATCCCGTGAACCCGATAGAGTAAATAAAGCTAAAGAACGCAGCGCTTTTCCGTTGTGTTGTTCTTGATAAAAGAAAGGAAGCTACTTTTTATGTTCAAGTTTTGTAAGACCCAGCTTTGGGAGTGCTCCCGCACACTTTCCGATGTTGCAATGGGCAGAAAGCCCGCAGAGACGGTCATTCGCAATGCGCGTCTCGTAAACGTCTGCACGCATGAAATCCTTGACAACATCGATGTTGCAATTTCCTGCGGCCGTATCGCACTTGTCGGTGATGCCGCACATTGCATCGGTGAAAGCACGAAGGTCATCGATGCCGAGGGTCAGCTTATCGCCCCGGGTTTCCTTGACGGTCATATCCACATTGAGTCCTCCATGATGACACCGATCGAATATGCAAAGGCCGTTATCCCCCATGGCACCGTCGGGATTTATTATGACCCGCACGAAGTCTGCAATGTGCTTGGCCTCAAAGGCGTTGACCTGATGGCGGAAGAGGCGGAAAAGACTCCGCTCAAGGCTATGCTGACGACCCCCTCCTGCGTTCCGGCTGTTCCAGGATTTGAGGATTCCGGCGCGGAGATCACCGCCGCGGATATTGCCTCGGAAATGAAGCACGATTATACCGTTGGTTTAGGCGAAATGATGAACTTTCCGGGCATCACCGCTTCCGCGGAGCCGACGCACAACATCACCGGCGAAACGTTGAAAGCCGGCAAAATCATCACAGGTCACTATTCCATCCCGGAGACGGGTTGCGGCCTCAATGCATACATTGCAAGCGGCGTGCGCTGCTGTCATGAATCCACCCGTGCGGAGGACGCACTCGCAAAAATGCGTCTCGGCATGTATGCCATGCTGCGCGAGGGCTCCGCTTGGCACGATCTGCAGGAGGTCTCCAAGGCCATCACGGAGCACAAAGTGGACAGCCGATTTGCGACCATGATTTCCGATGATACCCACCCGCATACGCTGGTTGCAAACGGTCATCTCGACCACATCGTGCGTCGTGCCGTCTCCTTCGGCATCGATTTTGTCACCGCTATCCAGATGGTCACGCTCAACTGCGCACAATGCTTCCAGATGGATCACGAGCTCGGCTCCATCACCCCGGGCAAGTGCGCGGACATCGTATTTATTGATAACGAAAAAGACATCCGTGTCACCCGCGTGCTCATCGACGGCGACGTTGTTGCAGAAAACGGCAAGCTGACGATTGACCTGCCGAAATCTGAGCTTCCCGCATGGGCGCTCGACACGATGCACGTCGGCGAGACGATCACCCCGGAAACCTTTAAGGTACATACCGATAAGGTTGGCACGGCAACCGTCCGTGCGATCGAGATTATCCCGGTACATGTCGGCGACTATGAGCGTCACGTTGAACTCAAGGTCGAAAACGGCGAATTAAAGAGCGATGTGGAGCAGGATGTTTTGAAGACATTCGTCTTCGAGCGCCACAATAAGACCGGCAAGCACGGCGTTGGCTTTGTCAAGGGATTCCACGTCAAGTGCGGCGCAATGGCTTCCACCGTTGCACACGATGCACACAACCTGCTCGTTGTCGGCACGAATGACGAAGATATGGCACTTGCTGCAAATACACTCATTCAATGCGGCGGCGGTGAGTGCATCGTGCAGAACGGCAAGGTGCTCGGCTGTGTTCCGCTGCCGTTTGCGGGTCTCATGAACACAAAGTCCGCTGAAGAAATGGACGAGCTCGTCGAGAACCTCGGCAAAGCTTGGGAAACGATCGGCTGCGACATTCAATCTCCGTTTATGACGATGGCTTTAATCCCCCTCGCCTGCCTGCCGGAGCTGCGCCTGACCGACCGCGGTCTTGTAGACTGCACCACCTTCTCTTTTGCAGACCTTGAGGTTGAATAAGACCGTTTGAAAGTAGATTACCTTATTTTAGAATGGGAGGAATTACCAATGATCCATGATTTTGAAACGCTGGTTTCCAGAAAAAACACCGGCTCCGGCAAATGGGACGAGATGACGAAAGAGCATCCGAACCTGCCGGAAAACGTTGCACCGCTTTCCATTGCGGATATGGAGCTGAAAAACCCGCCGGAGATCGTAGAGGGTCTGAAAAAGTACATCGATACGCATATCCTCGGCTATACCGGCCCCACAGAGGAATACTTCGATGCGGTATGCGGCTGGATGAAGCGTCGCAACGACTGGAATATTAAGAAAGAAGAAATTGTTTCTACACACGGCGTCGTAACGGTTCTGGCTGTTTCGGTTCTGGCCTATACCGATCCCGGCGACGGCGTTATCACCATGCCGCCGGTTTATTATCCGTTCAGAATGACCATTGAGCACAATAACAGAAAAAACGTGGAGTGCCCGCTCATCAACACGAACGAGACATACACGATTGACTTTGACCTCTTTGAGAAGCTGTGCGCAGAAGAAAAAAACAAGATGTTTATCTTCTGCAATCCGCACAACCCGGTTGGCCGCGTTTGGACGGAAGACGAAATCGCAAAGCTCGGTGCCATCTGCGCAAAGCACAATGTGATTGTTGTCAGCGACGAGATCCACTCCGACCTCATCATGCCGGGTCATAAGCACGTGGCATTTGCAAACGCCTGCAAGGATGCACTGCCGAAGTATCTTGTTTGCACCGCGCCGAGCAAGACGTTTAACCTTGCGACGCTCCAGACCTCGAATATTGTTATTCCCGATGAAGAACTGAGAACAAAATTCCAGAGTATTTTACAGCAACACTTCACGCCGTCCGCCGGTGCGCTCGGCCTTGAGGCCTGCCGTCTCGGCTACACGGAGTGTGAAGGTTGGCTTGCAGAAGTCATCGACCTTATCTACAAAAACTACAAGAACTTCTGCAAGTTCATCGACGTAAACTGCCCGGGTGTTACATACAGCGATCTGCAGGGCACGTACCTCATGTGGATCGACTGCACGACGTTCGGTCTCGATGATGAAGCGCTCGATAAGCTCCTGCGCAAGCATGATCTTTTCTGCGACGCCGGCACGCTGTTCTCGCAGGGCGGCACCATGCATACACGTGTAAACCTCGCAGGTCCCGAAAAGATGCTCAACGCCGCGATGCAGCGCTTTAAGGACGCGTACGACGAAGCGAAAAACGCGTAAGCTTGCGCCTGAAATTCCGTAATGTATAACAAAAGGCGAACTGCACAACTCCGTGCAGCTCGCCTTTTTGCTATGCTGTTTTACTGAATGCCGAGCGCGTCTTTCGCTAAACGGTCGGCGAGGTCGTTGTATTTGTCGCCGGAGTGCCCCTTGACTTTCACAAAGCGGAAACGGATGTACTTTGCGGCTGCGGCGCAGAATTCGCGGTACGCAATGGTGCCGGGCTTTTTTGCTTTCCATTCTCCCGTTGCCCATTTTGCTACACCCTCGTAATCATGGTAGATTGTCACGAAGGGCACATCATGCTCGATGCAGTAGCGCAGAACAGTTTCGGAGCCCTTGATCTCCCCTGCCACGTTGCGCATTTCGGTAAGGTCGGGGTCGGTGAACCTTTCGGAAAAATGCAGCTCTTCGCCGTTTAAAAACAGCACAGCACCGCAGGAAAACTCCTTTGTGCCGATGTGGTAGCTGCCGTCTACGTAAGCCACGGCGCTGTCTTCTTCAGGCGCTGCGGTCGTGTTTTCTGCCGGAGTGGCTTTCGTCAGATCGTTTTCACCGCGCATATAGGCTTCGGCTTCTGCAAGCGTTGGAAAGCTTTTGAACGACGCGCCTTTAAAGCCGGTCGTCTGCGCACGGCATTCGTCCCACGTTTCAAAAATGCCGGTTTTGCGCCCGGCGCGGACGGCGTAGTATTTTTTTGCCATAAAATGAAATTCCTTTTCGTTTATTCAAAGATCGGGGTGGAAAAATAGCGGTCGCCGCTGTCGGGCAGAAGTGCCACGAGCGTTTTTTCTGCATTTTCGGGCATGCGCAGCAGGCGCACAGCTGCGGCAAGTGCCGCGCCGGACGTGATGCCGACGAGGATGCCCTCGGTGCGTGCCAATAATTTTGCCGTTTTGTACGCTTCTTCATCCGTGACGGTCAGCACTTCGTCCACAACGGAAGCATCGTAGTTCTTCGGGATGAAGTTTGCGCCGATGCCCTGTAAGCCGTGTGCACCGCTTTTGCCCTGTGTGATGAGCGGTGAAGTCGCCGGTTCCAAACCGACGGTGTGTACCTGTGGCAGATGCTTTTTTAAATAGCGCGCCGTGCCGGTGATGGTGCCGCCGGTGCCGATGCCCGCAACGAAAATGTCGAGTTTGCCGTCTGTTTGCTGTACAAGCTCCGGACCGGTCGTTTCATAATGTGCGGCAGGGTTTGAGGGATTCTCAAACTGTGCGGGGATGAAGCTGCCGGGTGTACTTTTCGCGATCTCATCCGCCTTTTCAATCGCACCGCGCATGCCGTCTTTGCCCGGTGTGAGTACGATTTCCGCGCCGTATACGGAAAGCAGCTTGCGGCGCTCGGCGCTCATGGTTTCCGGCATGGTGAGCACCACGCGGTAGCCGCGCGCCGCTGCAATAGATGCGAGGCCGATGCCCGTGTTGCCGGAGGTTGGCTCTACAATAACCGCGCCGGGCTTCAATTTGCCGGCTTTTTCGGCGTCTTCAATCATTTTCAGTGCCGCACGGTCTTTTACGCTGCCGGCGGGGTTTAAATATTCAAGCTTCAAAAGCGGCGCGTTGGAAATGCCCGCAGATGCCGCAAAGCGAGACGCACGCAGAAGCGGCGTCTTGCCGATGAGTTCGGTTACAGATGAAGCGATGTGTTCGTTTTTCATAAGACAGATCCTCCCTTTCTATATTGCTACCATTGTACCCCCGATTTTACGCGCGGTCAAGAGCGCGATTTTTGCAAATCTTTTGCGTTTGTAAGAGTTTCTTAAGTTGTTTATTTTTTGTCTTACCTGTATAATAGAACCATCAGAGAGTCCGCGCTGGGTGTTTTGCGCGGAGGAAAGGACTGACTTTATGACTAAGAAAAAGATTTTCACAATCGCCGGTATTGCCGTCGGCGCTGTGATCGTGATCGGTATTGTAATCTGGCTCATTTTCTTCCGCGGCGGCAGCGTTGCGCCGAGCGACCCAAATGAGATGGTGTATGTGACGAGCGTTGCGGACATCACCGGCACGGGTTCACTTGGTATGACGGCGAAATACTCCGGCGTTGTGGAACCGGAAAAGACGCTCTCCGTGCAGAAGGACGATACAAAGAAAATCGCAGAGCTGTATGTGACGGTCGGCCAGGAAGTGAAAGTTGGCGATAAGTTGTTCAGCTACGATACGGACGACCTGCAAATGCAGCTTGAAGAGGCGCAGTTACAGCTGGAAAGCCTTAAAAACCGCATTTCCACGCTGAACCAGCAGATTGATTCCCTGCAGAAGGAAAAGAACAAAGCGTCTTCCGACGAACAGCTTTCCTATACCCTACAGATTCAGTCTGCGCAGCTTGAAGTGAAATCGACGGAATACGATCAGTCTACGAAGGCGAAAGAGATCGAGAACCTCAAAAAATCGCTTGAAAATACGGATGTCATAGCAGAAATGGCCGGCGTTGTGAAGCAGATCAATGACGGTTCCAATACCAACACAAGCGGCAGCAATTCTACGAACGCGTATATTACGATTCTCGCGACGGGTTCTTACCGTGTAAAAGGCACGGCAACGGAGCTGAATGTCTATTCCTTGCAGAAGGGCGTGAAAATGAAGGTCGTCTCCCGCGTAGACCCGGAGCAGACTTGGACGGGCACCGTGGAGAGCGTTGAACGCGAAGCCGCAAACGATAATAACAACAGCGGTATTTCCTACGGTTCCGAAAGCTCGTTTACAAAGGCGACAAAGTATAACTTCTACCTTGTGCTCGATGATTTCAAAGGTCTCATGCTCGGTCAGCACGTTTACGTGGAGCCGGATGAGGCCGAAGACGTGAAGACCGGAATTTGGCTGCCAAGCTACTATATTCTCAACGAAGGCAGCAAAAACTACGTTTGGGCCGTAAACGATAAGAATCGCATTGAAAAGCGTGAAGTGCAGCTCGGCAAGTTTGACGATACCCTTTCCGAATATGAGATTACGTCCGGCGTGACGGCAGACGATCGCTTGGCCGTTGTGGAAGACCGCGTGCACAGCGGCATGTATGCTACGGACGATATTTCCTATAAGAACCAGAGTGACGATTCCACAGATATGGATGCCGCAAACGGTGACATGAACGATGCCAAAACAGACGATGCAAACGGTGTTATGCCCGCGGAAGACGGCAGCGATATGGACGGCGACCCGAACGGCTACAGCGCCATGCCCGCAGAAGGTGCTGTAACGGAGTCCGAGGGCGAAACGGACACGGCGGATGGCGCGACGTCGAGCTTTGAAACCGTTATCGGGGGTGCTACGGCATGATCTTAGAGCTGCACAACATTTATAAAACGTATATCCAAGGCAAAATGGAAGTGCCGGTTCTAAAAGACATCTCTCTTTCTGTGGATGAGGGAGAATATGTCGCCATCATGGGTCCGTCCGGCTCCGGTAAAACGACGCTGATGAACATCATCGGCTGCCTTGATCTGCCGACTTCAGGCACGTATGCACTTGCGGGTGAGAATATCATCGGCAGCAGCGAATCGAAGCTTTCGGAAATTCGCCTCAACTCCATCGGCTTCGTGTTCCAGAGCTTTCATCTTTTGCCTCGCCAGAGCGCGGCAGAAAATGTGGCGCTTCCCCTTTTATACGCAGGTGTGCCGAAAAAAGAGCGACGTGCGCGTGCCGTGCGTGCTTTAGAGCGTGTAGGTCTCGGCGACCGTGTGGATTTTAAGCCGAACCAGCTTTCCGGCGGTCAGTGCCAGCGCGTCGCGATCGCCCGCGCCATCGTCAACAATCCGAAAATTCTTTTAGCCGATGAACCGACCGGCG
>OLOI01002007.1_pt1 | contig 15688 bp, 8 predicted proteins | sample 1672131 | NCBI WGS metagenome assembly OLOI01 (sample SAMEA3136651, study PRJEB25190) | human gut metagenome | reverse complement strand
TTTATACCAAACATATTTCCTCCACATTATTATTTTAATGTATATTAAAATAATGTATATAATATAAAGCTAAGCATACATATATACCAAAAGGGGTATGATGTATGCTTATTTTTAATCAAAAAAGAATAATTACAATATTTTTAATGGTATTTGTATCGTTATTTGCGTTTTCTTTTAAAATTGCTAATAACAATATGCTAAATAAAGAAATAACAACAGAAACTGTAGCTTTGCCTGTTACAAATAGAGTAATAGTAATAGATGCAGGACATGGAACTCCAGATGAAGGGGCAGAGAGCAATAATGGAGTAACAGAAGCGGAAATAAATTTAAGAATAGCATTAAAACTTCAAAATTTGCTTGAACAAAGTGGAGCAAAGGTTATATTAACACGTTCTAATGAAACTGCAATATATGATATAGATAAGAAAACATTAAGAGAAAAAAAGGTGTCTGACATTCATAATAGAGTAAAGATAGGAAATGAGTCTAGTGCAGATATATTTGTTTCCATACATCTAAACAAAATTCCGCAAAATCAATATTGGGGATGGCAATGCTTTTATAACCAAAATGAGAAAAGCAAGATTTTAGCAGAAAATTTACAAAATAATTTGAATGAAGCTATTCAAAAAGAAAATAAAAGAATAGCAATGAAATTAGATACAGTATATATAATGAAAAATGTAGAAATACCAATTAGCATAGTAGAATGTGGATTTTTATCTAATGAAGAGGAAGAAAAAAGATTACAAGAAGATGATTATCAAAATAGACTTGCTTGGGGAATATATAATGGCATAATGGACTACTTTAATTAAAAATAGTAATGTTAGTGTATATAGGAGAAGGTGTTTAAAATTTAAAAGAAAGTCTTCGAATATATAGAATAATTTGTGTAAAGTAAAAAAATAAACCTTCTTATGATAAAATAAAAATGTTCCCTGCTTATTAAATAAAAAAATTTGACAAGCAGGGTTCAACTTAAAAATTTCTCTTCTTATTTTTCATTTTGGTCTTGCTCTTCTACTTCTATACCTTCTTGCTGTTCAGGTGTTCCTTTTATATCTTTTAATTTTAAAGAAGGATACATTTTCTTTAAAACATCTCTAGAAGTTAATTCCCTAACATTATCACTGTAAGGGTTAGATACCCACATTGTAGGTATATATTCACCAACTGTTAAAAGGTCAGAATCATAAAGAGCTTGAACTTGTTTCATTTCAGTATTTTTATATTGTTCATGACTTGCTGTTCCAAAATTACCTTGATAATAAACTCCAAAAGTTTTGTACTGAAATTCAATTAAAGGAAATAATTGCTCAGAGATAGAATTTCCTTTAGTTTTTCCTAATAAAGCATTTAAAGTTTTAATTAATTTTGGTTCGATAGAACATGTATGGTGTTCTGCTTTATAACCATTTTCTTTATCATGATTTTTTACATGAAGAACTTTTAGAAGATGAGTGGCTTCAGGAGAAGACTCTATTTCTTCCATTAGTATTCTAAATTCCTCTTCTGCGGTAGCTAAAATTTCTATTCCAAAAACATCATCTAAAGATTTACCATCACTGTGATTTTTATAAGCACTACTAGTAGCCTTTACTCTTGCATAAAATGATAAAAAAGGAGTAATTTTACCTAAGTCTCTTAAATGATTAAGATATTGATTTAAGTAATTTATGAATAAAATAAATTGTTCTTCTTGATCTATAACATATTTTTCATATGTTCTTCTTGCTTCTCTTTCAGAAAGAGGTGTAACCTGAGGAATATTACCATAATTTTCTGGGCTTAAGCTTTTTTTAAACTCGTTCATAAAAAATTCATTCCTTTCTTGCTTTGCTTAAATGGATATATAGTTATGTAAAATGTTTTTTAAAAATAAATTCCTTTTACTAAAAGTATTCTATTATTATAACATAAATTAAGTTTTTTTACAAATTTGAAATTTAGAGCAAGTTTACAGACTTATTAAGTAAAAAAATAATAGCAATTTTATAAAGTAATTTTCTAAGTAGTAAATTTGCTACATATTTTATTTACATTTACCATACACAATGGTATAATTTAGCCATAATAATTTGGTTAAACCGTTTTAATAGATTACTTAAATAAAAATTTAATCAAAAAGGATGTGTTTTAATATGGAAATAGTAGAAAAAGAATTTATGTGTGTTTTACTTGGAAGTGATATAAATACATATAGTATGGCAAGAGCTTTTCATGAAGAATATGGAATAAAATCTAGAGTAATGGGGAAATTTTTTACAGGGCCAAGTTATAGAAGTAAAATTGTAGATTTTTATGCAGACCCTAAAATGGACCAAAAAGAAGTGTTTATAAAAGCTGCTAATGACTTTGCAAATGAGCATAAAGATAAAAAAATAATTTTACTAGGTTGTGGAGATAATTATGTGAGGCAAATTATTGAGTGCAGAGATGAACTAGAAGATAACTATATTATTCCATACATAGATAGAGAGCTTATGGAAAGATTAATAAAAAAAGAAGAATTTTACAAGATGTGTGAAAAATATGGGATCTTATATCCAAAAACATTTATATATTCAAAAGATATGAACTTAAATTATACTTTGGATTTTGATTTTCCAGTAATATTAAAACCCTCTAATAGTGTGGATTATTTTGCTCATGAGTTTGAAACACAGCACAAAGTATATAAAATTGATACTAGAGAAGAGCTAGACGAAGTAATAAAACAAATATATGATGCAGGATATTCAGACACATTAATTATGCAAGAGTTTATTCCAGGTGATGATACATATATGAGAGTTATGACTGGTTACGCAAATAAGAATGGAAAAGTTGAACTAATGTGCCTTGGACATACAATGCTAGAAGAACATACACCACATGGAATAGGAAATCATGCAGTTGTTATGACCGAATGTAATTCAGATTTAGCAAATAAATTAAAAACTTTCTTAGAGGATATTCATTATACAGGATTTTTTAATTTTGATATAAAATATTGCGAAAAGGACAATACTTTTAGAGTATTTGAAATAAATGTGCGTCAAGGTAGAAGCAATTATTATGTAACAGGAGCAGGTTATAACTTAGCAAAATATGTTGTGGAAGACTATATATATAATAAAGAGCATGATTACTTGATAGCAGATAATATTAATTTATGGACTGTAATTCCTATAGGAATAGCTTATAAATATGTTGATGAAAAATATGTAAACCAAATGAAAGAACTAAAAAAAGAAGGAAAATTTGTAAATCCATTATTCTATAAAGGAGATAATAAAATATTAAGAACTTTAGCATTAGTAAAGAGTCAATTAAGACATTATGGAAATTATAGAAAGTATTTGAAAAAATAATGTCTTTGAAAATAGAAATAGAAATCAAATAAAAAAGTTATGCAATGATTATGAAGGTATAAGGTCAGGAATAAAAACTAAAATTTTACAATAATTAAAAAACAAGAAATATAGTAATATAAATTTAGACTAAAGAAATGGAAGGAAGGAATTTATTTGAATAAAAAAGTATTAGGTGTAATTGGAGGAATGGGAACCGCTGCTACTATAGACTTTTATACCAGAATTATGAACCATACAGTTGCACATAAAGACCAAGAACATATAGATATGGTAATAATAAACCATGCATCAATAATAGATAGAACTTATGCAATTAAAAATAATAAACTGGACGAGTTGTTAAAACAAATGCATGAAAATTTAAAAATTTTGGAAAATGCGAAGGTAACAAGTATAGCAATACCATGTAATACAAGCCATAGCATTATAGATAAAATACAGCAATTAACAAGTATTCCAATTATTAACATGATAGAAGAAACTGCAAAAGGACTGAAGGAAGTAGTTAATAAAGGTGAAAAAGTGGGTATAATGGCTACAGATGGTACGATTATGTTAAAAATCTATCAACAAGCATGTAAAAAGTATGATATAGAATATTTTGTGCCAGATGATAATATACAAAAACAAATTATGGATATTATATATGATGATGTAAAAGCTAAAGGAATATTTGATAATGAAAAATTTAAAAAAGTACTAAATTATTTTTTACAAAATGGATGTAAATATGTAATACTAGGATGTACAGAGTTGTCTGGATTTAAAAAAGACTTTGATAAAAATACTATAGACCCAATGGATTATTTAGTAAAAGCTGCTATATTAAGTGTTGACAAAGAGTACAAAGATTAACAATATTGTACAAATTTTATTATTATTAAAAATTTATATGCAAAAATTGTGGAAATTATATTAGAAAAATATTTTAAGACACAATAAGTGTAATAAGTTATAAATATAATAAATGACAAAATTATATGAAAATTTTAAAACATGAAAGGATGTAAGAATGAAAAAATTTAAACTATATGAGTATGTGGAAAAGTTAAGTAAAAATGACTTGATAGTAACAAGTAATGTAGAAAAAAATAGGGATGTTGTTATAAACAAAGTTTGTTATAATTCAAATGATGTAGAAAAAGATACATTATTTGTTTGCAAAGGAGTAAAATTTAAAGAGGAATATTTAAAAGATGCTATAGTAAGTGGTGCAATTGCGTATATTTCAGAAACAAAATATAATGTGGATATACCATGTATATTAGTAAGTGACATCCAAAAAGCTTTAGCAATTGTATCAAAAATGTATTTTAATAATCCAACAGATATATTAAATATGATAGGGATTACAGGAACTAAGGGGAAATCTACAACTGCATATTATATAAAAAGTATATTAGATAGCTATATGAAAGAAGTAGACGGAACAGATACAGCAATTTTGTCTTCTATAAATAATTATGACGGAAAAACTAGTGTTGAATCTGTACTTACAACTCAAGAGTCATATGAAATAGAAAAATATGCAAGAAATGCAGTAGAGAGTAACCTTAAAAACCTAGTTATGGAAGTTAGTAGCCAAGCATTAAAAAAGAATAGAGTGTATGGTATAACTTATGACGAAGCTGTATTTTTAAATATTTCAGAAGACCATATAAGTAATATAGAACATCCAGACTTTAATGACTATTTTGAGTCAAAATTAAAAATATTTAATCAGTCAAAAGTAGCTTGTGTAAATCTTAATATGGATAATATAGAAAATTTATTAAAGGTACTTGATTATGCTAAAAATTCAGAAAAAATAATTACTTTTGGAACAACTAGAAATGCGGATGTATTTGCATATAATATAGAAAAAAAGGGATTACATACATCATTTAAAGTAAAGACACCATATTTTAATAATAAAATATTACTTACAATGCCTGGATTATTTAATATAGAAAATGCATTAGCAGCAATAGCAGTGTCAGTTGCAATGAAGATTCCATATAAAAATATATATGAGGGATTAAAAGTTGCAAGATCAAGTGGTAGAATGGAATTATATACAAATAAAGATAAAAAAATAATTGCAATTGTAGATTATGCACATAATAAATTAAGTTTTGAAAAATTATATGAATCAACAATAAAAGAATATCCAGATAGAAAAATAGTAACAGTTTTTGGCTGTCCAGGTGGACATGCTATAATAAGAAGAAGAGACTTAGGAGTTCTTTCTGGATTAAATTCAGATATAACATATTTAACAGCAGAAGACCCAGGAATGGAAAAGACAGAAGATATCTGCGAAGAAATAGCTGGATATGTAAAAAAAGTTGGAGGAAAATACAAAATTATTGAAGATAGAGGAGAGGCAATAAAAACAGCTATAATGGAAAATCCAGATAGTGTAATTTTAATTACAGGGAAAGGAAATGAAACAAGACAAAAAATTGGTACAACTTATGTAAAATGTTTAACAGATGTACAATATGCAAAAAATGCGTTAAAAGAATATGACAGAATTTATATTAATACTCAAAATGCTAAAAAGAAAGTTGTAAAAAAATAATTATAGGAGATTTATATATGAAAATAGAAAGGATTCGTAAAGTTGAACCAGTTGAAAAAGTAAGAGGAGGAAATTTAACTAAAAAAGGATGTAATGAAACTCTAAAAGAAAAAAGACAAAACTTTCAAGAAAGTTTGAGACATAGTAATGAAAAAAAAGATGGTAAAATGTCAAAAGAAGAAAATATAGAGTTTGACTCTAAAAGGGCGCAAACAGAGGCATATATTGATAAATTAGCAGCAGAAATGAGAATAAAGCAAATAAATAATGAAGAACAAGAAAAATAAATATTTAATTTTATAAAATGCATAAAAATTCCACTCTTTGGAGAAACTATTTGAAAAAATAGAACAAGGAGTGGAATTTTTTTGAAAGATTATAAAATTCTAAATATAAAAGGTACATTATTAGATAAGGTACAACTTGAAAGTTATCTTGAGAAAATTGCATCTGATAATATTTTGCAAGCAAAATCTAGTAAAGAAACATATCCTATACCTAGACTCAAGGAGAATTATGAAATAATTACACAAATTTATGAACTTTTAACAGAACATATAAAATTAAAAATACCTATACATCCAGCTGGAGAATGGATTTTGGATAATTATTATATAATTGAAGAAGCTGTAAAATCTATTGTAAAAGATATTACGCTTAAAAAGTATACCAATTTTCCAGGTATAGCAACTGGTCCGTATGCTGGATTTGCAAGGATTTATGAACTTGCAGGAGAAATTGTTGCATATACAGATTGTAAAATAGATGGTAAAATTTTGCCAGAATTTTTAAAAGCATATCAATCCAAAAAGAATTTAAATATGGAAGAAATTTGGAATATAGGACCATTTATACAAATAGCCTTAATAGAAAAAATAAGAGAGGTTTGTGAAAAAATTTACTCTTCTCAAATGCAAAAATATAAAGTAGAAAGTATTGTAGAAAGACTTGTAGAAGAAAAAGAAAAGGATAAGTGTAAGTTTAAAAACATACATGAATACAGGTTGAAAATTTTAGGATATGAAGAAATGAAATATCCATTTATTGAGTATATGTCATATAAATTAAAAAGACTAGGAAAGAGAGCATACCCATTTTTAAAAGTTTTGGAAGATGAAGTAAATAAAATGGGACTAGATATATCTGACGTAATAAAAAAAGAACATTTTGATATTGCTGTAAAAAAAGTTATTGTAGGGAATAGTATAACTAGTATAAAAGCGATAAACAGAATAAACTTTGTGAATATATTTGAAGAAATAAATGGAGTTGAAGAAATATTAAAAAAAGACCCGACACAAATTTACTCAAAGATGGATTATAAAACTAGAATTTACTATAGAAATACTATTAAAAAAATGGCTAAAAAAACGGAAATATCTGAAATATATGTTGCACAAAAGGCATTGGAATTAGCAGAAAGAGAATTTAATAAAGAAAATAAAAACAAATTAGATCTAAAAAAGGCACATATTGGTTATTATTTAATAAGTAGTGGGAAAGCTAAACTTTTGCAGGAGATTACAAATAAAAAAGTAGAAGGAATATCAAATGAGAATAAATCTAAAATATATATTTATGGTATTTTAATTTTATCTATTATTATTACGTCTTTAATAGCATGGGGAATAGAAGAAAAGGTAAAGAATATAATAATTTCAATTATTATTGGAATTTTTGCATTTGTACCTGTACAAGTTTTAATTCAACAAATTGTGCAATATATTTTAGGAAAATTTGTTGAGCCTAAAATTATACCAAAACTAGATTTTGGTATGGGGATACCAAAGGAATATTCTACTTTTGTTGTAATACCGACTATTTTAAATAATCCACAAAAAGTAGAGGAACTTGTAAAAAAATTAGAAGTATATTATTTAGCAAATAAAACTGAAAACTTATATTTTGCATTACTTGGCGATTGTACACCAAGCAATCAGCAAGTAGAGGAAAAAGACGAGAAAATTATAAAAGCAGGAATAAAGCAAATAGATAAACTAAATGAAAAATATAAAGATAATAATTTTCCTAAATTTCATTTTTTATATAGAGAAAGAATTTGGAATGAAGGAGAAGCATACTATTTAGGCTGGGAAAGAAAAAGAGGAATTTTAAATCAATTTAATGATTTTATAAAAACAGGAGATAATGGAAATTTTAAAGTAAATACAATAAATCAAGCAAAGGAAAATAATAAATTACCTAAGATAAAATATATAATTACACTTGATGCAGATACTAATTTAGTTTTAAATTCAGGATTAGAATTAATAGGTGCAATGGCGCATATTCTAAATACTCCTATACTTAATAAAAATGGAACTGCTGTAGAAAGTGGATATGCTTTAATTCAGCCAAGAGTAGGTATAGACTTACTTATAAGTAACAAAACATGGTTTACTAAAATATATGCTGGAAATGGAGGAACAGACCCATATAGTAATGCAATTTCTGACACATACCAAGATAATTTTAAAGAAGGAATTTTTACAGGAAAAGGTATTTATGATTTAGATGTATTTTATGAAATTTTTAAAAATACAATTCCAGATAATACAGTATTAAGTCATGACTTATTAGAAGGAAGTTATTTAAAATGTGGGTTGGCATCAGATATAGAACTTATGGATGGATATCCTTCAACATATCAAACATTTAAAATGAGGTTAAGTAGATGGATAAGGGGAGATTGGCAAATTTTAGGATGGCTTCAGAAAAGGGTTTTAGATAGACACAAAGAAAAAAGAGAGAATCCATTAAATAAATTATCTAAATATAAAATTTTAGATAATTTATTTAGAAGTGTTTTAGAAATAGCATCAGTTTTATTAATATTATCCACAATTGTTATTTCAATGTGGAAAAAAGTAAATATTATTTTTATTGTAATATTGGGAATATTAGCAATTATAATGCCTACAATAATAGATGTAATAAATAAAATTATTTTTTATAAAGAAGGCGAGAAAAAGCAAAAAACTTTTACAAAAAATATAAGTAATTTTAAAGCAAGTATTTTACGAGGTGTATTTGCTATTGCACTTTTGCCAGATAGAGCCTATATGAGTATATGTGCAATAATTAAGGCACTTTATAGAATGTTTAAAAGCAAAAAGAATTTGCTTGAATGGACAACAGCAGAAGAAGCAGAAAATAGTAAGAAGAACGGCTTACAATCATATTATATTAGTATGGCACCAAATTTAGTTTTAGCACTTATAATTTTGGGAATTAGTCCATATATACACAATATTTTTATAAACGGGTTAATTTTATTTTTAGCCATAATATGGTTAGTTGCACCACTAATTATGTGGTATATAAGTAAAGACATAGAAGATGGAAGAAAAGCAGAGAAATTAACCGAAGAAGAAAAAGAATTTGTTATGGATATAGCACAAAAAACATGGAACTTTTTTAGAGAAAATTTGACAGAAAAAAATAATTATTTGCCACCAGATAATTTCCAAGAAGATAGAGTTCCAAAACTAGTAAGCAGAACTTCACCAACTAATATAGGGTTAGCATTATTGGCAGTAATTTCTAGTTATGATTTAAAATTTGAAAATTTAGATAATACAATAAATCTTCTTGAAAAAATGATAAATACTATAACAGAGCTTCCAAAATGGAATGGTCATTTATATAATTGGTATGATATAAAAGATTTAAAACCATTAGAACCTAAATATGTTTCATCTGTAGATAGTGGTAACTTTATAGGCTATTTGTATGTGTTAAAGGAGTTTTTAGAAGAGATAAAATATAAAACACAAAATATTAATAATAGTATAAGTGAAATAAGTAATGAAAAAGAAAGAAAATTATATGAAGTAAAAGAAAATTTAAGTTTAGCAAACAAAATAAATAATATGCTAACAATAGTAAATGACATTATAATAGGAACTGACTTTTCTAAATTATATAATAAAGAAAATATGCTATTTTCAATTGGTTTTAATGTAGAGGAAAATAGTTTAACAGATTCGTATTATGATCTTCTTGCATCTGAGGCAAGACAAACTAGCTTAGTTGCAATTGCTAAAAAAGATGTAGAAGTAAAACATTGGAGCAATTTAAGCAGAACTTTAACGAAATTTAAAAATTATAAAGGGTTGCTTTCTTGGTCTGGTACTTCTTTTGAATATCTTATGCCAAATGTAAATATACCAAAATATCCAGGAAGTTTGTTAGACGAATCTTGTAAATTTATGATAATGAGCCAAAAAGAGTATGCAAAAATGTTAAATATTCCTTGGGGCTTTTCTGAGGCAGCATTTAATTTAAAAGATTTAAATAATAATTACCAGTATAAAGCATTTGGAATTCCATGGCTTGGATTAAAAAGAGGGTTATCTGACGAAATTGTAGTTGCTCCATATGGAAGTGCAATGGCTTTGAATGACGAGCCGACAAGCGTAATAAATAACTTAAAAGAATTACAAAAAAACAATATGTATAACAAATATGGATTGTATGAATCTATAGATTATACAAGTACAAGACTAAAAAAGGGAGAAGAATATGCAAATGTAAAAACTTATATGGCACATCATCAAGGACTTATTCTTTTATCTGTAAATAATTTGATAAATAATAATATATTGCCAGAAAGATTTATGGCAAATCCAGAGATGAAAGCTATAGATATACTATTGCAAGAAAGAATGCCAGAGAGTTTAATTGTAACAAAAGAGAAAAAAGAAAAAGTAGAAAGAGTAGTAAATTTTGATTATGAAACATATACACAAAGGGAAATTAGCAAAATAAATAATAATTTAAAACAAATAAATGTAATATCTAATAATAATTATGCAATTGTTATGGACGAAAAAGGAAATGGTTACAGTAAGTATAAAGATATTTTAATAAATAGATACAAAAAAACAGATGATATAGAACAGGGGATTTACTTTTATTTTAAGAATATAAGATCAAAAAGAATTTGGACAACAGCATATATGTCTTATTTAAATAAACCAGATAAATATACAATATATTTTGCACCAGATAATGATAAAATTGTAAGACAAGATGGAAATATAGAAACTATTTTAAAAACTACAATTTCACCAAATGAACCTGTTGAGTTAAGAAAGATAAAACTTACTAATACAGGACTTACAGAAGAAATAATAGAAATAACAAGTATGTTAGAACCAATGCTTTCTAAAAGAGAACAAGATTATGCACATAAGGTATTTAATAATTTGTTTTTAAGTTATGAGTGGTTAGAAAAACCAGAAATTTTACTTGTAAAAAGAAATACTAGAGGAGAAAGTGAAAGAGAAGTTTATTTAGCATTAAATTTATATACAGAAAACGAAACTATAGGAGAAATAGAATTTGAAACAGATAAAGAAAAGTTTTTAGGAAGGAATATATTAGGACTTCCAAAAGCAGTAGAAAATTCTACACCATTTAGTAAAAAGGTGGGTACAAGTACAGAAACAGTTGCAGCAATGAAAAGAATAGTAAATATACTACCAGAACAAAGTGTAGAACTTAACTTAATTATAGCAGTTGGCGAAACTCGTGAAGAAGCATTGGGAAGGGTAGTTGAATTTAAAAATGAAGAGAAAATAAAAAGAAGTTTTAATTTAGCAAGAGCTAAAGTTGAAGCAGAAAATAGTTACTTGGGGATAAAAGGAAAAGATGTGGAATTATATCAGAAAATGCTTAAGTATTTGGTATTTACAAACCCACTAAAAACTATTTTATATAAAGGAAGGACAAATGAACATGCATTAGTAGAAGATTTATGGAAATATGGAATTTCTGGTGATGTACCTATTTTACTTGTAAAAATAAAAGATGCAAATGATATAGAAATAGTAAAGGAAACTATAAAAGCATATGATTATTTTAGAATAAAGAATATAGAAATAGACTTAGTTATCATAAACGAAGAAAAAAATAGTTATAATAATTATGTAAAAGAAGGAGTTCAGAATGCAATATACAACCAAGGTTTGGGATTTATGCAAAACATTAAAGGTGGAATATTTTTACTAAATGGATTAAGTAAGAAGGATAAGGAAAATATAGAATATAGGTCAAATTTAGTAGTTAATGCAGACATGGGAAGTATATTAAGACAAATAAAAGATTTAGAGGAAGAATATTTAGAAAATATAAAAGAAATAAGTGATGAAAGCAATTTAAGAGTAATACCAGAAGAAGATAATTATGCAAGTAGTTTAATTACAGAAGAACTAAAATATTATAATGATTACGGTGGATTTTCAGAAGACGGAACAGAATATAAAATAAAGGTAAGTAAAGAAGTAAAACTTCCAACAGTATGGAGTCATGTACTTGCTAATAAAAATTTTGGAAGTGTTGTAACAGAAAGTATGGGAGGTTATACTTGGTTTAAAAATAGTAGGTTAAATAGACTTACTGCATGGAATAATAATCCTGTAACAGATGTGCCGTCAGAAGTTATATATCTTGAAGATATGGAAACCAAAAAAGTTTGGTCCATGGGATTAAATCCTGTACCAGATGATAATCCATACTATGTCACTTATGGATTTGGATATGCAAAATATACTCATATTAGTAATGGATTAAAGCAAAATGTAGATATATTTGTACCAATGAATGAAAATGTTAAGGTACAAGTATTAACTTTAGAAAATACGCAAGTGAAAAAGAAAGAAGTAAAAATTGTATATTATTTAAAACCAGTTTTAGATGAAGATGAAATAAAATCTAATGGATATAATAAATTAGACTATAATAATAAGTTTAATACAATATTTATTCAGAATATTACAAAGCCCGCGAATAGTAATATAATGTGGATTTCAAGTAGTGAGAATATTTTATCATATACAGGTAGTAAGCATAGCTTTTTCGGAAAAGGAAATCTTAATGCACCAGACGCAATAAGGAAAATTGAGCTAGATAATAAAAATTCATTATGGAAAGATGGAATAATTGCAATAGAAATGAAAGTGGAAATAGAAGCACTTTCTAAAAAAGAAATTGTATTAATGGTGGGTGCAGGAGAAAATATGTTAGAATGCCAAGACACATCTTATAAATATAGCAATTTAAATAATGTAAGAACAGAATTTATGAACCTAAAAAAATATTGGAATAATTTAATAAATCATATACAGGTAAAAACACCAGTAGAGTCTATGAATATTATGCTAAATGGTTGGCTTTTATACCAAACAATATGTTCTAGAATATGGGCAAGAAGCGGATATTACCAATCTGGTGGAGCATTTGGATTTAGGGACCAACTTCAAGACTCTATGGCTACAAAGTATGTGGACATAGACATTATGAAAAATCAAATAATTAAGCATAGTGAACATCAATTTTTAGAAGGAGATGTTGAGCATTGGTGGCATGATGAAAATGGAAGTGGAATAAGGACAAGGTTTTCAGACGATTTATTGTGGTTAGTATATGTAACTTTAGATTATGTATATTTTTCAGGAACTAAAGATATTTTAGAGATTGAAGTTCCATATTTGCAAGGTCAAATTTTGGAAGAAGGTGTTGACGAAAGATATGACAAATATGCTAAATCAAATGTAGTAGAAGATATCTATAATCATTGTATTAGAGCGATAGAACATTCCTTAAATTTTGGAGAAAACGGACTTCCTAAAATAGGTTCAGGAGATTGGAATGATGGATTAAGTAAAGTTGGAAATAAAGGAAAAGGTGAAAGTGTATGGCTTGGTTTCTTTCTGTATGTTATTTTGAAAAAAATACTTCCGATTTGTAGAGACAGAGGAGAAGAGGAAAGAGCTAAAAGGTATGAAGATATATCAGAAAAACTAAAAAGGGCACTTAATACTAATGCATGGGATGGAAGATGGTATAAACGAGCATTTATGGATAATGGAGATGCCTTAGGTAGTATAGAAAATGAAGAATGTAAAATAGATAGTATTTCACAAAGTTGGGCAGCAATTTCTAAAGCAGGAGATAATGACAAAAAGTATATTGCACTAGAAAGCTTAGAAAATCATTTAGTAGATAGGGAAAATGGAATTATAAAACTTTTGGATCCTCCATTTAACAAAGGACCTTTAGATCCAGGATATATAAAATCATATTTACCAGGAATTAGAGAAAATGGCGGACAATACACACATGGGGCAATATGGGTAATAATAGCAGAAGCAATATTGGGGTTTGGAGATAAAGCTACAGAATTTTTTAGAATGATAAATCCAATAGAACATTCTAGAACAAAAGACTCTGCAAATAAATACAAAGTGGAACCTTATGTGATGGCAGCAGATGTATATGGGCAAGGAAACTTAGCAGGTAGAGGAGGATGGACATGGTATACAGGGTCTAGCAGTTGGATGTATGAAGCAGGAATAAAATATATTTTAGGATTAAATATTGTAAAAGACTTTTTAAGAATAACTCCATGTATTCCTAAAGAATGGAAAGAGTATTCAATAAAATATAGATATGGAAGTAGTATTTATAATATTACTGTAAAAAATAAAAATGGAAAAAATACTGGAGTAGAAAAATTCATTGTAAATGGAGAAGAAATTCCAGACAAACAAGTCAAACTAAATAAAATGGGAGGAATTTATCATATTGACATCATAATGTAACAAATTACAACAAAATGTAACACAAAAAATATATTATAAAAAAATTGTTTCTATAATATTACAAAAATTTTACAAAATAACAGGAAATATCTTGTACAAATTATTTTAATGTGATATAAATATATATAAATAATAGGCTTATCAAATGAAAGGTGGGGCTGTTTGTGGAAGAAAAGTATGAGAGTAACTATGACAAGAAAAAAATTCTAATTGTTGATGATGAAAAGCCAATTGTAGAAATTTTAACTTATAATTTACACAAAGAGGGATATGAAACTATAGAAGCATATGATGGAGAGCAAGCAATAACACTAGCGCTAACTCAGAAACCAGACTTAATATTATTAGATATAATGCTTCCAAAAGTAGATGGATTAACTGTATGCAAAAGAATAAGACACACTTTAACAAATGTTCCAATTTTAATTTTGTCTGCGAAAGATGAAGAAATAGATAAAATACTAGGTTTAGAACTAGGTGCAGACGATTATATTACAAAGCCATTTAGTGTAAGAGAATTAATGGCTAGAGTAAAAGCAAATTTGAGGAAATCTGAAGTAATACAAGATGTAGAACAGGTAGAAGAAGAAACAGAGGAAGATGGTAATAAAATAGAAGTAGGGGAGTTAAAATTAGATTTAGACAAATACGAGGTAAAAGTAAGAGGAGAAGTAATAGATTTAACATTAAGAGAATTTGAAGTATTAAAATATTTAGCAAATCAACCAGGGCAAGTGGTGACAAGAGAAACCTTATTAGAAAAAGTTTGGGGCTATGAATATTATGGAGACATTAGAACAGTTGATGTTACAGTAAGAAGAATAAGAGAAAAAATAGAAAAAGACACATCAAATCCACAAATTTTAATTACTAAAAGAGGTGTAGGATATTATATTCCTGCAAGATAGTACAAAAAATTCTTGTAAATGGGCAAATGGGCAAAACCCATTTGCCTATTTATTTTTTTATTTGATATAATATATTTTTTATAAAAGTGAGAATTGTGAAAGATTTTTTTATGAAAGTTAAAAATTTTAAAGTTTGAACTTTATAAAATGTTATTTTTGCAAAAAACGACCAGTAATGAAGAAAACTCTGATTGATGTATCAAAGAAAACTGGGTACTCTATCTCTACGATTTCTAGGGTCTTAAA
>OLOI01001999.1_pt1 | contig 15737 bp, 12 predicted proteins | sample 1672131 | NCBI WGS metagenome assembly OLOI01 (sample SAMEA3136651, study PRJEB25190) | human gut metagenome | reverse complement strand
TATTGTCAAGGATAAACAAAAGAAGGATGACGAGGAACTTATGGAGTACCTCGACAGCTCCATTGAATGATTTATTTAAGAAAGAACAAAGGCTGTTCCAAAGGATCAGCCTTTTATTTATTTTTTTCAGCCGCTTCATAAGCTTAAATTAATATGTAACCGTTGCAACCCGAAGGGGTACTTAGTTTTTATGGTGAATATCATATTTTCCTTAACAGTTTGTAGGGGACGGCATCCCTGACGTCCCGAAAATTAGCACAATTCTCGAGGAGGGACGTCAAGGATGCCGTCCCCTACGAATTTCCAAATGAAAAGTATGATGTGTATATACAGCGGAAGTTTAAACTTCGGGAATAAAAATTGTAATATTAATCAAACTTTTGAAGCGGGCTAAAAAAACAAAAGGAGGTTTTGTGATGTCACTTAACAATACACCAAGTTCAGAACGCATACATATCGGATTTTTCGGCAGGCGCAACGCAGGCAAATCAAGCATTGTAAACGCTGTTACAAATCAGCAGATGTCTGTTGTATCCGATATTCGAGGCACAACGACAGATCCGGTTACAAAAGCTATGGAGCTTTTGCCGCTCGGACCGGTGCTTATAATTGATACTCCGGGCTTTGACGACAACAGCAAGCTTGGGCAGCAGAGAGTTGAACGCACCAAGGAGATTTTGCGCCGCACGGATATTGCGGTGCTTGTGGTTGATTCAACAATCGGCAAACAAGACACAGATTATGAGCTTATTAACATTTTCAAAGAGCGGAACGTGCCGTATATCATTGCATACAACAAAAGTGATTTGTCGGGCGAACAGCTTTATTCCGACGGAATTGCCGTCAGCGCACGAAAGATGACTAACATTTACAAGCTCAAAGAGGTAATTTCCAAGCTTGTAAAAACCGATACGCCTTCGACAATTTGCGGTGATTTGATAAACAAGGGCGACCTTGCAGTGCTCGTCATTCCCATTGACAGCTCCGCCCCCAAGGGAAGAATAATTCTGCCGCAGCAGCTGGTTCTGCGTGATATTCTCGACAAGGGTGCAACGGCAATATGCGTTCGTGACACTGAGCTTGAAAGCACGCTCGGGAAACTTTCGCAAACACCTGTGCTTGTCATTACCGACAGTCAGGTGTTTGAGAGTGTTTCAAAAATTGTTCCTGACGATGTTTTGCTCACCTCTTTTTCAATACTAATGGCTCGCTACAAAGGCTTTTTAAAAACAGCAGTAAAGGGAGCAAAAATGCTTGACGAGCTTAAGGACGGTGACAAAATTCTGATTGCCGAGGGATGTACTCATCACCGCCAGTGCGAGGATATAGGCACCGTCAAGCTTCCGAAATGGATAAACAAGCATACAGGGAAAGAACTTGTGTTTGAAACCTCATCGGGAAATTCTTTTCCACAGGACATAACACCGTACAGCCTGATTATTCACTGCGGAGGCTGTATGCTAAATGAGAGAGAGTTGCAGAGCCGACGTGAGCTTGCAGAAAATGCAGGCATACCGTTCACAAACTACGGCACAGCCATTGCATATATGAACGGCATTTTAAAACGCAGTCTTGCCGTTCTGCCCGATTATCAGAAATTCGTCAGATAGGGTGATTATATGATAGAACTTGAGCTTGACCGCCTGTTAAAAGCGGCTAAAACAGACCCTCAGTTAAAAAAGGAACTTCTTGCAACACGACAAAGCGAAAATCCGGTCGAGGATTTCTGCGCTTTTTGTCAAAATAAAGGCTACGATATTACAATAGGTGAACTTTTTGCCGTGGGTCAGGATGCGAATGATGCAAAGCTTCGCAGTGTAAACGGCGGCGGAGTAAACGGAATTGACGGCTGGGATGATGCGTATGAGCAATTTTTCCTTACACTCTTATGGACATAAAAGGACAAAGCAATGAATGAAACAAAACAGATTTTTCCGAAATTTTATAAAACCTTTAAATGTATAGCAGACAAATGCCCCGACAGCTGCTGCAAAGACTGGGATGTTGTGGTTGATGATGATTCGGCGGATTTTTACAATACAGTAGACGGTAAATTCGGCGACAAACTGCGCAGACTTATGATAACCGACAGCGACGGAGACAGAATTTTTGAAGTTCAGAACGGCAAATGCCCATTCTGGAACGATAAAATGCTGTGCGACATCTACATACACTGCGGAGAGGAACACCTTTGTCACACTTGCAGGGAATTTCCCCGTCTTGCGCAGGATTATACGGCATTTACAGAGCATATGCTGTCATTCGCCTGCCCTGAGGCGGCAAGGATTATGCTCACACCCCCCGACTGCTTTGACTGTATTGAACTCTTTGAAGTATACGGAGATAACCTCGGCTATCCGACTGAAATGATGAATTTTTTGCTCGCCGCACGCAAAGCAAGCTGTAATTTTTTTGATACTGACGAGGATTTCCAAACTCAGCTTTGCAGATGTTACGGTTTTAACGAGCGTGTGCAGGCAAAGCTCGACAGCGAGGACTTTGAGATTTCGGCACTTCAAAGCATTACGAACTGTACTCCGCTGAATATGCCTGAAAGAGATAGAATTTTTGAGCTGCATAAAAAACTCGACATTATGAACAAGCAGTTTTTCGACGATATTCAAAAATCAAAAAACTCTATTCCGTTAAAGTCAGAAAAACTCGACAACGAATTGAGAATACTTGCAAAATATTATTTTTTCAGATACTATCTGACTGCAATTGACAGCTACGATGTCATTACAACGCTCAACCGCATTGCGTGTGCAAGCACTGTAATTTCATCGCTTGCGGCATACAAAAATGCCGTTGACAGCTTTGAAAACCGCATAATGATTTTTCAGCAGTATTCTAAAGAAATTGAACACTCCTACGAAAATACGGATTGCCTGACACGCTTTACAGCTTCATTTTAAGAAAAAACTGAATATTTTCATAAAAATATTGACTTGAAACAAAAATAAAATTATACTGAATAAGAAGGGAGAAATTAATATGAAAACACTATTCAAAAAATCTTTATCGGCTGTTTTATCTGTAATTATGGTATTTTCAGCATTTACATTTTTAAATGCAAATGCTGCAGTTACGCAGTCGGAACAAACCCAATCCATACCAATAAATAAGAATCCTTACGGTCTGACCGAAAACATCAGCGAGGGTGCAATACTCCACGCATGGTGCTGGTCCTTTGACACAATCAGGGAAAATCTTCAAAAAATTGCAGAGGCAGGCTACACCTCCGTACAGACATCACCAATTAATCAGTGTATTGTAGGCGACAGCGGCGGAATGCAGCTTTTCGGCAACGGAAAATGGTACTACCACTACCAGCCTACTCTATATACAATCGGCAACTACCAGCTCGGCACGCTTGAGGAATTCAAAGCACTGTGCAGCGAGGCTGAAGCCTACGGCATACATATTATAGTTGACGTTGTTGCAAATCACTGTTCATCAGATTACAACTCAATTTCGTCAGAAATCAAAAATCTTCCGGGCGGTGCTTTTCACGATAACTTTGGTATAGGAGATTACAATGACCGTTATCAGTGCACACAGGGCACTCTCCTTAGCCTCTGCGATCTGAAAACTCAGAACCCGAATGTTCAGAATATGATTCTGAATTATCTGAAAGAATGTGTAGCCGCAGGTGCAGACGGTTTCCGTTATGACGCAGCAAAGCACATTGAACTACCTGATGACAAGCCTGTTAACGGTCACGACTTTGCAAGTGATTTCTGGCCTGTTGTGCTTAATAACGGAGCTGAATTTCAGTACGGCGAAATTTTGCAGGACACAGGCAGCAGAACAGCGGCTTATTCTGAATATATGAGCGTTACTGCTTCAAGATACGGCAGCACTCTGAGAGATGCAGTCAAAGGCGGCAATCTTAACGCATCAAATCTTGATGACTACCGCTCGGACGGCGCACCTGTTGACAAGCTTGTTACCTGGGTTGAGTCACACGACAACTACACAGGCGACGGCTCGTGGTCACAGCTTGACAATCAGGACATCAGACAGGCTTGGGCAATTATTTCAGCCAGAGGCGACACAACACCTCTGTTCTTTAACAGACCTGACGGCAGCAGCACAACCAACCAATGGGGTAAAAATGTGATTGGTGCTACAGGTGATGACAACTACTGCCACCCTGAGGTTGTTGCCGTAAACCAATTCAGAAATGCAATGGTTGGCTTGCCAAACGAGCTTTCAAATCCGACAGGCAGCAGCAAAGTCCTTATGATTGAAAGAGGCAGTGCAGGTGCGGTTATTATAAATGCATCCGACAGCGACGTACCTCTTGATTTTGCAACTAACGTTACAGACGGTACATATACAGACGAAGCAACAGGCACTCCTGTTACAGTATCGGGCGGCAAAATGAGCGGCACGGTAAAAGCCGGTGCAGTCGCTGTAATTTACAACAGCGAGCTTGTTAAACAGCCAACTGTTTCAATTTCGCAGAACGGCGGTCAGTTCAGAGGTTCTTTAACACTTACACTTACCGCACGCAACACAACTGAGGCTACATACAAAATCGGCAATAACGCTCCCGTAAAATTCATTTCGGGCGATACAATTACAATTGGTGCCGATATGGCTGAAAACACCTCTGTTGATATTACTTTATTCGGCAAAAACGATGACGGCGAAACATCCAAAACATATACATTTACAAAAATCTCAACTCCGGTGCTTGACGGCAAAACGGTAGTTTACTTTGATAACAGTACATATAAATGGGACAATGTAAATCTTTATGCATACTACCGCAACAGTAATAATAATGTTGTTAACAACGCCGAGTGGCCGGGTGTAAAAATGACCGATTTAGGCGGAGATATTTACGGTTATATCCTTGATGATTCATGGGATTATTCAACCGCTTATGTAATATTTAACAACGGAAACGGAACTCAGTTCCCATCTGACGTAGGCTATGAAGTCAAAAAAGGCGACCATAAAATTTTCAACGGAAGCGGACTGGAGGATTATGTCACAGAAGTACCGACCACACCGACCACTCCTACTACACCGCCTGAAACAACAAATCCTGTTGACCGACTTCTTGGAGATGCTGACGCAGACGGCAAAATAGGCATTGACGACGTAACATGCATTCAGAAATATGTCGCAGAGCTTCAGATTGACCATATTGATTCAGAGCTTTCTGACGTAAACTTTGATGGTGATATTGACATTCAGGACGCAACAATGATTCAGAAGCATCTTGCAGGAATAATTGAATTAAATTCTTACTAAATACTAATCATTCAGTAATTAAATAAACAGGGCGCTCACCATTTCGGTTGAGCGCCCTGTTTATTTTTTAATCCGCTTCATAAGTTTGTTTTAATATGTAATCATTGTAGCGCGAAGGTTTACTTTGGTTATATGGAAAACTGCATAACTCACTGATATAAGTTAAATTATAAATTCAGTCGTGAAGTATACTTTTCTTTTATTGCAACCTATCTTCCCGACCTTAATTGCTCATTGTTAATTGTATAAGTGCGTTATGAACTTTACCGATAAACCAAAGTCTAAACTTCGGGATACTGCATTATAATTTAGCTTAAACTTATATAGCGGACTGAAAAATAGCGTCCGAAAAAATTAAAAACGGAAATCACGCTTGTTATTGTTTTTGATGTCGACAATATGCTCTGTTGCAATTTTTCGTACCTTTTCGTTCGGAATTTTGACAAGCTCACGCTCAATAATCTTATCTCCGATTTCACGTGTATGCTCGCTTGCATAGTCCATAAGGTACTCCTGCAATGTCATAAGCGCATTCGGATGACAGCAGTTCTGAATCTGACCGCTCTTGCACAGCGACATAAATCTGTCGCCGGTTCTGCCCTCACGATAGCAGGCGGTACAGAAGGAAGGAATATATCCAAGCTCCATAAGCCAGCTTACAACCTCGTCAAGCGTACGGTTGTCCGACACATCAAACTGAGCCGAATTTTCATCCTCATCTTCAGGCTCAACATATCCGCCTACGCTCGTTCTTGAACCTCCGCTGATTTGCGAAATGCCGAGTTCAAGCACTTTCTCACGCACATTTTTGCTCTCACGTGTCGAAATTATCATTCCTGTATACGGCACGGCAATCCTAAGAACTGCCACAATTTTTTCAAAGGTTTCGTCGCTTATACCGTTGTCAAATTCATCAGGGTCAATATCATCAGCCCTGCGAACACGAGGAACACTTATTGTATGAGGACCTACGCCGTGAACCGCCTCCAGATGCTCAGCGTGCATCAGAAGTCCTGCAAGCTCGTAGCGGTAAAGCTCAAGTCCGAACAGTGCGCCGATACCAACATCGTCAATACCGCCCTGCATAGCTCTGTCCATAGCCTCAGTGTGGTAAGCGTAGTTGTGCTTAGGTCCAGTGGGGTGAAGTTCCTCATAACGCTTTTTGTTATAAGTTTCCTGAAACAGAATGTATGTGCCGATTCCTGCGTCCTTGAGTTTGCGGTAATTTTCGACCGTTGTTGCGGCTATGTTCACATTTACACGGCGTATTGCACCGTTTTTATGTTTGATTGAATAAATAGTTTTGATACTATCAAGAATGTACTCAAGCGGATTGTTTACAGGGTCTTCACCTGCTTCGATCGCAAGGCGCTTGTGTCCCATATCCTGCAAAGCAATAACCTCTGCCTTAATTTCCTCCTGACTGAGTTTTTTGCGGCAGATATGCTTGTTCTTTGCGTGATAAGGGCAGTATAAACAGCCGTTTACACAGTAGTTTGAAAGATAGAGCGGTGCAAACATAACGATTCTGTCGCCGTAAAAATCTTTTTTTATCTGCTTTGCAAGGGCATAAATTTCGCTGAGCTTTTCCTCGTTTTCACACGCAAGCAGCACGCTTGCCTCACGATGGTCAATACCCTTTTTAAGCTTTGCCTTTTCAATAATTTTGTCAATCAGCTCAAAATTGTTCTTGTTTTCGTCTGCATATTCCAGAGAGTCCGAAATCTCCCTGTCATTAATAAACTCCTCCGCTTTAAGCGAGTATTTGTCATATTTGCACATAGTCATTCTCCTGATATTATTCATCAATTTTCTTGTAATCGCCACGGTCAACCGTAAGCGTATAGCCGATATTTTTCATTCTGCCCGACAGACATTTTATGCACTCCGCCGCTTCGTCCCCTGTACAGATTTTACTGTCGTACAGCGAATAATCCTTGCGGTGAGCAATAGGAGAGAGGTTTGGCATAACCACATTTGTGCCGTGCAGAATCCCCTTTTCACGTCCGAATTTGTCAGCCGTGCCGAGTGCAGTTGTAGCAGGCAAAAGTATATTCGGGTGCATAAGCCGGATTATTGAAAGCAGCAGCAGGCACTGACGCACGCTGCCGTCCTTTTTATTTGCAAAAGGCGTATCGTTGTGATGTATGAACGGACCTATTCCGCACATCTGCGGCTTTAAATCCTGCAAAAACATCAAATCCTCCACAAGAGCCTGTGTGGTCTGGTACGGTGAGCCGACCATAAAGCCTGCACCCGTCTGATAGCCGATTTTCTTTAAGTTGTAAAGGCAGTTTTTGCGGTTTTTGAGCGACATTTCCTTTGGATGCAGTTTTCCGTAATGCTCCTCATCTGCTGTTTCGTGCCTGAGCAGATACCTGTCTGCACCACACTCAAACAGCCTTTTATAACTGTCAAAGCTTCTTTCTCCAAGCGATAGCGTGATTGCACAATCCTCAAATTCATTATGAATAGCTTTCACAATATCACACATCTTATCATCGTCAAAATAGCTGTCCTCGCCGCCCTGTAAAACAAAGGTGCGAAAGCCCAGCTCATAGCCCTGTCTGCAACACTGCATAATCTGTTCCTTTGTAAGGCGGTAGCGCACTGCATTCTTGTTTGACCGACGAATCCCGCAGTAAAGGCAGTCATTTTTGCAGAAGCTTGAAAACTCAATAAGCCCTCGTACAAAAATTTTGTTGCCAAATTGCTTTTGTGCAGTTTTCTGAGCTTTCTGACGCAAAAATTCAAGCTCGCTGTCACTGATATTATCAATCAGCTCTGCAAGCTCGTCCTTACTTGCCATATGAAATTGTGAAAGCTTTTCGATTATTTTAAGACGCTCCATAAGTTTTCCTTAAAATGTAACCGTTAAGACCCGAAGATATACTTCGGTTGTTCGGTAAACATCATAACGCACTAATAAAAGTTGAAGTGTAGTTTTTTTCGGACGCTTCATAAGTTAGTATTAATATGTAGCCTTTTAGACCCGAAGGTGTACTTCGGTTGTATGATAACAATTCATAAATCACTTTTAAAAGTTAATCTATATTTTTTACTATACTTCATAAGTTTCCTTAACATTTTGTAGGGACACGGCGTGCCATGCCCCTACGATATAGTGCTAAACTATAATTTATCAGGTTCAAACTCCGAGATACCGGGGTTGATATTTAGTCCGACCTTTATAACGGATAAAGCGACCACCTTAGCTTACTTAAATAAGTGAGTTATGAACTTTGCCAAACAACCGAAGTACATCTTCGGGTCAGGTCGGTTACATATTAAATCAAACTTATAAAGCGTTCAAAAATCTTCGGGTCGGAACGGTCACATACTAAATTAAACTTGTGAAGCGTTTAAAAACTTCTGCCGCCGCCACCGTGTGACGAACCGCCTCCGCCACCTGAGTGACCGCTGCTGCCGCCCGATGATGATGACTGAATAGTGGTTACCGACACGCTCTTTGTGAGAAAAACATCTTCTTTATTTGTAAGTCTTGTACTGCTGTTTGCATCAAGGTCATAAATGTTTTCTTTGCCGTTGTTTTTATATTTATGATGTATGACAAGCACGGTAATCATAGCGATAATCGCACCTATTACAAGCGACGGAATACCGTAGTGGAGCAGGGAATATGTTACAGGATGATCCTTTTTCTCGTTGATTTTAACATTTGTAAAGGTTCCCTCACTCGGCTTGCCCTGTTCATAGTAATCAACCGTATACTGCACGAATGTTTCACAAGCCTCATAATAATATCCGCTTGCAAGCTCTGCCTGAATTGCATCAAGCATATCGTCGTTGCGCTCGTCGCTGATATAATACATTACGTCGCCCTTGGTTATAACATACATCTGGCGGGAACTCATATCAACATTCAGTATTATTCCGCTTTTTTTATCACCTATGCCATAGCCGTGATTATCGTAATATTCATTCGTATAATTCTCAATGTCATATTCGTCAATGTCGTTGTAATTTGTATAGATAACCATATCCCAACCGGTCTTTTCAGACGCTTCCTCAAGCTTTTGAGTGATTTTCTCCTGCTCGTAGCTTGTCAGCAGATTTGCATCATCAATCAGCTTTTGCTGACTTTCCGCAAAGAACGTGACACATCCGAAAACCGCAAGCATCATTGCACAAAAAGCAGAGGTTAATCGTTTTGTAACATTCATCATAACAGAAAATAACCTCCTATTGTGCCGAGAATAAAGATTACAACGGCAATGATTGCAGCAAGAATTGCAAGTTTGCCCTTTGAAGTCGGCAGCATACCAAACGTTTTGCCTGTCTGACCGTTAATTGCAAACGGAAAAATCTTGTCTTTGTATTTATATGTAACAACCCATACAGGGAGCAGGGTGTAGTTCCACGATTCAAGCTCCGTTGTATCATCATAATGCTGTACCACAACGCCCGTATAACCGGACATTGTATTTTTTAAGAGCTGTTTTCCGTACTCGTGCATCTGCTGCTGAACAGCATCATTAATCTCAGCCTTTTCAATGTCACGCTTTTCAGCCTGAAAGCCCGAAAGATAGCTCATTGCAAACGGCTTTGCCTGCGTAAGGTCAAAGGGGTGCACGCATTGCAGCATATCTCTGTCCTGACTTTTGAGTGCACGCTCAAACACATTCTTTATAACCAGGTCACCGCTTCTCTCCAATTGGTAAACGCTTGTTTCGGTATATCTTTTGTTGCCGCTGCGCCAAGTTCTTATTTTGTTGCCCTTTGCTGACATATTTGCCTGCTTGTGCTCGTCAATATACCAGTACGGAAAATATACACCGGTCATCTTTTCAACCTGATTTGCACTTGCAAAATCCTTTGGCAAAAATTTTTTCTTTTTGCACATATTAAGGAACTTTTCGACTGCCTTTTCCTTTGAGAGCGCAAACGGAATAACACGGTCAGGCTTGTAATTTCCCGAAAGTCTGCCGCCCAGAACCACAGGGTTCTGGCAATAAAAGCAGGTAGTTGCCGCTGTAGAGGCAGTGGTCATTACTACCGCACCGCAGCTCGGACAGTTATAAACAACTGCTTCCTCTTCCTTTTCCTGATGGGCAGTATCATTCGCAGGTTGGGCTTGCTTTTCATTCTGCGCCTTTTGCTCAGCCTCTTCCTGCTTGCTTGTTTTAGCCTCACGCTCCGCATAAATCTCCTGAATCTTCTGTTCTGTAAAATCCGATAAGCAGTATTCACAGCTGAATAACTGTTTGTCAGGATTAAACTTTAGAGGTGCAGCACAGTTGGGGCATTTATAATTGACAATAGCCATATTTTTATCACCGTTTTTTATATCCGCTATATAAGTTTAATCTAATTTATAATGCAGTATCCCGAAGTTCAGACTTCGGCTTATTGGATAAGTTTATAATTCACTTATCCAAGTCCGTTAAATTATAGTTTAGCTATTTAGTAAAACCTTTTATCGGCAAATGTAGGGAACGGTCTTGCCCGTTCCGCTATTTTACAACCATTATATAATATTTTCGGAACGGTCAAGACCGTTCCCTACAATTATTAATTAAATATTCATCTAAACTACAATTTACTCTAAAGCGGATTAAGAATTTTTAGTACCGCATTCAGGGCAGAATTTTGCACCTGCATTAAGTTCATATCCGCAGTTTGTGCAGAAACGCTTTTTAGGAGCTTCAGGCTTTGGCTGACCGCACTCAGGGCAGAATTTGCCTGTGTTTGTCGAACCGCAGGCGCAAGTCCAGCTGTCTGCTGACGGAGCTGCTGTCTGTACAGGCTGTGCCTGCTGAGGAGCAGGAGCTTGTGCGACTCCGTTTGGCTGCTGATTGTTGTAGTGAGGGTTCTGCTGATAACCGCCGAGGATATTTCCGCCGGCATTCATACCGATGCCCATACCCATAAATCCTGCCATTGCGCCGTTTGCATTTGAGCCTGCGTCCTTAAGACCTTCTGAGATGTTGGCTGCAACATAGCCCTGCTGAACGGCAGCGTCGGACATCATAGCGCCCTTGTTGCGCATATTGATAAGTTCATCGCTGTCCTCTGTGTAGGAAACATCAGCCGCAACGAAAAATACCTCCATACCTCTGTTCTGAGTCCACTCCTCATCAAGAGTCTGAGCCATATACTGACCGAGCAGACGCTGTTTTGACTTGATAAAGCTGATTCTCTCGCCGTCCGCCGAATACTGGTTGATTGCCGCACCGAGAGCGGAAACGAACTCCTCGCTGTACTGAGACTTTACCTCGCTGTACTCAACAGCTCTGTTGTTTGTAATCGCCTCTCTTGGGATAACCTCCTGATAGAACTTGAACGGCTCAACAATCTTAATTGAATAGGTGCCGTGTGCACGAAGCTTAAGCTCGGAATTATAGAAGCTATCAAAGTAGTTTATAGGAGTAGGTGTGCCGAAAGGGATTCCCTTAATCTCCTGAAGATTGATGTAGAATACTCTCTGAGCCTGTGAAGGAACTCCGCCGTACTTTATACGGTTGAAGGTTTCCTTGATTGAATCGCCAAACTGACCGCAGAAAAGTGACGGCATTGAGCTGTTTGAAACCTGAAAATATCCCGGCTCTGCCGTAAAGTCAACAATCTTTCCTCCGTCAATCAAAATCATCATCTGATTGTCATAAACGTGAATTACAGAACCGTTTGAAACGATATTATCGTTTCCCTTTTTGTTCTGGCTTTTGCCGTTCTGCGAAATAAGCTGACCGGGACAAATAATTGTGTTGTCGCCCATAGGGGACGGCTCAATAACCTCCTGCCAGGAATCAGCCAGTCCGCCTTTTACAGCGTTAATCGCTGCTTTAATAATACCCATAATAAAAACTCCTTCTTTATTTTTTGGACGCTCCATAAGTTTGATTTAGTATGTACCCGTTGCGACCCGAAGATTTACTTCGGTTTTATGGTAAGCATCATAATGCTCTTATAAAAGTTTATAAATCATTCTATTATTTATATGTACTAATTTAAAAAATCAATACTGTCTTTTTTGCAGTGTCTGCTCTGTTACCGAGCTGAACTTCCATGCACGGATATTGACCTCCTGCACGCCTGTTCCGCAGTATTCGCAGAACTTTTCGCCGAGATTTTTGATAGGTGCGCCGCAGTTGGGACAGTTAATTCCGAGTGCGTCGCCCTTTGTATCAATTTTATCTACATCCTGCACATACACAAGACCTACTTCATACACTGTCTGCATTTTATTTTCATTGCTTCCGAAAACAATTTCACCGCTTGTATCGTCGGTTGCATAGTACAGATAGCCTGCGGAAATCTCAAACAGAATAGTCACAGTCTTTCCGTTTTTTATGTAACGTGCAATCTCTGTCTGATACAGGTTGACCTCGTCAAAATGCTGCGTCGCATTTCTTGAATTGAAGTCGTCAATTATCGCCTGCACACCGTTTTTGAGAGTTATAGAACACTCCTCGGTGATTGCAGAAACCTTCTTGCTTGCTATAGCATTAAAATAGCTTCGCAAAAGTGCATTTGCCTTATTCTTGTAGAGCGAATAATCAAACTCGGGAAAGTCTTTCTGTATCATCGGCAGATAGATTTTAGTCATTCCGTGCAGTGAACGTGGTGTTTCACGCATTTGCTCCTGATCTTCCTGCACACCTTTAATGCCATCAATCAGCGAACTTGTGCCGAACACGGTACGGGAAAAGCTTCTTACTTTGTGCACGGCAACACCTATTCCGGTGCCTGCCGCAGCCACCACAACGCCTATTACAACCAATGTAATAATTGTTCCTGTATCCATATTTTTCTCCGATTCATAAGTTTGTTTTAATATGTGACCGTCGTATCCCGAAAGTGTACTTAGATTTATTGGTAAACAGCATACTTTTCCTTAACAGTTTGTAGGGGCGGACAAGGTGCTCGGAGGAGTATATCATCCGCCCGAAAAAGTAGCAGTAACCTTGCGGGCGGACAAGGTGCCCGTAGGGGTATACTATCCGCCCCTACGATATTCTGCTAAATTATAAATTCAACCGGGAAATAAACTTTTCTCTATTGCAATCTATCTTCTCGACCAAAATTGTTAATTGTACATTGTTAATTGTCAATTTGCTTTAGCTGAATTCCGAGCACATCAAGGCTTTCATCATCAACTGCAGCAGGACAAGCCGACATAAGCTCGCTTGCGTTCTGAACCTTTGGAAAGGCTGTAACGTCACGCAGGCTGTCAGCACCGCACAATAACATTGTAACACGGTCAAGACCAATGCCCATTCCACCGTGAGGCGGTGCACCGTACTTATACGCTTCAACAAGGAAACCGAACTTTGCTTCAATCTCTTCGTCTGTCATCTTTAAAGCTCTGAACATCTGCTGTTGAAGCTCAGGGTCGGTAATACGCATAGAACCGCTTGAAAGCTCAATTCCGTTTAGTGTAAGGTCATATGCCTTTGCGATAACCTTTGACGGGTCGCTTTCAAGGTATTGCAGGCATTCCTCCTTAGGCATTGTGAATGGGTGGTGCATTGCAATCCACTCGCCGCTCTCCTCGTCACGCTCAAAGAATGGGAAGTCAACAATCCAGAGGAACTTAAACTCGTCAGGGATAATGTCAAGCCGCTTTGCAACCTTAAGTCTTAATGCGCCCAAAGTTGAAAGCACGGTGCTGTTTTTGTCAGCGACAATCAGGATTACGTCGCCCTTTTCTGCACCAAGTCTTTCATAAATTGCGCTAAGCTCTTCTTCACGCATAAACTTCTTGAATGATGCGTTAGGCTCGTCAACCCAGCGTACATATGCAAGTCCCTTTGCACCGATTCCCTTGACATACTCTGTCAACTTATCAATCTCTTTTCTTGTATAAACATCGGCAGCGTTCTTTGCGACAATCGCCCTTACCGAACCGCCGTTTTCAATCGCACCGGTGAACACGCCGAAGCCGCAGTCCTTTACCAAATCGGAAATATCCTGAATTTTCATATCAAAGCGAATATCCGGCTTATCTGAACCGTAATTATTCATTGCGTCGGTATAGGTCATACGCTCAAACGGAGTTTCAAGCTCCTTGCCCATAACCTCTTTGAAAAGTCTTTTGAACAGACCCTCGTTAATCTCAAGAATATCCTCGACATCAACAAATGAAAGCTCCATATCAATCTGAGTGAACTCAGGCTGACGATCGGCACGCAAATCTTCATCTCTGAAACAGCGTGCAAGCTGAATGTAGCGGTCAAAGCCCGACACCATCAGAAGCTGCTTATAAATCTGAGGTGACTGCGGCAAAGCATAGAATTTGCCGTTATGTATTCTTGACGGAACAAGGTAGTCACGAGCACCCTCGGGAGTTGACTTTATCATCATAGGGGTTTCAATTTCAACAAAGCCGTTCTCGGCAAAGTAGTCACGAGCAACCTTTGACACCTTGCTTCTCAGCATAATATTATTGAGCAGAGGACGGCGGCGCAAATCGAGGTAGCGGTATTTAAGCCTTAATTCCTCGTTTGTGCTAAGCTCGTCAACAATCTCAAACGGAGGCGTCTGCGCCCTTGAAAGCACACGCAAATCAGTAACCTCAATCTCAATATCGCCTGTCGGAATCTCAGGATTTTTTGAGCTTCTCTCGCACACAACACCCTTTGCGGCAAGCACAAATTCGCTTCTGCAGGAGAAAGCCTTGTCAAAAATTTCCTTGTCCGTCTTATCGTTAAAGGCAAGCTGAACAACGCCTGTGCGGTCACGCAAATCAATAAAGATGAGCTGACCGAGGTCACGACATCTCTGAACCCAGCCGCACACTGTTACCTCTTTGCCGACATCAGAGATACGCAAATCTCCGCAATAATTTGTTCGCTTTAATCCTGTCATAAATTCTGCCATTTCCTATACTCCTTTTATATGCTATACACGAGCTAAATATCAGCCCGAAAAATTCAAATTATTTTCATATCAAGCGTAACCATATGTAACCAAATCCCACTCGCCGCCGTTTCTTCTCGCCAGATACCAATCCCATCCTTCGATGGTTTCTCCTGCTTCTAACACAGGATCATTAATAAATTGCGATGTATGATAAACAGAAGTAAAAACAATACACTCATCATATGTCTTTTCATCTGCAAGAGAATTGCAGTATTTAAGCTCCTCTCTTGAAATATCATCGCCTAAATAGGTTATTGAATCAAGTATACAGCCGTCATATCCTCTGAATTCACTGAAAATCTTTTCGATAGCCGAATTCATATCCGACTGAGAATAAATCTCAGAGCTTCCGTAGTCAATTTCTGCTTTTGAAACATCAGAACAACTGCACAACAACGCCATAATCAAAAGGACAACAGGGAATAACAGTAATTTTTTCATTTTCTCACTGACCTTTCTCTTATATCAAGGTTTGTATGATTTAACTCAGAATTATTATATTTTCAGGTTATCCCTTTTAATCAGCTATGATTTAAGACATATTTTGTGGGATAAATTATAGTTTATTTTATTATGAACACCCGTAG
>OLOI01001992.1_pt1 | contig 15775 bp, 9 predicted proteins | sample 1672131 | NCBI WGS metagenome assembly OLOI01 (sample SAMEA3136651, study PRJEB25190) | human gut metagenome | reverse complement strand
TCTTCTTCTGAACACAGTTCTGACTGTGCGTGCCCATCAGGCCAATTCCCACAGGGGGATCGGCTGGGAACAGTTTACAGATGCGGTGATCCGTACCCTGAACGACCAGGACCGTCCTATTGTGTATCTGCTCTGGGGAAGACCTGCCCAGACGAAGAAAGCCATGTTATACAATCCGAAGCAGCTGGTGCTTACCGCTGCACATCCAAGCCCGCTGTCTGCGTCAAGAGGATTTTTCGGATGCAGACATTTCAGCCAGACCAATGAATTTCTGGAGAAAAACGGGCTTGCCCCCATTGACTGGCAGATTGAAAATATTGCAAAGGAAAGTTAAGATATGGGGAAAAAGAATGATAATACACTTGTAAAAAATGCATCATTCCTGATGATCGCGGCGCTGATTTCCAAGATCATCGGAATGCTTTATAAAAGTCCGCTTTCCAATACCCTTGGAAACAGCAGTATGGGTCTTTTTAACTATGCCCAGAATGTTTATTTTATTCTGCTGATGATTGCCTCCTTCAGTATTCCGCAGGCGGTTTCCAAGATCATGGCGGAGAAGCTGGCTTTTAAGCGCTACCGGGATGCACAGAAGGTTTTCCACTGTGCTCTTCTTTATGTTGCGGCAATGGGCGGCGTTGTGGCGCTGTTCTGTTTCTTTGGTTCCTCCATTCTGGTGCCAGAGTCTATGTCCGGTGCAAGATTGGCTTTGAAAATGCTGGCGCCGACCATTTTCCTGTCTGGAATTCTGGGTACCTTCCGCGGGTATTTTCAGGCGTATCGTAATATGCTGCCGACTTCCTTGTCTCAGATTGTGGAGCAGTGCTTTGTAGCTGTTTTTGCCATTCTGATGTCCAGTGTGATGCTGAATCGGTTCAGCGGGGCAGAGGAGTCTGTGCGAAATGCATGGGGAGCCGCTGGTGCGACTATGGGAACCGGTGCGGGAGTTGCTTCTGCGCTTTTGTTCATGCTCTTTGTGTATGGCGTCAATAAGAAGACGATTAATAAGAGACTGGCTCGTGACACCAATTCACGGGATGAGGCCACTGGCGAGGTCATGAAAAACATTGTCCTCATTGTTATGCCTATTATCCTCAGTTCTTTTATTTATAATGTAAATGGATTTATCAATAGTTATATGTATTCCGGCATTCAGGGATTTAAGGGGATCGACCACGATACTATCACAAGCCTGTATGCGGAGTATGGCTATTATATGACTCTGATCAATATTCCGCTGACCCTTGCAAGTACAGCGCCTACTTCCATGATTCCGGAGGTTTCCGCACAGTATGCCAAGCATGATATGGACAGCGCAAGAGATAAGATCGACCGGGCTACCTGGATCAGTATGTTTATTTCTATTCCATGTGCAGTTGGTCTTGCAGTCCTTGCCGGACCGATTACCAGGCTTCTGTTCCCAAGAACGGAAGGGGCAGCAGCGCAGCTGATGATGCTTGGTGTCATCACCATCATCCTCAACGGAAATTCCAATATTTCCAACGGCGTGCTCCAGGGAATCGGCAAGCCCAATATTCCGATGATCAATGCGGCCATTGCCCTGGTGGTGGATGTGATTGCCATGGCAATTCTGCTTCTGGTGACGGACCTTGGAGTTTATTCCATTGTCATTGCTATGATTATTTATGCAGTTGTCATGTGTCTGCTTAATGAGCGTGCCATGAAGAAATACATGGAGTATAAGAATCCGTGGAGAAGCGCGTATTTAAATCCGCTGCTTGCATCTGTGCCTATGGCAGCTGTTGCCGGATTCTCCTACTACGGAATCTACAAACTGATCCGTTCCAATTTCATCAGTCTTGGAATCGCAGTTGTCCTTGGAATGATTGCTTACTTCATCGTATACCTTGCCGTAAGCAAGCCCTCCGACGAACAATTCGCCATGATGCCCGGCGGCGCCTACCTGAAGAAAATCGCGTCTAAATTACCATTTTGAAATGAGAAAAAGCCCGGCGGACGCATTTCGGCAATTGATATTCCACGCAGGTCGGTGCAACACCCCAGTGAACTAACGACCAACTGTCGAAATGCTGTGTATTGGCTAGAGCGTGTTTGAAAAATCATTCCCGCAATCTGCACGCCCCACTTTGCGGGAGATTTTGCCCGAATTCGGTTGCCGTAGCCCGCTACGGCGCCCTCATCCGGACAAAATCTCCCACAAATTGTGACGCACATCTTGCAGAAAGCCTTTTTCAAACACGCTCTAGTGTGTAAACGAAATAGAATAAAAAATCCCCGTTATCATGAGCATGCAATTTTTGCAAATCTTATGGTAACGGGGATTTTTATATATAATTAATTATTCAAACATATTAATAGCTATCATACTACACGCTATTTCCAATTTCAAGCACACAGCGTTTTCACAGCCGCTACTCCTAAGCAGGTCATTTCAGGTGCGCCCTTAATGGAGGTGAAATTTTACGCGTTCTTCGCCTCTTCCTCCGCCTTCAAATTCTTCTGCGCAGTAGAAAGCATCAGCTTAATACGGTTCAGCTGGTTAACCTCACTTGCACCTGGGTCGTAGTCGATGGCTGCAATATTTGCCTTCGGATACTGTCGTCGGATTTCCTTGATAACGCCCTTTCCTACAATGTGGTTTGGCAGGCAGGCAAATGGCTGGATACAAACAATATTCGGCACGCCATCATGAATCAGCTCCATCATCTCGCCAGTCAGGAACCATCCCTCACCAGTCTGGTTACCCTCAGAAACAATGGGCCGCGCCATTTTCGCCAGGTCACGGATATCGGCAGTTGGATGGAAATGACGGCTCTCAGCCAATGCATCGTTTGCTGTCTTTCTCACCCAGTCAATGGCCTTAATACCCATATTTCCAAGGAAAGCCTTAGACTTCTTAAATCCAAGATTCTCCACCTTAAAGTTCTGGTTATAGAAGCAGTAAGACATAAAGTCGATCAGATCCGGCACAACCGGCTCAGCGCCTTCAGCCTCCAGAAGCTCTGCAAGGTGATTGTTTGCAGCCGGAAGGAATTTCACCAGGATCTCTCCTACAATTCCTACACGAGGTTTCTTCTCGTCACTGATGGGAATGGTATCAAAATCATGAACCATCTCACGGCACATTTTCTTAAACTGGCTGTGGCTTAAGGAGCCTCCGGAAACAAAAGCGATCACACGCTTTTCCCAGATCTTGTGCTTTCGGTTTACAATGCCCTTCTCAAGCTCATAGGGACGCATGCGGTAAATACACTTCATCAGAATGTCGCCGAATACTGCAGCGTAAACAACAGCTTTCACAAGTGGAAGAGTGAGCTTAAAGCCAGGGTTGCTCTCCAGACCGCTTAAGTTAAGGGAAATAACCGGAATCTGCTCCATGCCGGCCTTCTTAAGGGCGCGGCGGATAAAGGCAATGTAGTTGGAGGCACGGCAGCCGCCGCCTGTCTGGGACATGATAACAGCTGTCTTGTTCAGGTCATATTTGCCGGATAAAAGAGCATCCATAATCTGTCCTACTACGATCAGGGAGGGATAGCAGGCATCGTTGTTTACATATTTCAGACCTACATCAACGGCGTGCTTGTTGTCATTTGGAAGAACCTCCAGATGATAGCCATTTGCATTAAAGGCAGCCTCAAGCAGGGAAAAATGTACCGGAGACATCTGTGGACACAGGATGGTGTAATCCTTTCTCATCTCTTTGGTAAAGGAAACCTTCTCAATAGAAGCCGGGCGGATAGTGCGCTCCTTCTTCTGTGCATCCTTGGCACGAAGAGCTGCCAGAAGAGATCTGACACGGATTCTGGCTGCACCAAGGTTGTTGACCTCGTCAATCTTCAGGCAGGTATAAATCTTGCCGCTGCCGTCCAGAATCTCATAAACCTCATCCGTGGTAACTGCATCCAGTCCGCATCCAAAGGAGTTCAGCTGGATTAAATCCAGGTCATCTCTTGTCTTAACAAAGTTTGCAGCTGCATACAGTCTGGAGTGGTACATCCACTGGTCATTGACACGAATAGGACGCTCTACCGGAACCAGATGGGAAACAGAATCCTCAGTAAGGACTGCGACTCCGTAGCTGTTGATCAGATCCGGGATACCGTGGTGGATCTCCGGGTCAATGTGGTAAGGACGTCCTGCAAGGACAATTCCTCTTCGTCCTGTTTCCTTCAGATACTGAAGAGTCTCCTCGCCCTTTTTCTCAATGTCCTTATGTACGGCATCCATTTCTTCCCAGGCTTTGTGAGCTGCTGCTTTCACCTCAGCAGCCGGGATATCCGGGAAAATCTCAGTGAGGCGCTTGGTCACGATTTCCTCGGAGGTCAGTGCCAGGAATGGGTTCATAAAGGTAATGGACGGATCATGAAGCTCGTCCACGTTGTTCTTAATGTTCTCTGCATAGGAGGTAACGATCGGACAGTTGTAATGGTTGACTGCGTCCGGGAATTCGTTGCGCTCGTAAGGAATGCAGGGGTAGAAAATAAATTTCACACCATTTCGAAGCAGCCAGGTCACATGTCCGTGGGCAAGCTTGGCAGGATAGCACTCGGACTCACTTGGAATGGACTCGATTCCAAGTTCATAAATCTTTCTGGTGGAGGTAGGGGAAAGAACTACCTGATATTTCAGCTCTGTAAAGAAGGTATACCAGAAAGGATAGTTCTCAAACATATTCAGTACCCGGGGAATGCCCACCTTGCCTCGAACCGCTTTCTCAGGGGAAAGAGGCTCATAGGAGAACAGACGCTTGTATTTATATTCGTAAAGGTTCGGAATGTGATCCTTGTTCTTCTCTTTACCGATACCGCGCTCGCAGCGGTTTCCGCTTACAAACTGGCGTCCTCCTGTGAATTTGTTGATGGTGAGACGGCAGCTGTTGGTACATCCGTGGCAGTTAGCCATGGTGGTTGTGTATTTCAGCTCATTGATCTTGTCAATAGAAAGCATGGTGGTCTCACGACCCTCTGCGTGGTAGCGTTCTTTGGCAATCAGGGCTGCACCGAAGGCACCCATGATTCCGGCAATGTCCGGACGGATGGCCTGACAGCCTGCAATACGCTCAAAGCTTCGAAGAACACCGTCGTTGTAGAAGGTTCCGCCCTGTACAACAATGTGCCTGCCAAGCTCCTTTGCATCGGAAACCTTGATAACCTTGTAAAGAGCATTCTTGATAACAGAGTAGGCAAGTCCGGCAGAGATATCTGCGACAGAAGCGCCTTCCTTCTGGGCCTGTTTTACCTTGGAGTTCATAAATACGGTACATCTGGTACCAAGGTCAATAGGATGCTCTGCAAAAAGAGCGGCTTTGGCGAAATCCTGCACGGAGTAGTTCAGGGATTTGGCAAAGGTTTCAATAAAGGAACCGCAGCCAGAGGAACATGCCTCGTTCAGCTGTACGCTGTCAACGGTCTGGTTGCGGATCTTGATGCACTTCATATCCTGTCCGCCGATATCTACGATACAGTCAACCTTCGGATCAAAGAAAGCAGCTGCATAGTAATGGGAAACGGTCTCAACCTCGCCCTCATCCAGCAGCAGGGCAGCCTTCATTAGCGCCTCGCCGTAGCCTGTGGAACAGGAAAATGCAATGTGTGCATCTTCAGGAAGCAGGCTGTAAATCTCCTGAATAGAACGGATAGCTGTTTTCAGCGGGCTTCCGTTGTTGTTGCTGTAGAAGGAATAAAGCAGGGTTCCGTCCTCGCCTACAAGAGCAGTCTTGGTAGTGGTGGAACCTGCGTCAATACCCAGATAGCAGTTGCCGTGGTACTGGGAAAGGTCGCCCTTCTTTACCTGGTAAGCACTCTGACGCTCGTTGAAGGCCTTGTAATCCTCCTCTGTGGCAAAAAGAGGCTCCATACGTTCTACCTCGAAGTCCATCTTAATGGAATTCTTCAGGCGGTCCTTCATATCGGTAAGGGAAACGGTCACCTCATCTTTAGCGTTCATGGCAGAACCCATGGCTGCGAAAAGGTGGGAATTCTCCGGTGTGATGGCGTGTTCGTCATCCAGCTTCAGGGTGCGGATAAAGGCTGCCTTCAGCTGATCCAGGAAGTGAAGAGGACCGCCAAGGAATGCAACATGTCCGCGGATGGGTTTACCGCAGGCAAGACCGGAGATGGTCTGGTTCACCACTGCCTGGAAAATGGAAGCGGAAAGGTCTTCCTTGGTAGCACCGTCATTGATCAGCGGTTGGATGTCTGTCTTGGCAAATACGCCGCAGCGGGCTGCGATTGGGTAAAGTGCCTTGTAATTCTTGGCGTATTCGTTCAGTCCGGTGGCGTCTGTCTGAAGCAGGGATGCCATCTGGTCGATGAAGGAACCGGTACCGCCTGCGCAGATTCCGTTCATACGCTGTTCAATATTGCCGCCTTCGAAGTAGATGATCTTGGCATCCTCGCCGCCAAGCTCGATGGCTACGTCAGTCTGGGGTGCAATCTTCTGAAGGGAAGTGGAGACTGCGATAACCTCCTGGACAAAAGGAACCCCAAGGTGATTGGCAAGGGTAAGTCCGCCGGAACCTGTGATCACAGGATGGAGGGTAAGCTCTCCAAGCTTCTCGTATGCTTTCTCAAGAAGATCTGCGAGAGTCTCCTGGATGTTGGCAAAATGACGCTGGTAGTCTGCGAAAAGCAGGGTGTCATTTTCGTCAAGTATTGCGATTTTGACAGTGGTGGAACCAATGTCAATTCCTAAAGTGTATTTATTGCTCATATAAAAAAATATGCCTCCTCGTTTGTGCTCATTGCGGCCAAACTGAGTAGGTAAGGCCGCCTTTGGCATGTGCGCGGGATGAAAAACAGTCCGCAAACTTTCTTATTTATATGTTAATCTTTTCAGTGAAGATATTCCGTAATATTATACGATATGAAAACTTAAATGGCAATGTAAAAGTTTAACAAGGATTCTTTCACCAGATGTTGAATTTTCGGTTATTTCGGGCTATAATAGATAAAGTTTCCCACCGGATTTTTACACTTATAAAAATGTGTAAAACAAAAGGGGAAAGGCATAGATGGTATAAAAAGAAAGGAAACATATATGGCAAAATATACACTTATGAAAACAGAAGGCCGTGCCAAGCGTGCCCAGTTTGAGACAGTACACGGAACGATCCAGACTCCTGTATTTATGAATGTGGGAACAGTAGGTGCCATTAAGGGAGCAGTATCTACTATGGATCTGAAGGATATCGGTACCCAAGTGGAGCTTTCCAATACCTATCATCTTCATGTAAGAACAGGAGATAAGCTGATTAAGGAATTTGGCGGACTTCATAAATTTATGGTATGGGACAGACCGATCCTTACAGATTCCGGCGGATTCCAGGTGTTTTCCCTGGCAGGACTGCGTAAGATCAAGGAAGAGGGCGTTTACTTCCAGTCCCACATTGACGGCCACAAGATTTTCATGGGACCGGAGGAGAGCATGCAGATCCAGTCCAATCTTGGATCTACCATTGCCATGGCTTTTGACGAATGTCCCAGCAGCGTAGCAAGCAGGGAGTATGTGCAGAAATCAGTAGACCGCACCACCAGATGGCTGGAGCGCTGCAAGAAGGAGATGGCCAGACTGAACAGCCTGCCGGATACGGTGAACAAGGAGCAGCTGCTTTTCGGAATCAATCAGGGTGCCATCTATGAGGACATCCGTATTGCACATGCAGACGCCATTTCCAAGATGGATCTGGACGGCTACGCAGTGGGCGGTCTGGCAGTGGGCGAGACCCATGAGCAGATGTACCACATTCTGGATGAAGTTGTGCCGCATTTGCCACAGGGTAAGCCTACTTATCTGATGGGCGTTGGAACTCCGGCGAACATTCTGGAAGGGGTTGCAAGAGGAATCGATTTCTTTGACTGCGTGTACCCGAGCCGTAACGGACGCCACGGACATGTTTATACCAATCACGGCAAGATGAATCTGTTTAATGCCAAGTACGAACTGGATTCCCGTCCGATTGAGGAAGGATGCCAGTGCCCGGCGTGCCAGCATTACAGCAGAGCCTACATCCGTCATCTGATGAAAGCCAAGGAGATGCTGGGAATGCGCCTTTGCGTGCTTCACAACCTGTATTTTTACAATCATATGATGGAAGAAATCCGGGATGCTCTGGATGCAGGGAATTTCGCAGAATATAAGGAAATGCGCCTGGCTGGTTTTGCAGAGGGCAAAATCAACGGCAGAGTATAAAAAAATTCTAAAACTACTTGAAGAATTCCCGTTTATTGTGTATATTATACTATAATGCGCTGGCGATTATGGCGGCGGAAGATTCAGGGGAATTCCGGACTGGAATCACATTCCCTGGGAAGAGTAAGATACAGGAGGATTTGCAAATGGACGCATCAAGCGGAATGAGTATGGGATTTACCATCGTATGGCTGGTTGTACTTTTCGGTATTATGTATTTTCTGATGATCAGACCTCAGAAGAAAGAGCAGAAGAGAGTACAGGCAATGCTCAGCGATATGGCTGTTGGTGATAGCGTTGTGACCACAAGCGGCTTCTATGGCGTGATCATCGACATGACAGAAGACGATGTGATCGTAGAGTTCGGCAACAACAAGAACTGCCGTATCCCTATGAGAAAGCAGGCAATTGCTGAAGTTGAGAAAGCAGAGCAGGCTTCTGCATAATCTGCGGACTGACAATTACGTAAGACGAAAGAGCTTCACCCTATAGCGGGGTGGGGCTTTTTTTATGCATAAATCCATTTATATGGGAGGGAAAACGACAACTTTTTTACTTTAATAGGTTGAAATCTGAAAGAAAGTGCGTTATTATAATAACAATTATCCATTGATGTCAGAAGAGACGTGGAAATTCCCACTGGCATACAGGAACAAAGGAGAAGAAATTATTATGAATTACAACATTTCACTGATTCCCGGAGACGGTATCGGACCGGAGATCGTTGCAGAGGCAAAGAAGGCTCTGGACAAGGTATGTGAGAAATACGGACACAGCTTTTCTTATTCTGAGGTACTTTTAGGAGGAGCATCCATCGATGTTCACGGTGTTCCCCTTACAGAGGAAGCCATTGCAACCGCCAAGGCTTCTGATGCAGTTCTTATGGGCTCCATTGGCGGCGATGCCAAAACATCCCCATGGTACAAATTAGAGCCATCCAAGCGTCCGGAAGCAGGACTTCTTGCCATCCGTAAGGCACTGAATCTTTTTGCAAACCTGCGTCCTGCATATTTATACAATGAGCTTCGCGCAGCATGCCCTCTTCGCGATGAGATCATTGGCGACGGCTTTGACATGATCATTGTACGTGAGCTCACTGGCGGTCTTTACTTTGGAGAGAGAAAGACCATCGAGGAAAACGGAGTTGCCAAGGCAATCGATACGCTTTCCTATAATGAAAACGAGATCCGCAGAATTGCCATCAAGGCATTTGACATTGCCATGAAGCGCCGCAAGAAAGTAACAAGCGTTGACAAGGCAAACGTTCTGGATTCTTCCAGACTCTGGAGAAAAGTAGTAGAAGAAGTTGCCAAGGATTACCCGGAGGTGACTCTTGAGCATATGCTGGTTGACAACTGTGCCATGCAGCTGGTAAGAGACCCGAAGCAGTTCGATGTCATTCTTACAGAGAACATGTTCGGCGATATTCTTTCTGACGAGGCCAGCATGGTAACCGGTTCCATTGGAATGCTTTCTTCTGCCAGCCTGAATGAGACAAAATTTGGCCTTTATGAGCCAAGCCACGGTTCTGCACCGGATATTGCCGGACAGAATAAGGCGAACCCGATCGCAACCATTCTTTCCGCAGCTATGATGCTTCGTTTCTCCTTGGACCTTGATGAGGAAGCAAACGCAGTTGAGGCAGCAGTACAGAAGGTTCTGACAGCAGGCTACCGCACAGGCGACATTATGTCTGAGGGCTGCACCTTAGTTGGAACCAAAGAGATGGGCGACCTGATCGCAAAAGAGATCTAATCAGAATAGAAAGGATTTACAGCCGGGAAAATCAGATTTTTCCGGCTGTGAAGAACAAAGGAGATACAAGCTATGAGAAGTGATGCAGTAAAAACAGGCACACAGCAGGCACCTCACCGTTCCCTGTTTAATGCCCTTGGAATGACAAAAGAAGAGATGGAGCGCCCGTTAGTTGGTATTGTGTGCTCTTATAATGAAATCGTACCAGGCCATATGAACCTGGATAAAATTGCCCAGGCAGTTAAGCTTGGCGTTGCAATGGCTGGCGGAACTCCGATCATGTTCCCTGCAATCGCTGTCTGTGATGGTATTGCAATGGGTCATGTGGGAATGAAATATTCCCTGGTAACCAGAGACCTGATCGCAGATTCCACAGAAGCAATGGCAATGGCACATCAGTTTGATGCCCTTGTTATGATCCCGAACTGTGACAAAAACGTGCCTGGACTTCTGATGGCAGCAGCCAGAATCAACGTTCCTACTGTATTCGTAAGCGGCGGCCCAATGCTGGCTGGTCACTTAAACGGACACAAGACAAGTCTTTCCAGCATGTTTGAGGCTGTTGGAGCTTACGCTGCAGGCAAGCTTACAGAGGAAGGCCTTACCGAGTGTGAGAACAAAACATGTCCAACCTGCGGTTCCTGTTCCGGTATGTACACTGCAAACAGCATGAACTGTCTGACAGAGGTTCTTGGTATGGGACTGAAAGGAAACGGAACCATTCCGGCTGTTTATTCCGAGCGTATCCGTCTTGCAAAGCATGCAGGAATGCAGGTTATGGAAATGTACCGCCGCAACATCCGTCCAAGAGACATTATGACAAAAGAGGCAATTTTAAATGCCCTTACCGTAGATATGGCACTTGGATGTTCCACAAACAGTATGCTTCATCTTCCAGCTATCGCACATGAGATTGGCTGGGATTTCGATATCAGCTTTGCAAATGAGATCAGCGCAAAGACCCCGAACCTGTGTCACCTGGCACCTGCAGGCCCGACTTATATGGAAGACCTGAATGAGGCAGGCGGTGTTTACGCGGTTATGAATGAGCTTGCACAGGCTGGACTTCTTCATACAGAATGCATGACCGTAACCGGAAAGACAGTAGGAGAGAACATCAAAGACTGTGCAAACCTGAATCCGGAGGTTATCCGTCCTCTTGACAATCCGTACAGCACCACAGGCGGACTTGCCGTACTTCGCGGCAACCTTGCCCCGGACGGAAGCGTTGTAAAACGTTCTGCAGTGGTAGCTGAGATGATGGTTCACGAAGGACCTGCAAGAGTTTTTGACTGCGAGGAAGACGCAATCGCAGCCATCAAAGGCGGCAAGATTGTAGAAGGTGACGTTGTTGTCATCCGCTACGAGGGACCAAAAGGCGGCCCTGGAATGAGAGAGATGCTGAACCCCACATCCGCAATCGCAGGTATGGGACTTGGCTCTTCTGTAGCCCTGATTACAGACGGACGTTTCAGCGGCGCATCCAGAGGTGCTTCCATCGGGCATGTTTCCCCGGAGGCAGCAGTTGGCGGCCCTATCGCTCTGGTTGAAGAGGGTGACATCATCAGCATCAACATTCCGGAACTGAAGCTGGAACTGAAGGTTTCTGATGAAGAGCTTGCAGCAAGAAAAGCAAAATGGCAGCCAAGAGAGCCGAAGGTTACAACCGGATATCTTGCAAGATATGCAGCAATGGTTACCTCCGGAAACCGCGGTGCAATTCTTGAAGTACCGAAAGCGAAATAGTTAGGAGGAAACAAAATTGCAGCTTACAGGAGCAGAGATCATCATAGAATGTTTACTGGAGCAAAGCGTGGATACTGTTTTCGGGTATCCAGGCGGCGCGATCCTGAATGTTTATGACGCCCTTTACCGATACAGTGACAAAATCAAACATGTACTTACATCCCATGAGCAGGGAGCTTCCCATGCAGCAGACGGCTATGCCCGGGCAACCGGAAAGGTGGGTGTGTGCCTGGCTACTTCAGGACCTGGAGCAACCAACCTGGTAACCGGAATCGCAACCGCATGCATGGACTCTGTTCCGGTGGTGGCAATTACCTGTAACGTAGGAACTGCACTTCTTGGAAAGGATTCTTTCCAGGAGGTGGATATCGCAGGAATCGTAATGCCTGTGACAAAACACAGCTACATTGTAAAAGACGTAACACAGCTTGCGGACACCATTCGCAAAGCTTTTACCATAGCAAAAAGCGGTCGTCCGGGACCTGTCCTTGTAGATGTCCCGAAGGATGTGACCGCCGCGAAATGCGAATATATCCGTCACACTATCACAGCTGTAGAGCCTAAGGTGGATACCATCCGCCCGGAGGATGTGGAGACTGCAGCCCAGATGATCGCCAGAGCCCAGAAGCCTTTCATCTTTGTAGGCGGCGGCGCTGTAATTGCAGACGCATCCAAAGAGGTGCGTGCTCTGGCTCACAAGATCCAGGCACCTGTATGTGACAGCCTGATGGGAAAAGGTGCTTTTTCCGGTGAGGATGAGTTCTATACAGGACCAGTTGGAATGCATGGAACCAAAACATCCAACTATGCTATGTGTGAGTGTGATCTTCTGATTACCCTTGGCGCACGTTTCAGCGATCGTGTCACAGGAGATACCAAGACCTTCGCACCGAAGGCAAAAATCCTGCAGATCGATGTGGATGCAGCGGAAATCAACAAGAACATTGTGGTTGACGCTTCCGTGATCGGAGATCTGAGGGAAGTGCTGAAGCTTCTTCTGGAAAAAATTCCGGAGAAGAAACACGAAGAGTGGGCAGCACACATTCAGGATATGAAAGAAAAATATCCGCTGAATTACGATCATTCCCAGCTTACCGGACCTTATGTGATCCAGAAGCTTTATGAACTGACTGGTGGAGATGCTATCATTTCCACAGATGTTGGACAGCACCAGATGTGGGCTGCCCAGTATTTCAAATTTAAGGAACCGAGAACCTTCCTTACATCAGGAGGGCTTGGTACCATGGGCTATGGCCTTGGAGCAGCTATCGGAGCAAAAATGGGCTGCCCGGACAAAACTGTGGTAAATATAGCAGGAGACGGCTGTTTCCGTATGAATATGAATGAGATTGCTACAGCAGTGCGCTGTGGGAAGCCTCTTGTTCAGATTATCCTGAACAATCATGTACTTGGAATGGTTCGTCAGTGGCAGACTCTTTTCTATGATCACAGATATTCCCAGACTGTTTTAAATGACGGTGTGGACTTCGTGAAGGTATCTGAGGCAATGGGCGCAAAGGCAATCCGCGTTACGAAGATGGAAGAGGTAGAGCCTGCACTTAAGGCTGCGCTTTCATCTGATGGCCCGGTAGTTCTTGACTGTTGGATCGATCAGGATCTAAGCGTATATCCTATGGTTCCTGCAGGGGCAAGTTTAGATGAGGTATTTGACGAGGAGGATGTGAAGAAATGAGCAGAGTGTATAATTTTTCCGCAGGACCGGCAGTTCTTCCGGAAGAGGTGTTAAAAGAGGTTGCAGATGAGATGCTGGACTACAACGGCACCGGAATGTCTGTTATGGAAATGAGTCATAGAAGTGCTGCATTTCAGGAGATCATTGATACAGCAGAGAAGGATCTTCGGGAACTGATGAATATCCCGGACAATTACAAGGTGCTTTTCCTTCAGGGCGGTGCTTCCCAGCAGTTTGCCATGATTCCTATGAACCTTATGAAAAATAAGGTTGCAGATTATATTGTAACCGGTCAGTGGGCGAAGAAGGCATATCAGGAAGCTCAGAAATACGGAAAAGCAAACAAGATTGCTTCTTCCGAGGATAAAACCTTCTCTTACATTCCGGATTGCAGCGATCTGCCGGTTAGCCCGGATGCGGACTACGTTTATATCTGCGAGAATAACACCATTTATGGAACCAAATTTAAAGAACTTCCAAATACAAAGGGCAAAACACTGGTTGCAGACGTATCCTCCTGCTTCCTTTCCGAGCCTGTTGATGTAAGCAAGTATGGAATTATCTACGGCGGCGTTCAGAAGAACATCGGACCTGCAGGTATGGTAATTGTGATCATCCGTGAGGATCTGATCACAGAGGATGTCCTTCCCGGAACACCTACCATGCTTACCTACAAAACACATGCAGATGCAGGCTCTCTTTATAATACACCAAACGCATATTGCATTTATGTGTGCGGAAAGGTTTTCAAATGGCTGAAAAAAATGGGTGGTCTGGAAGAGATGAAGAAACGCAATGAGGAGAAAGCAAAAATCCTCTATGATTTCCTTGATTCCAGCAAGCTTTTCCACGGCACGGTTGTTCCAAAAGACCGTTCTCTTATGAATGTTCCTTTTGTAACAGGTGACAAGGAGATGGATGCAAAATTTGTAACAGAGGCAGCAAAGGCCGGTCTTGTAAACCTGAAGGGTCACAGATCTGTAGGCGGCATGCGTGCAAGCATTTATAATGCAATGCCAAAGGAAGGCGTGGAAGCGCTGGTTGCATTCATGAAAAAGTTTGAGGAGGAAAATGCGTAATGTTTCAGTATCATTGCCTGAATCCGATTGCCCAGAAGGGTCTGGATATTTTTGATGAGGGATATAAAAATTCTGATACCATAGACGGCTGCCAGGCGGTTCTTGTAAGAAGTGCAAAAATGCATGATATGGAACTGCCGGAAAGTGTTGCTGTGATTGCTCGTGCCGGAGCCGGAGTGAATAATATTCCGGTTAAGGAATGTGCCGAGAATGGTGTTGTTGTATTTAACACTCCTGGTGCCAATGCAAATGGTGTTAAGGAGCTGGTTCTTGCCGGTATGCTGCTTGCTTCCCGTGATATTGTAGGTGGCATCGAATGGGTTCAAAGAGAGAAGGACCAGGAGGACATTGATAAGCTGGCTGAGAAGCAGAAGAAGCAGTTCGCAGGCTGTGAGATCATGGGCAAAAAGCTTGGTATCATTGGTCTTGGTGCAATCGGAAGTATGGTGGCAAATGCGGCAGCTTCTCTTGGTATGGAGGTTTATGGATATGACCCGTATATTTCCATTGATGCAGCATGGAATCTTTCCCGTACCATTAAGCACAGCAAGAGCTTAGATGAGATTTACAGCAAGTGTGATTATATTACGGTTCATGTTCCTCTTCTTGATTCTACTAAGAAGATGATCAACAAAGAGGCTTTTGGGAAGATGAAGGATGGAGTTGTCCTCCTTAATTTTGCCCGGGATCTTCTGGTTGATGAGGAGGCCTTGGTCCAGGCTCTTGACAGCGGCAAGGTGAAAAAGTATGTGACAGATTTTGCAAACCATACAGTTGCAGGACGTGAGGGAATTCTGGTTACTCCTCATCTTGGAGCTTCCACAGAGGAGTCTGAGGAGAACTGTGCAGTTATGGCTGTGAAGGAGGTTCGTGATTTCCTTGAAAATGGTAACATTAAGAATTCCGTGAACTTCCCTAACTGCGATATGGGTACCTGTGTGGCTGTGGGACGTATTGCTATTACACATAAGAATATCCCGAATATGATCAGTCAGCTGACCAAGATTCTTGGTGCTGAGGGACTGAATATTGCGGATATGACTAACAAGAGTAAAGGGGAGTATGCGTATACGCTGATCGATCTGGAGAGTACAGCTTCCGCAGAGGCACTGGATGCACTGAAGTCTATTGAGGGCGTTTCCAGAGTGCGTGTGGTGAAATAAAAGGATGAATAAAATGCCCGTGGTGTGGTGCCGGAGATGGTGCTGCGCTGCGGGCGGTTTTTTGCGAAAATGTGGCAGTGCGGGATTTAGTGAAGCAGTTGTTTTAGTCGTTTTGTTACCAGGACGTGAGTTCGCAATGTATATTCATCGCAGGTCGTCGCAACACT
>OLOI01001991.1_pt1 | contig 15781 bp, 13 predicted proteins | sample 1672131 | NCBI WGS metagenome assembly OLOI01 (sample SAMEA3136651, study PRJEB25190) | human gut metagenome | reverse complement strand
CATGGCGTCCGGTCACCGAATCCCCGTCCGATAGCTGTTCAATGTCTTTGATCAGACGGCTTTTCCCGGAACCGGTATTTCCTACAATTGTCCATAACTCTCCCCGCGAGAGCACAATAGATTGGAAGGGTTCTGGCACTCCGCCTTTTCCGTGACCTCGCAAAATGGTTAGATTCTTCATGGCACCGCCTCCTCAAAGTCGATCTTCCCGACAACCCCCTGCTGATAGGCGCTGCCAATTCGCTGTTCGCCCACGCAGTAGGAGCAGACACCGCTGGGCATACTGTGGCGTAGGATGTCTCCCTCATAGTCCTCTGTACCGGGACGGTCCATGATCCATTGTGCCAACAGCTCAGTCCCGTAGCCGGCCAGTCCGTCCACCGGGAAAAGGGCTGCGGATGGATTGAGCCGTTTCACCTGCCAGGACACGATTTCCAGTTCGGCCTGGGAGACCATATCAATTTTCGTTAGCACAACAAAGTCCGCCTGCGTCAACATGGGGCCCAGCTTTTCCGGAGCGCGGCAGCTGGAGGTGCAGTCCAGCACACAGCCGGCCACCGTCCGCCGGGTGGCGGGGGAGCACCGGTGGCACAGCCCTGCCGTCTCCAGAAACAGCAGATCGCACTTGACACGCTCTGTCCAGTTCCAAAGCTCCGGCAGGTTGGACACCAGAAAATGATCCGGGCAGATGTCCTCGCTCAGCCCCACCACACACGGCAAGCCTATCGCACGATAGGCCCTGTGGTCATCCGTCCCCAAGCAGTCGATCTTACATATAGCGGGTCGTCCGCCTCGCTGTCGGATCATCGGCAGGAGCGATTTCAAAACCGTTGTCTTCCCCACGGCGGAAGAGCCGGAAAACAGGATCATGTTCCGCATATTGCTTTACCCACTTTCTACACACAGGTTAGTCATATCTTACCACAAGGCGCCGTTTACTGTCAGTCTCATTTGAGACTTTCGCATAACTCAGCCTGTATTGACTTCCCTTTGCGGAAAAGATATAATAAATGAGTGGTTAGCTGGGCTAACCAAAGTAAATGTCCATGAGTTAGACTTTGCTAACTCATGTGTGGAGGTGATCTGTTGGCTGACTGTATCGTGGCCAAAATGCTGGCGGCATCGCCGCTTTTTCAGAGCTGCTCGGTTCCGGAGGGAGCGTTTACCGTCTCGCGGTATCGGGCCGGGCAGGTCGTCCATGACACGCCCAAGGGGGTTCCGTCCGTCGGCGCCGTGGCGGCCGGGCGGATTGATGTCTACTCTGTAGCGGTGGATGGCCGGGATGTCTGGCTAAATTCCCTATATACCGGTGAGTGCTTTGGAATCTACAATCTGGTCGCGGCCAGTGATCTGGAAACCGTGCTCTGCTGCGGGGAGGATACTGTGATTTGTTATATCGACAAAGTCACGCTTCGGAGGTGGATGGAAACCGATCAGAAGCTGGCGTTTCAGTATGCCGCGCTCTGTAATGCGAAGCTGCAGTTTTTGATCAAGCGCATCGAACAGCTCACCACACAGACCTGCTGCGGCAAGATCGCCGCCTATCTCCTGGCACACAGGTCGGCTGACGGTCAGGTCAAAAGTTCCTGTTCCCGGGATGGTTTGGCCCGACAGCTTGGGGTCAGTCGGGCCGCTCTGTTCCGGGGACTGTCCTCTCTGCAAGCGGCCGGAGTAATCGCCGCCCAGAGCGAGGGCTTTGTGATTACAGACTCTGACGGTCTGGAGCAGATTCTCTATTCGTCAGCTAAATAAATCAATTCTAAGATAAGAAAGGATCCTTCAAATGAAAAAATTGCTTTCTCTTTTTTGCGTATTGACGCTCTGCACCGCGCTTTTCGCAGGCTGTGCTTCCTCTAACCAGGACGGCGGCTCCGGTGATGTTCCAGCCGCTGATCCTGTTAACGTCCGCGTTGCGGCGTTGAAGGGGCCCACGGCCATGGGCATGGTTCAGTTCATGGATCAAGTGGACTCTGGCGTGCTGGCCGATAACAACTATACCTTCAGCATCGCCGCCGCCATTGACGAGGTTACACCAATGCTGGCCAAGGGGGAACTGGATATCGCCGCCATACCGGCCAATGTGTCCTCCGTCCTGTATAATAACAACAGCGCGGGCTTTCAGGTGCTAGCCATCAATACTCTGGGCGTTCTCTACATCGTAGAGAGCGGGAATACTGTCCAGAGCATGGAAGACTTACGAGGTAAGACCATCTATGCCAGCGGCAAGGGTGCCACGCCGGAGTATGCGTTGAATTACATCCTGAGTGCCAACGGAATTGATCCCACCGCCGATGTCACCATTGAGTGGAAATCCGAACACGCCGAGTGCCTGTCCGCACTGATGGCTCAGGAGAACGCCATTGCCATGCTGCCCCAGCCTTTTGTGACTACGGCCCAGACAAAGAGCGATCAGATCCGTGTCGCCCTCGATCTAACGCAGGAGTGGGACGCTCTGCAGGAGGGCAATGAGACCCCGTCCGCACTAATCACCGGCGTAGTAGTTGCCCGCCGCGAGTTTGTGGAGCAGAATCCGGATGCGGTGTCTGCGTTCTTGGATCACTACAAAACCTCTGTGGAGTATGTCAACAGCAATACGGATGGGGCTGCCCAGATGGTTGGCCAATATGAGATCGTGACCGCTGAGGTGGCGGAGAAGGCGCTGCCCGCCTGCAACATCACCTTTATTGAGGGCAAGGAAATGCAGGAGAAGCTGTCGGGGTATCTGGCCGTTCTGTTTGAGCAGAATCCCCGGTCTATCGGCGGCGCTCTGCCCGGCGATGACTTCTACTTCAGCCGCTGATGAAAAATCCGCAGACGATCCGGGCCTGGGCGGCGGCCTTCTGGTTGGCGATCTGGCAACTGGGCAGTGTAATCCTAAACCGGGACAGCCTGCTGCCCCTGCTGGTGTCCCCTGTGCAGGTACTGGTGCGCGTTGCTCAGTTGTCTGTCACAACAGACTTCTGGGCGTCCATCTGCTTTTCCCTGCTTCGGATCGCTACAGGCTTTTTTCTCGCAGCCGGGCTTGGTATAGTCCAGCACCGCCGGATTCACCAAAGACCCTGCGTAGATCACCACATCGGCCTCGCCCAGCAGCTTGGCGCCCCGGACGGTAATAAGGTCGGCAGCGCCGCTGCCCGCTCCCACAAAATGTACCATTGTCAGTCCTCCTTTATCCGGCGCAGCAGTGCCGCTGCGTCCTTTGTCTCACAGAGATAGCCGTATTCCTTGGAGAACAGGATAGCGCCTGCCTCCATATCGCCGCATTTATAGGGCAGCATCGCGTCGATGCGTCCCGCCAGACGGTACAGCACCGCCTCGTAAAGCCCTTGCTCCTGCAAGATCCGCAGGGCATCGTCACAAGTGGCGCAGCAGAGCAGCTCCTCCGCTGCCGCCGCGCCCAGACCCTCTGCGGCGGCACAGGCCGTCAGGATGTCCGTGCGGCAGTCGCCGTAGCGGGAATGGGTGTTCCACATACCGCCTGCCAGCTTCACCAGCTTGCCGATGTGCCCGATGAGCAGCGCCCCTCGGAAGCCCAGCTCCCGGCACATCTCCAGCGCGTCGCCGATGAAGTTAGAGGTCATCACCGCCGTGGCGGGGTCGATGCCCATGGCGTCCTTGATATAGTCCGCGCCGTAGTTGCCGGGGGCCAGCAGCACATAGTCCGCACCGCTCTCCCGGCGCTGCCGCAGTTCCACATGGATGGTGTCCACCAGCGCCTGCTCGCTCATGGGCTCCACGATCCCCGTGGTGCCTAAGATGGAGATACCGCCCTCGATGCCCAGCCGGGGGTTGAAGGTCTTTTTTGCCAGCGCCTCCCCCTCCGGGACGGAGATCACCACCCGCAGACCGCCGGTGTAGCCCAGCAGACCGCAGATCTCCTCCACATTTTCCCGGATCATCCGGCGGGGCATGGAGTTGATGGCCGCTGCTCCCACCGGCTGGTCAAGCCCCGGCTTGGTCACACGGCCCACACCCTGTCCGCCGTCGATGACAATGCCCGCGTCCTCTGTTTTCCGCACCTCGGCATAAACGAGGGTGTCACGGGTGATATCCGGGTCGTCGCCGCTGTCCTTGCGGATGGCGCAGGAGACGAAGTCCGCGCCGCGGGTCGTCTGCAAAACCGGCAGCGTCAGGGCGATGCCCTTGGGCGTCAGCAGGTCGACCGTCGGGGCCTCCCGGCCGGTCAGCAGCATGTAGGCCGCGGCCTTTGCCGCCGCGGCGAGGCGCTCCGTCTCCGGCCCGGGTACGACAATGGAGTTGCCGCAGTACAGCTGCCAGTCCTTGCGGCCGTCTTCATTGCGCGCGCCGACCGTGAAGCCGAACGTCATGCCGTACGGGTAGCCGGGGATGAACAGCTCCGGGAACACGATGAGCTCTGCGCCATGCTGCGCGCACTCCGCGATCAGGCGCACGGCCTTGTCCGTGCACGCGGTCTTGTCAAACAGCACCGGCGCCGCCTGCACCACGGCGATGCGGCACGTCGGTTTGAGATCTTTCATATGCCTGCCTCCCTGAAAGTGTTTTCTGCCCTTAAAATAACACGGCTTTGCTGGGAATTCAAGACGCAAAAAGTCTCGCAGCGTTTGCGCCTGTACGCAAAAACGCCCGCACATCGTGCGGGCGTTTTCGGCAGCTTTTCAAAGACCTCGTAGAGTTTCGCCGCCGCAGCGGCGAAAGAAAGTCTGATCATTTTCTTCGGCGACATGCGCGGCGGAGAAAATACCGCTCGGCTCGCAAACGTGCGCATTGGGCGCCTTTGGTGTACAATGCGTGCGCTGCAGCGAGCTGCGATCTCTTCCACAGAGGACCCAGCGAAGCGGTCCTCTGTGGAGCGTGTGCCGCAGGCACACGCAAAAACCCCGCTGCAGAAGCAGCGGGGTTTCGATTTATGCGATTTGCGAAACGCTCAGACGATACGCTTGTCGCGCACCTGAGAATCATAGTGCTTGTTCAGGAAGGGACGCAGCACATAGTAGATGAGCTTGTTCTCGAGGTTGAACATATAGATCGTGAAGGTCGCAACGAAGCCGATAAAGCCGACCAGGCCGACCTTGCCCATGATCTTTGCAGCGAGTTTCATATTCATAGTCGGTACCTGCCTTTCTTAGTACGCCGCGGAGTCGTCGAAGTCGACCAGCGTCGGGTCGAGCGGCTGCTCGTTGAGCACGATGGACATATACTCGTTGACGCACTTACGCATATCGCGGCGCGGCACGGTGCGGCAGTCCTCGAGGTCGTGCTCGATGAAGATGAAGTGGAAGCCGAGGTCGCGTGCCTGCTCCTCCATCATGGCGTGCACGCCGAGCATGCCCTTGCAGGCGATGTTGTCGTTCATGAGCACCATGTCGCAGTTGAAGTTCGTGGCCCACTCCCAGACGGAGTTGACGTTGTCCCAGCCGCCGACAGCCATGTGACGCATAACGCCCTTTTCGCTGAACAGCGCCAGATCCATGAGCGCCTGATCGGGGTCGGTCGTGCTGATCATGTTGTGACCCATGGTGGAGTCCATGTTCAGGACGATGTTGATGCCCCAGCAGTTCTGCGTCCAGGTCGGGAAGTCGGTGTAGTACACGGCGGACGGTCCCCACAGGAACGCACGGTGACGCGTGGTGCCGCCATACGGGACGTACTTATTCTTGTAGCACTTGCGCAGGATCTTGATGACCTTGCGGTCGTTCTTGGTGAAGTAGTCCTCCTGGCCGTTGGCGGAGGCCCAGGCGTACAGACGGTACAGGGTCTCGCTGATGCCGGTCAGCGGGCAGTAGGGAGTCTTGAAGTAATCCCACTTCTCGAGCTCGATCTCGTTTTGCTCGTTCATGTGCTTGGCGCGCTTGAACAGGGCGTTCCAGTCATACTCAACGCCGTATTCCTTTTCGACGAATTCGATGCAGTCGCGCAGGACCTGCGCGGAGTACGGGTGGGCGGCCGGCTCGTTGTGGATCATGGCCATGGTGATCTGGAAGTCCGGCAGGCCGATGCGGCGGCGCTGGAACATGGACGTCGCCTCGGAGGCGTTGCAGGGCATGTTCGTGGAGAGCATGGCCTTGCCGAAGAGCGGGAAGTCGTCGTTGAGGGCAACGCCGGTCTCCGCCGCGCAGCGGGAGCAGACGTCTGCCGGCAGACCGAAGGACTCGGCTACGTCGATGTAGTACGGCTCGAGCTGCTGGTCAACATCGCAGATGATGAACTCCGGCAGCGTCTGCAGCGGGATGGGGATCAGGTCTTTGAAGCCGGTCAGGAACAGCGGCGGCATGACCTCGTCCACAGGGATGATCTTATCGCTGTCCTTGCCGCCGATGCGCAGGTCGTGAGACAGCACAAGGGCGATCTTCTTGGTCAGGCTCTGCACGATGGCGTGCATATTCATGTGCGCGATCACGAGCTCGGGGCCGCGGTAGCCCTCAAACAGACGGTCGATGAACATGAACGTGCCGAGGTAGGAGCCCATCCAGCGATATTCCCAGAAGCCCTTCAGGCACGGGATCGGCGCGGAGGCGACCATGGCAGCCATGGACATGACGTTTTTGAGCCATGCGCGGTAGTCGACCATGGTGTCGTGCAGACCACGCCACTCACGGTACTTGGCGACGCCGGTCTTATCATAGTAACGGCTGCGGAGACCGCCGACACCGTTCTGAGCCTGCCAGAGGGGGTCGAATCTCTGCATCTTGGAGTCAATAAATTTTGTAACAGGGCAATTCATAGTTTTCATTCCCCTCCTGTGTCAAGAATTGATTTTCTTGATTTCCAGGCTCTCGACGAAGGCCTGGAAACGGGTACGGAGCTGGCCGATGGAGCCGAGCGCGTATTCCTTCTCGATCGTGCAGCACGGCACGCCCATCTCCTCGGTCAGGATATGGGAGGCGAGCACCTTCTCATAGCTCCAGAACTCGCAGAACTTCATGTTCTCGTAGATCACGCCGTCAGCATGGAACTCGTCGACAAGGCGCTTGACCTCAGCATGGCGCTGGTCGATCTTCGCACCCTCCATGAAGCGGGCGCACTGGTTCCAGTGCAGGTAGTGGCGGCAGATGGCGTCAAACGCGGTCTCGCCGTCCTGGATCTCGATGCGCTCGCGGCTCGGGAAGCTGCCGAAGCAGTAGCGGTCGGCCACGACCATGGCGCCGCAGGTCTCGAGGAGCTTCGTAAACTCGGGATCGTCGATCTCGGAGCCGGCGACCACGACGCGCGCGCGGAAGGGGAATTCCGGCTCGGGCTTGCGCTTTTTGATCTCGGCAAGCGTCTCCTTCAGGTACGGGAGGATCAGGTCGTGCGGGCAGACCTCGCTCACGAGCTGGATGACGTGGAACTCATAGCCGGTAATGGGCGGGTTGGGCAGCTTGCGGAAGTTGCCGATCTCGGTGATGACATCGCACAGCTCGTTGAACTTCTCGATGGTCGCGCGCATGGCGGCATCGGAGGTGTCCACGCCGTAGCGCTCGGCGAGCTGGTCGACGACCTTGAGCTTGAGCTGGCCCTTGTAGTAGTCATAGCTGGTCTTATCGCCCTTGAGCGGGGGATCGATCTGCGTGACGAAGAAGCGGTCGTTCTTCACGGGATTGATGAGGAAAAAATGCTCTTCCATACGCTCCATGGACGCGCAGCACTCGGCGCCGAAGAGCGCGTTGAGGTAGTTGTAGCCGCCCTCAATGGCACGCTCGAGGATGGAGCGGACATACGGGCAGACACGGCTGGTCATGTAGTAGGTCGCAACGTCGGTCGACTCGCAGCGCGGCGCGCGCAGGCGGCTCGAGAAGCAGCCCGGCAGGTTGAGCAGAACCTCGGGGATGTAATAGCAGTTGTACCCGAGGGCGATTTTCCCGTCATTGACCGCCTGCGTGACGAGCTCATTCTGCGCGTCCTGCAGGAGATTTTCGAAGAAAATCAGATGTTTCAGGTCTTTCATATTGTCCCTTCTTTCAAAATAATTCCCATTGCAGCTATGTAAAAAAGCGTCGGGATGCGGGTGCATTCCGGCGCCTTCGACATACGAAAAAAGCCTTTGCGGCGTCCCCTGGCCGCGGCGGAACGAGCAGGCGCTTGCTCTACCACCTGGTCATAACAAAAATATCACGTGTTCCATGCGGTGTCAACCGGTTACACGCTAATTCTTTCACAAATCCGGACAAGAGGGTGACTTTCGACACATTTGTTGAGAAATGACACTCAAATCCGGTCGGCGGGGCGCAAAACGCGCAGATACGCCTCGCTCTGGCGCACGAAGGCGGCGGCGTCAAAGTTGTCGTTGCGCAGCGCCTCCTGCACGATCATGCCGTCGGACGCGAGCAGGATCAGCTGCGTGAGATAGTCGGCGGAGACGACGTCGGTGCGCTCGGCGATCTTCTCGGCGATGAGCCGCTCGAACGCGGCGTAGCGGTCGATGAGCTTGGCGCGCAGCGCCTCGTCGCCGAGCATGGCGGCGTGGATCAGGTGCAGGCGCATGCCGGCGGAGGCGGTGTTGCGCTCGACGACGTATTTCACCAGCCGGTGCACGGACGTGTCCTTGTCCTTATTCTCCGTCCAGGCGATCAGCTCGTCCCACTGGCGGTCGAGATAGCGGTTGGTGAGGTCGAAAAGGATATCCGTTTTACTTTTATAATAGTAATAGAGCGTCCCCTTGGACACGCCGGCCGCCGCGGCGATCTCGGCCAGCGAGATATCGGCAAACGTCTGCGTGTCCAACAGGCCGGTCGCGGCGTCGAGGATCTTCTCCTTGACATTGTCGTTGCGCGGAGCGGCCATTTGCTTTCCTCATTTCTGATCTTATGAGATAAATCGTGTCTTATTGTACGCGATTTTGGGCGATTTGTCCAGTCTGGCAGGGAAATTTCAGCAGATTTGACCCAGGGCGAATCCTTGACTTCCCGGTCGAAAAAAGGTATATTTGTGACATCCAGTCGGCCGCTTGGCCGACTCATCTTCCGGGAGGCCTGTCTTTCATGAAGATCTCCGCATTGAACCGAAAACTGCACCGCGCCTTCGGCGGCCGCGTCACGGCGGCGCTGGCCGATGGCTGCATCGTCCTGCGCGGCGAACTCGACCGCTGGGACGACGTGGTGCGCGCCGGCCAGATGGCCGCAACGAAATATTCCACGTGCCATGTCGTCAATGACATCACGTTCACCGGCGGCAAGGACGCGCCCATGCGCGTGCCCGCGCTGCATGACGATGCGCTCGACGGGCAAACGCCCGACGTGCTCATCATTGGCGGCGGCATCTCGGGCGTGTCGATCGCGCGCGAGCTTGCGCGCCAGAAGCTCGACATTCTCGTCGTGGATAAGGAATGTGACCTCGCGCTCGGCGCCTCCGGGCGCAACGACGGCGAGGTGCACCCGGGCATCGACCTCGGGCGCGGCAGCATCAAGCACAAATACATCCGCCGCGGCAACGCCATGTACGATCAGGTCTGCAAGGAGCTCGACGTGCCGTTTCACCGCGTGGGGCAATATGTCTGCTTCCAGCACGGCTGGCTGCGTCCCGCCGTGTGGGGCTACTGCATGTGGCGCAAATATCACGACGGCATCGCCGACACCGAGCTCATCTCCGGCAGGGAGCTGCTGCGCCGCGAGCCGAACTTCAACAAAAAGACCCGCTTTGCCATCTCGAATCCGGACTCCGGCTGCGTCTGTCCCTACGGGCTGACGATCGCCTACGCGGAAAACGCCGTGCAAAACGGCGCGCGCATCGCGCTCAACACCGCCGTGCTGGGCATGGACGTCGCGGACGGGCAGATCACCGCCGTGCACACCAACCGCGGCACGCTGCACCCCGCGCTCGTCATCAACGCGGCCGGCGTGTTCGCCGAGGACGTGGCGCGCATGGCGGATGACCGCTTTTTCTCCATCCACCCCCGCCGCGGCACGAACAGCATCCTCGACCGCAAGGCCGGTGCGTTCATGCATTCGATCGCGTCCGTGAAGGGCAGCGACATGGTGTCGAAAACGCACTCGAAGGGCGGCGGCATCCTGCACACCGTGCACGACAACCTGCTCATCGGGCCCGACGCGGTGGAGACCTATGAAAAAGAGAACACGGCGACATATCCCGAGAGCATCGCGCACGTATTCGAAAAGCAGAAGATCACGATGCCCGCGCTGACCGAGCGCGACATCATCACCTATTTCACCGGTGTGCGCGCGCCTACGTTCGAGGAGGATTTCATCATCGAGCGCGGCCGCCGCACGCACAACCTCATCCACGTCGCGGGCATCCAGTCCCCCGGCCTGACGACGGCGCCCGCCGTCGCGGTCGACGTGGCGGACATGGCCGTGCGCATCCTCGCGCGCGAGCGCCCCGTGGCCATCAATCCGGACTTTGACCCCCACCGGCCGGGCATCCCCGTCCTGCGGGAGATGGACGACGCCACGCGCGCGGCGTACATTGCGAAAAACCCCGACTATGGCGTCATCGTCTGCCGCTGCGAGGAGATCAGCCGCGGCGAGATCCTCGACGCGCTGCGCTCGAACGTGTGCGTGCCGACGGTCGACGGCGTGAAAAAGCGCGTGCGGCCCGGCATGGGCCGCTGCCAGGGCGGGTTCTGCTCACCGCAGGTGGTGCGCATCATCGCGGAGTATCTCGGCGTGCCGCTCAGCGCGGTGCGCAAGTCCTCGGCCGACGCGCCCATCACGTTCGGCCCGACGAAATCCGGGGAGGTGCAGGCATGATGTACGACGTCATCGTCATCGGCGGCGGCCCCGGCGGGCTCGCGGCCGCCATCTCCGCGCACGAAAACGGTGCGCACGTGCTGCTCATCGAGCGCGAGGCGCGCCTGGGCGGCATGCTCAAACAGTGCATTCACGATGGCTTTGGCCTCGCCCGCTTCGGCGAGCGGCTGGCCGGGCCGGAATATGTCGAGCGCTTCATCGACCGGCTCGAGGATCTGGGCATTGAGGCGCACACACAGACGTTCGTCACGCGCGTGGAGAAAACGCCCGCCGGCTTCGCGGTCGTCACCGTCAGCCGCGACGGCGTCGCGCGCTATGACACCCGCACGCTCGTGCTGGCCACCGGCTGCCGCGAGCGCACGGCAAAACAGGTCTTTATCCACGGCACGCGCCCGGCGGGCGTGTTCACGGCCGGCACCGCGCAGCATTTTACGAACCTGCTCGGCGAGCTGCCGACCCGGCGCTGCGTCATCCTCGGCAGCGGCGACATCGGACTCATCATGGCCCGCCGCCTGACGCTCGAGGGCGCGGAGGTCCTCGGCGTGTACGAGGCCAAGCCCACTCCCTCCGGCCTGACGCGCAACATCCACCAGTGCCTGCATGACTACAACATTCCGCTGCACCTGAGCCACACGGTCACGCGCGTGTTCGGTGCAGACCGGCTCACGGGTGTGGAGGTCGCGGAGGTCGATGAGACCATGCGCCCCATCCCCGGCACGGAGCAGCGCATCGACTGCGACGCGCTGATCGTGTCCGTCGGCCTCATCCCGGAAAACGAGCTGGCAGAGTCGCTCGGCGTCCCGCTCGACGGGCACACCCGCGGCCCTGTGTGCGATGGACAGCTCATGACGGAAGTGCCCGGCATCTTCTCGTGCGGCAACGCGCTGCACGTCAACGACCTCGTGGACTATGTGTCCGCCTCTGGCGAGCTGGCGGGCAAGAGCGCGGCGCACTTTGCCGCGCACACGCGCGACGAGGTCGCGCTCACGATCTCGGACGATTTCGGCTACCTTGTCCCCCAGCGGCTCGATCGCACGGAGGACAACAGCAGCGTCACGCTGTATTTCCGCAGCGCGGCGGTGCTCGGCCCGTGCCGCGTGGTGCTGACCATCGACGGAAAGGAAACCTGGTCGCGGCGCTACCCCTTCCTGCGCCCGCCCGAGATGCAGCAGCTCACACTGGACTTTGACAAGCTCGGCATCGCCCACGCGCGCGATGTCCACTTTACGATCGAGGTGGCAGAGGCATGAAAGAACTCACCTGTATCGGCTGCCCGCGCGGCTGCACCTTGAAAATCGAACGCGACGGCGACGGCTGGTCCGTCACCGGCAACACCTGCCCCCGCGGCCGGGAGTTTGCCGTTTCGGAGATGACCGCGCCCAGGCGCACCATCTGCTCGACCGTGCGCACGTCCTTCCCGGGCGCGCCGGTACTGCCGGTGCGCGTGTCGGCCGACATTCCGAAAGACCGCATCTTCGATGTCATGGACGCGCTCAAAACCGTCACCGTATCAGAGCGTATCGGCCGCGGCGATGTCGTGATCCCGGACGTGCTCGGCCTCGGCGTGGATGTCATCGCCACGAGCAGCCTCCTCAGGCACAGACCCGAATGAATATTTTGTATAGAGAGCAAAAATAAATCTTAGGAGGGAATCATCTTGAGCAAACCGCTGGTGCTGACGTGCGACATCGGCACGCAGAGCGCACGCGCCCTGCTCGTCGACCCGGACGGCCGGATCGTAGACGTCGTGCAGAGCAAGTATGCCGAGCCCTACTTCTCCAAAGAGCCCGGCTGGGCCGAGCAGAAGCCGAACTTCTACTTCGACCGCCTGTGCGAGTGCTGCCGCGAGCTGTGCGCGCGCAGCAACGCCCTGCTGCCGGACGTGATCGCCATGACGATCACCGTCATCCGCGACACGGTCGTGTGTCTGGACGCGAACAACGAGCCCCTGCGCGACATCATTCTCTGGCTGGACAAGCGCACCGTTGACCCGAACGGCGCCATGCCTGCCAAAAACATGATGCTCTTCAAGGTCGCCGGCATGGAGCCAACGGCGAAGGTGGTCTACGCCGCCTCCGTCGGCAACTGGATCATGCGCCACGAGCCGGAGATCTGGGCCAGGACCGCCAAATACGTCATGCTGCCCACGTACCTGAACTACAAGCTCACGGGCAACCTCATCGACTCGGCCTCGAACCAGATCGGCCACATCCCGTTCGACTACAAAAACCGCCGCTGGATGAAGCCCGGCAGCCTCACGCGCTGCTTCTGCGACGTGCCGAACGAAAAGCTGTGCGACCTCGTGCCCTCCGGCACGGTCATCGGCACGGTCACGGACGAGGTCTGCGCCCTGACCGGCATCCCCGCCGGCCTGCCGCTGATCTCGACCGGCTCGGACAAGGGCTGCGAGACGCTCGGCCTCGCCGTCGTCGATTCCGACAAGGCGTCCATCTCGCTGGGCACGACGGCCACCATCCAGTTCAGCACGACCGAGTACGTCGAGCCGCAGCAGTTTCTGCCCGCCTACCCCGGCGTGCTCAACGACCACTACAATCCCGAGATCGAGATCTACCGCGGTCTGTGGCTGCTGTCGTGGTTCGTCAAGGAATTCGGCACGGCCGACGCCATCGATGCCAAGGAAAAAGGTATCGCGCCCGAGGCCCTGCTCGACGAGCGCATCCGCGACCTGCCCGCCGGCAGCGACGGTCTGCTCCTGCAGCCGTACTGGACGGCCGGCATCCTGCACCCGGACTCGCTCGGCGCGGTCATCGGCTTTTCCGACTACCACACGCGCTACCACTTCTACCGCGCCATCATCGAGGGCCTGTGCCTGGAGCTGTACATGGCGCTGCGCATCATGGAGGACCGCTCGGGCCTGACCATTCACGAGATCCGCATCGGCGGCGGCGGCGCAAAGAGCGACGTGGTCTGCCAGATCGCGGCGGACGTGTTCGGCCTGCCGGTCGTGCGCTCGCAGACGCACGAGGCGTGCTCCATCGGTTCGTCCATGGTCGCGTTCGTGGCCAAGGGCGTGTTCGCCGATTTCGACGCCGCGGCCAAAGCCATGGTCCACGTCAAGGATACGTTCCAGCCCAACGAGCGCAATCACGAGGTATATAACGACATTTACGAGCAGGCCTACCGCAAGATCTACCCGCGCCTGCGCCCGATCTATCAGAAACTCATCCAAGTCAAGAGGAGGATTGCACAATGAGCAACAAACCGTACAAAGGATTCGAGCCGAAATGGCTGCTCACCCCCGCGCCGGCGGACAGCTACCGCTCCATTTTCCGCTGGGGCGACCCGAACTTCTTCAAATATCCGAAAGAGTCTCTGTACACGCTCATGAAAGAGACGTTCAAAATGACGGACGACGATTTCAAGGAGTATTCCGACGACATCGGCTTTGACCCCGTCGACCTCTCCGACCACCCGGTGCAGCTCGCGCCGGAGCACATCGAGTCACTCAAGAAGATCGTCGGCGAGCGCAATGTCTCCACCACGGACTATGACCGCCTGAGCGTGGCCTACGGCTTCACGGCCTACGATATCCTGCGTCTGCGCCACAAGCGCGTTGACAGCGTGCCGGACGTCGTGCTCTACCCCGAGACGACCGGGCAGGTTGAGCAGATCGTGGCCTACTCCACCGAGCACCACATCCCGCTGTACGTCTACGGCGGCGGCAGCAGCGTCACCCGCGGCGTCGAGCCGGTCAAGGGCGGCATCTCGCTGGATATGCGCCGCAACTTCAACAAGGTCATCAGCTTCAACGAGATCGACCAGACCATCACCGTGCAGGCCGGTATGTCCGGCCCGGATCTGGAAAAGACGCTCCAGAGCGCGCCGGAGCTCTTCGACGCCAAGCGGCAGTACACCTGCGGCCACTTCCCGCAGTCGTTCGAGTATTCGAGCGTCGGCGGCTGGACGGTCACGCGCGGCGCGGGCCAGAACAGCACGTATTACGGCACGATCGCCGACATCGTCCTCAGCCAGAAGTACGCTACGCCCATCGGCACGATCCAGACCAGCCACTACTCCCGCGAGGCCACCGGCCCGAACCTGAACCAGATCATGATGGGCTCCGAGGGCACGTTCGGCGTGCTGACGGAGGTCACGCTGCGCATCTTCCGCTGGATGCCGCAAAACCGCAAGCGCTTCTCCTACATCTTCAAGACGTGGGACGAGGCCATGAAGGCCGCCCGCGAGATGATGCAGTGCGAATGCGGCTACTCGTCCGTGTTCCGTCTGTCCGACCCGGAGGAGACCAACCTCATGCTCAAGCTCTACAACGTCGATGAGACGCCGCTGCAGCCGCTGCTCGACAAGTTCGGCTACAAGGACATGGAGCGCTGCCTCTTCCTCGGCTTTACCGACGGCGAGAAGGGCTACAGCCGCAACGTCGCGCGCAACATTGCAAAGATCGCGCTCCGTCACGGCGGCATGCCGCTCACCGGCTACGTCACCCGCAGCTGGGAGAAGGGCCGCTTCAACGACCCCTACCTGCGCGACACGCTCATGGACTTCGGCATCACGACCGACACGCTCGAGTGCACGGTCAACTGGTCGAACATGGAGCAGGTGCACGCCGACGTGCGCAAGATCTGCCACGCGCTGCCGAACACCGTCGTCACGACGCACATGTCGCACTGCTATCCGCAGGGTGCGAACCTGTACTTCATCTTCCTCACCCGCATGCAGGATGAGGACGCCTTCAAAGCCTACCACACCACGATCCTCGACGCGATCCAGCGCTCCGGCGCGGCCGTGAGCCACCACCACGGCATCGGCAAGATGTTCGCGCCCTGGCTCGAGGGCTACATCGGCGAGAAGGAGTACGGCGTGTTCCGCGTGCTCAAGGACTACTTTGACCCCGACTACAACATGAATCCGGGCGGCACGATCGGCCTGGACCTCAAGCCGGAGGAAAAGAAGTTCCTGCGCGAGTACACCGACTATCTCGAGCAGCCGAAATTCGACTGATCTTTTGTCATCAACCGGCGGCGGTTTGGATGCCCACCGCCGGATCACCGGCCAAGTGCCAATGCTGCTGCGTAGATCGTTTGTGCAGCAGGGGGGGAGAAACGGGGCGGCCCGCCGCCCCAAGGGATGGAGCAGCC
>OLOI01001985.1_pt1 | contig 15797 bp, 12 predicted proteins | sample 1672131 | NCBI WGS metagenome assembly OLOI01 (sample SAMEA3136651, study PRJEB25190) | human gut metagenome | reverse complement strand
CATGGACGAGGCTCGCGACGCCCACCGCGCGCTTTCGGTGGAGATCGCCACCTTGGAGGAGATGGAGCGCTCAAGCGCGCTTTCCGCCGGCGAGGCCCGGGCGTGGCTCGTGGAGCACGTCGACGAGGTGCTGGGGCTCTGCGAGCCGCTCTCCCACGTCATCCAGGCCTCGGCCGGCTTCGAGCCTTTGGTGGAATCGCTTCTGGGCGGGGACGTGGCCACGCTGCTCGTGGAAGACGCGGGCGCGGTAGAGCTCATCGCCGGACAGCTCGCCGCCGCCGGTGCCGCGGGCGAGGCGTCCTTCCTCATTCGCGACGACGCCAGTCCCTCCCGCATCCGCGGCGCGGCCCGTGTTCGGCGCGAGCGCTTCGGCGGGGCCGAGGGAGTCCCCCTTGTGGACGAGCTCCTCTTCCCGGAAGAGGCCCGGGGCGCCGTAGAGGCGCTCCTGGGCGATGTGGTGGTGTGCCCGACCCTGGAGGCGGCGCTTTCCGCCCACGGACGGGACGACGCGGCCCTGCGCTTCGCCACTCCGGATGGTGCCATTGTATGGCCCTCCGGCAAGGTGAGCGTGGGAGGTGCCGTGGTTGACGAGGGCGCCGGCGTGCTCGCCCGCGTGCGCCACTTGGAGGAGCTGCGGGCGCAGCTTTCCGGCGCGGCGGCGGCCCAGGCCAAGGCCGAGGAGGCCCACCGCTTGGCCGAGGAGGCCCTGCGCCAGGCCCAAGCCACGTCCCTTGAGCTTTCCCAGGCCCTGGCCAACCTGCGCGGCCGTGCCGAGGCGGCCCGCAACACCGCGAGCGCCGCCGCCGAGAAGCTGGCCTCCTGCCGCCGCGAGCTGGAATCCGTCGAGCGCCAGCGCGCCGAGGCCGAGGCCGCCGTGGCGTCGGCCCGTCCCAACGTGGAGTCCTTCGAGGCCCGGGTGAAGGAGCTTGACGCGGCGCTGGATGCGGGCAAGAAGAAGCAGGAGGCCTTAAGCGAGGAGCTGGCGCCTCTGCGCCGCGAGGCCCATCGCGTCTCCGACAGCCTCGCCGAGGCGAAGCTGGCGCAGGCCACGCTCTCCGAGCGCACCACCTACGCCGAGCGCGTACGCGATGCCCGTGTCCGCGACTTGGAGGCCCTTGCCGCCGCGAGCGAGGAGGCCCGTGTGGCCCTGCGCGCGAAGACGGTCTCCGCCGCCCGCATCGAGCCGGTGCTCGCCCTCATCGACGAGCTGACCGCCTCGGCTCAGAAGTGGACGCGTCAGCTGGAGGAGCAGGCCACCGCCGCCGAGGACTCCTCCACGGGTCTGCATTCCTCCGTGACCGAGGCCCGCGGCCGGGCCCATGAGGCCCACGCCCTCTTCGATGGCGTGAGCGAGCGGTTGAGCGAGGCCCGCGTGCAGAAGGGGCGGCTCGAGCTTCAGGTGGAGGCGGCGGTGAACCATATTGCGACCGATTTGGCCGTGCCCCTGGAGACGGCGCTTTCCGTGCCGCCCCTGGAGAACCGGCCCGAGGTGGAGGACGCCCTGTTCAAGATCAACCGTCGCATCGCCAACCTCGGCACCATCAACCCGGACGCCGCCGAGGAGTACGACGCGCTGAAGGTGCGCTACGACTACCTGGCCGCCCAGCTGGACGACCTCGATCGCGCCCGGCGCTCGCTCGCGAAGATCAACCGCGTCATCGACGCGCGCATGAAGGAGGACTTCATCCGCACCTACGAGGCGGTGGATCGCAACTTCCAAGAGATCTTCTCCATCCTCTTCCCCGGTGGCAGCGCGAATTTGTCGCTCGTGGATCCGGATGATCTGGAGGATACCGGCGTGGAGGTGAACGCCCAGCCCAAGGGCAAGCGCATCGCGAAGATGATGCTTCTGTCCGGCGGCGAGAAGTCGCTTACGGCGCTGGCGCTGCTGTTCGCGGTCTACCGCATCCGGTCGACGCCGTTCTACATCTTGGATGAGGTGGAGGCGGCGCTCGACGACACGAACCTGCGCCGTCTGGCGGCCTACATCGACAGCCTGCGCGACGAGACCCAGCTCATCATGATCACCCACCAGCGCCGTACCATGGAAATGGCCGACGTGCTCTTCGGCGTGTCCATGCAGGGCGACGGCGTCACCAAGGTCATCAGCCAAAAGCTCGACCAGGCCTTAAAGCACGCGGAGTAGGGGAGACGGCGGCCGCCTATCCGCCTTGCTTCGAGCCGGGCTGCTCGCTTATGTATCGAAATCCGCGCTTATCAGCGTCGTTGGGGTCTTCCGGACGCTGATAAGCGCGGATTCTATGCACTATCTGGCTTCGAGACGCTGCTAAACGCGGATCTCCGTACGAAATTGGATAACTCGTAAGCGCGTGGCGCTGTTGTGGTGGGTGCTTGCCCTCGAGGAGGCTGAGGCGGCGCTTGCCCTCGAGGAGGCTGAGGCGGCCGCTTGCCAAGGGTGCGACGGGTCGTCCGGCGGGTTGTCCCGTTGTTTGGTGGCGTCGACCGATTGAGGCAGCTGTGGTTGGGCTGCGGCGCCTGCCAGACCGCGTGCCCCTATGATGCGCGCCATTTGGCGGCGTCGGAGGACGGCTATTTCGGCTCGGAGTTGAACGAGTACGAGACGGTGATGTATGAAGCGATGCCTCCGATGACCGTCTTGCGCAGTCGGCAGCCTCATCGCTCATCCGCGCTGCCTGCGCATTCCCTCCTCCGCAGGCAGCACCTCCCTCCCTTCGCGGCGCCCCCCTGCGGGCCGCCGCTTTGCGCTTTCATCTTAATTGTGCGAGATATCCGTCATTGAGTTACTTCGGCCATAATTGCGTTGAAGAATCCCGTGGCTTCCGGGCACTCGTAGACCTTGTTGCGACGTCCGTGACTGACTTGAACGATAATGCCTGCCTTCTCGGCGGTGTCAATAAGCTTTGCTGCAGTGGTGAATGTTGTGTCGATGGATTCCGCGAGAGTGGAAGCGGAAAAGACGGGGCTGCCAATGAGGGAGATGAGAAAACGCTTTGCCATCTCCGTAAGGCGTCGCTCGCCGTTTAGCGCTCGTCCCCAGCTTTCGATGGCACGACAGGCCAGACTGTAACTGTATTGGGCCACTTCGAAGGCATTGCGAGATGCGCGAGCGGTGTGGTACACCCATTCGTCGATCATTTGCGTTTCGCTGGCGCCACGGCAGAACTGGTACGGTTGGAGCACTTCGTCGTGATTGCGTTGGGCGAGAGCCGGCGTGATGGCGATGGGGGCCATGATGTGCGTGATGAGGTTTGCGTTGCGCCAGATACCCACCAGGAGTGCTCGGGCGAGCTGGTCGATATCGGTGTCGAACATCTTAGTTGCTTCCATCTGGTAGTGCATGAGCGCCACTTTCGCAGAGGGCCCCAGTTTCGAATTGTTGAGGAACATTACCAGATCCTGAAGGAATTCAGGAAGTTCGAGTGGGGAGGGGGGGACGATAGGCGCGCCCGAGTCCCTCTGAATCTTTATCGTTAACTTCCCAACCTCGTAATCCGGTAGGCGCTCCAGGGTGAAATGTTCGGCTGATGGCTTGGTGGAGGGCTAGTACGTAACGAGGGGTGATGGTGGTTGGAGCCGCCCCGCACAGCGAGTTGATCTCGATAGCCATCATCTGATGGGCGCATCTTGAGGCTTCGAGCACTTTCTGATCAAGCCGGGGAGATCCCATAATAGCCTCAACCTTTGCCTTGTCGGGAACGCCTTTTGTCCAACCTCCGGCTTCCTTCAGATAATCGAGGAAGCAACAGGTACGGTAATCGGCGCGGGCGCCGTTGAGGAGGGCGACGAAAATGCCGTCCATGCGAGCCAAGGTGCGACTCAGAGAAGGGCCGAGCGGGGAGGTGCCGATAGTGCAGTCGCAACGGGAGGCGAATATCTCGAATTGGGAGATCGCCCCGAGCGTTTCGTCGCTCAGAATGATTTTCCGGCCCATCAATTGGAAAGGCTGGTAAATCGCTCGGTCATCTTGCGCTGTCTTGCCGGCATCGCCGCAGGCGCCTGCGGCGGAAAGCACTTCGTGAAGATGGACGAGATCCTCCGGGGCGGCTTCTCGCCTGAACGATGTCCTCAGTCTCACGATCCCCCTCTCATTTGGAAACCCTATAGTAGCGCGACAAAGTCGAATTTACACGGAACAAGGGCGCTTAATGCAAGTTTCGCCCGCTTTCTTCAATAAAGGACTGCTCCATATTTCATTCTTTGCGGGCATTGGAACAGAACTTGATTGATCTTTTTGAAGTCGTGAATGCTGATCATAATGCCACGTCGTCGAGGATCCTGTCTGGATTTTCTCGATTCGGTTCAATGTTTAAGAGAGGAGAAGGAGACTATGGAGGATGTGAAGGCTCCCGCGTCGTCGACGCAGTCGGGAATCACACGCCGCAGTTTACTGAAATGGACGGCCCTCGCGGCTGCGGGAACGGCTGCGCTCGGCACGACAGGTTGCGCGGGCTTCAACGAGAAGGAGCCTTTAAGTGAGACCGGTGGCGAGAACGTCCAGCCGGAAGGGGAGTGGATTCCCTGCAGCTGTTGGGCCGACTGCGGCTCCAAGGGCTTTAACAAGGCTTTCGTACGCAATGGGGAAGTGGTGCGCTTGGGCACCGACCAGACCCATGACGACACGCCGGACTGCCCCCAGTTGCGCGCGTGCGCTCGTGGTCGCGCCCTGCGCGGCATGATCTTCGGCGCCGATCGCATCAAGTACCCCATGAAGCGCAAGAACTGGCAGCCTGGCGGCGGTGAGAACGCCCACGGCGAGTTGCGCGGACGCGACGAATGGGAGCGCATCAGCTGGGACGAGGCTCTCGACCTCATTGCGGGTGAGATCCTGCGCATCATCGACACCTACGGCAACGAGGGCATTCTTCTGCCTGGCGGCGTGCCCCAGCGCCTCGGCGATTACGACATCGGCCGCATGATGTATATTAAAGGCGGCTGCCTCGAGCAGACCGGCGCGGTGTCTTCCGGCGCCTGGACCGAGATGGCCAAGCTCATCGGCCTTCCCGAGGAAACCAACGACCGCATCGATTTGCGCTCGAGTGAGGTCATCGTGCTGTGGGGTTCCAATCCTGCCTGGAGCCGCGCGGGCCTTCCCACCTATGATTACCTTCAATGCAAAGAGGCGGGCGTGAAGTTCGTCTGCGTCGACCCGTTCTATACGCCCACGGCCAAAGTGCTCACCGACGACTACATCCCCATTCGCCCCGGTACCGACAGCGCCGCCTTCCTCGCTATGGCCTACGTGCTGCTCACCCAGGACGATCCGGAGAACAATCCGCTCATCGATTGGGATTTCCTCGACCGCTGCACCATCGGCTTCGATGCCGACCACCTGCCTGAGGGGGCCGATCCGAAGAAGAACTACCGTGATTACGTGCTTGGCACCTACGATGGCGTGCCGAAGACGCCCGAGTGGGCTTCGGAGATCTGCGGGTCGCCCGCCGAAGACCTGGAGCGTCTGGCTCTGATGCTGGGCGGCGCCGAGCGTGCTGCGGTCATTACGGCGCCGGCTTTGGCCCGTACCGGATCCGGCGCGCAGCTCTGCCAGAACCTCATGGCTTTCGGCGCCATGGCCGGACTCATCGGTAAGCCCGGCTGCTGCTGCGCTTCCGACTGCGGCCATTCCTGGATGCAGGGTGGTTTCGAGACGCTGCTCAAGGGTGGCATGAACCACGCCAATCCGCGCAACGCTACGCTCGGCAATATGGAGCGCATCCCCAATCCGCTCGAGTACCGCAAGGTGAACGTGAACCAGATGTGGACCTCCATTGTCGATGAGCGCAAGTACATCGGTCTGGACGGCAAGACCTACGACAACAACGTGCACATGATCTACGACCGCCAGGAAAACTTCCTCAATCAGGGGCCGGCCACCATGAAGGGCATCGAGGCCTATCGCATGATGGATACGGTGGTGGCCCAGAACCTGGTCATGACCACCAATTGCAAGTATGCGGATATCGTGCTCCCGGTTGCGAGCCCCTGGGAGCGCTACGGCGATCTCAGCCCCGCCTATCGCGAGACCATCGTGTGGTTCAGCCAGGTAGTGGAGCCTCTGTTCGAATGCAAGAGCGATGCCGAGATCGCCCTTGAGCTGGCCGACCGCATCGGCGTGGATCGCAATGTGCTGCGACCGGTGAGCGAGAAGCAGCTGATCATAAATATGGTTGCCGCTTCTCAGATCCTCTCGGAGGACGGCGAGAACTTCGAGAATCTCGTGAGCATCACCGAAGAGGACTTGGCCGAACTGGGCGTTGAGGGCCAGCCCCAGGAAGGTCGCGTGCCGATTCTCGATTTCAAGCGCGATGGCATCTTCACTATCGAGCGCTCCGTTGGCGACGGCCTCGATTTCATTGCCCTGAAGCCTTTCCGAGACGATCCCGAGGCGAACCCGCGGCCCACGGCTTCGGGCAAGCTGGAGATCTACTGCCAGGCCGCCGTGGACAAGGTGAAAGAATTCGGCTTCAAGGAGATATCTCCTATTCCCGAGTACGTGCCGCCGGTGGAGGGCTACGAGCAGACTTTCTCCGATTGGGAAGCGAAGGAAAAGGGCGAGTTCCCGTTCCAGATCTACAGCCTGCATATCTTGCGCCACTCCCATTCCTCGTTCGCCAACGTGCCGAATCTGCGCGAGGCCTTCGACCATCCTCTGTACATGAACAGCCTGGATGCCGAGCGTTTGGGAATGGAGACTGGCGAGACGGTGCTCATCACTTCCAACTGGGGCCGTTGCCTGCGCCCCGTGCAGGTAACTGAGATGATGATGCCAGGCGTTCTGGCCATGGGCCAGGGCGCGTGGGTCGAGATCGACGAGGAGACTGGCATCGACAAGGCTGGCTGCATGAACGTGCTCTGCGGGCCGAACGTGACCACGACCGGTTATCAGGCCTGGAACACCTGTATCTGCAACGTCGAGAAGTGGGACGGCGAGCCGCTGGTGCCCGACTATCTGTGGGATTCGCGCGAAGTGCTCAAGGAAGGAGAGTAAATCATGGCCCAGATGGGATTTCTGATCAATAGCGCCCAATGCAGCGGCTGCAAGGCCTGCGAGTTGGCGTGCAAGGATATCCATAACTTCGAGATCGGCCCCCGGGCACGTCGGGTGCGCGAGGTATGCGGTGGCGGCTGGTCTGTGGACGAGAAGACCGGCGTCTGCCATCCGAGCGGGGTGTTCACCTATTCGGTGAGCTATTCTTGCGGCCACTGCGATAATCCTGCCTGTGTGGCGGTGTGCCCGACCGGCGCCCATGCCAAAGACGAGGAGACGGGGCTCGTGACCATCGATCAGGAGCAATGCATCGGCTGCAAGTCCTGCATTCAGGCCTGCCCCTATGGCGCCCCGCAGTTCGTCGAGGCCAAGGGCGTGACCGAGAAGTGCGATATGTGCGCAGAATTGCGCTCTTACGGGGAGGAACCGGCTTGTGTGGCCATCTGCCCCCAGCGCGCGCTCAAGGTGGGCGATATCGACGAGCTTCGAGCCGAGTTCGGCGACTGTGCCGATGTGGCCCCTCTGCCCTCCTCGGCCGACACGGCGCCCAATGTGGTCATCGTGGCTCACCGCAATGCCAAAACGAACCTGGCTGACGTGCGTATCCTGTCGCTGGAGCAGTAGGGAGCACGCTATGGATGAGAGGATCGAGGACGAGCGGCTCTCTGCCGAATACCTGGAAGAAGGCGCGGCACTGTTTCTGCTGCTGGGACGGCTCTTCCATGGAGTACCGGATCCGGTGCTGTTCGCTGAGGCGGCCAATGACCGTATCTTCGACGAGATGCCTTTCGTGCGCGGAGAGGAGGCGCTGCGCGCTGGCGCTTGCTTGCGCGCATGGGCGGATCGGTGTTCCTCGCCCTTCTCCGACGATGACTTCCACGAGGTGTCCGCCGAGTACGCGCGATTGTTCGTTGGGGGCCTGACGGTGCCGGCGCCGATGTGGGAATCGGTGTACTTCAACAAGGATCGCATGGTGTTTCAGCATCAGACCTTCGAGGTGCGGGCGATGTACGCACGCTACGGCTTGGAGGTGGATGCGCTTGCTCACGAGCCTGATGACCACCTGGCCTATGAGCTCTTGTTCGTAGCGAGGCTCTTCGCCCTGGCCGCCGAGCATCGGCGCGCCAGTTGCCACGATGAGGCAGATGCCGTTCTGGCCGATCTGGTCTCGTTCGCTGTGTGCCATCCGCTGACGTGGGTCTCGCAGTGGCGCGACAATGTGCGCCGGTATGCCAAAGACGGCTTCTATCGAGGCTACGCCGATCTCGTGTGCGCGGCGCTGACTGAGGTAGAATGTGCGTTGGCGCCCCAAATGGCATCAGCGCCCTCGGTTTAGTTCACTCTCAGGCAGGCATTGCCTCGAGCGATGACTCGGAGGTGCCTTGCCGGGGCCCGGAAGTCTCCCCTCCCTGCTTCCGGGCCCCTGTTTTGCGTGGCGTCCGAGAGATTTTGCGCGAGGCGAAATGCGGGAGGGATGAGGGGAAAAGGAAGAGGGGAGGACAGTGAGAGGAAGAAGCTTTTCCAATCGATCGCTCGTTGCCGGCGCCACAGGGTTCGTGCTGAACTTACTTCTGGGCGTCGTGTACGCCTGGTCGATGTTCGTGGAGCCCCTGGAGGCCCAGTTCGGCTGGACGCGCGCGGAGACCTCTCTGGTGTTCACCGTCTCCATGGCCTGCCTGTGCGCCGGTCATCTTGCCTCCGGGATCCTCTTGCCCCGCACCTCCCCGCGCTGCGTGCTGCTTCTGGCCGCTGCTTTGTCGGGCGCGGGCTTTCTGGCAAGTGCGGCGGGGAATTCGCTCGGCTGGTTCGCCGTGTCCTATGGGATTTGCTGCGGTCTGGCGGTGGGCTTGGGTGCCAATTGCGTGCTCTCCACGGTGCTTCTGTGGTTTCCCGACCGTCGCGGTCTGGCATCGGGCGTTCTGCTGGCCGGTGTCGGCCTCGGCTCCTTGGCGCTCGGCGTGCCGGTTACGTCGGTGATCGAGGCGCTGGGTTGGCGGGCGGCCTTCGCCTGTCTCGGAATCGCCTTCGCCCTGGCTTTGGGCGTGGGGGCGCTTCTGCTGAAGGCGCCTTCGTCGCAAAGCGAGGGGCCGCAAAGGGAAGGGGCGCTCGGCTCGAGGGAGACTGGAGGAGCGCCTTCGGAAAGTGAACCGGCGGCACCCGCTGCCTGCCGGGGTATGACCACGGCTCAGATGCTGCGCACAGGGTCGTTCTGGGGGTTCTTCTGCTGGATCGTCCTGATGGGCGCGGGAGGGCTCGCGCTTATCAGCAACGCCGTGCCCGCGGCCGCCGTGGTGGTGCAGCGATCCGGCGGCGGCGCGGGGGCGCTCGCCTTCGCCACGGCCGCCATGGGGCTCATCGGCGTAGCGAACAGCGCGGGAAGACTCGCTTCCGGATGGATTTGGGATCGTTTCGGCTTCCGCGTCGCGCTCGCGGCGGCCCCGATGGCGCTCACGGCCGCCATGGCGCTGTGCATTGTCGCCGACGAGCTCGCGAGCCCTGCCTTCATCATCGGGGGCTTTCTGCTTCTGGGCGCCTCCTACGGAGGGTCGGTCTCGGCGGGCAGCGCGCTGACGGGATCGTTTTTCGGCATGGAGTGTTACCCTATGAATTACGCCGTCGTCTCGCTCAACATCCTCGTCGCCTCGCTTGTCGGCCCCGCTGTGACAGCCGCGAGCTGGGATCTCTCTGGGAGCTACCTTGCCGCCTACGTGATCCTTGCCCTCCTGGCCCTCGCGGCGTTGATCATCGGGCGCTTTCTCCGTCCTCCGCGAGATTGAGACGGGAAGCGCTTGGCAACTGTGCTCTTGAGGTGGCTGGCGATAGGTATCTCCTGATTTGTCGGGCACCCGTTAAGATAGATGGCGTGTTGGCTATCGGTGAAGAATGGAGTGGCATGGGCGCTCGATACGAGAGAGGGGAGCTGGAGTACGCCTCCGGCTACGAGAAGATGTACGGCGTGACCGACGAGCAGCTGGCGTTTCTCTAAACCTACTTTGGACGTCGAAGCTCGGGCCGCAATTCAGACACATACAACTCGAGATCTCATGCGGAATTCGGCCCTTTGGCCGACCGAGATGGCTGGTATATGGCCGGTGGGCTGTGGCGAAGGCGCATAATTGACGAAGGGCCGAAGGGAGGGGTGTGGCAGGGATACCCCTTTTGGGGAATGCGGGGAAGGTTCGGGCGCTCTTCCGCTCCCGACGCGAGGTGGTTGCTCGCCATGTGTGCTTCGATGATTCCCGCCTGTTCAAAGGTTTCGACACGCCGGCCGACCTCGCTCGCATAGAGGAGATGGTGGCTCGTGACTGACCCGAGAAAGACCCCGCTCGACCGGGGCTGCTATCCCATCTTGGAACGGAGAGTGGGGCGGGACGGCACGCATCCGCTCGTCTACCTGGACAGCGCTGCCACCTCGCTTGTGTCAGATTAGGTCGCTAGCGCCTGCGCGACGTTTTTTGCGCACGAGCTGAGCGAACATCCATCGGGGTGCCCATACCCTGGCCGAGGAGGCGACCGATGCTTACGAGGGCACCCGCGAGCGTTTGGCCCGCTTCTTCGGCGTGGAAGGCGCGGATCGGTTCGTCTTCACCCATGGGTCCACGGAGTCGCTGAACCTGGCCGCCCTCGGCTGGGCCGACCGCCGGCTGCGCCCCGGGGATGTCGTGGCCGTGGCCGAGGACAACCGTCACGCGAACATCGTGCCGTGGCAGATGCTCGCGCAGCGTCGCGGGGTGCGCGTCGAATGGATTCCCGTGAACAGTGCGGGGCCGCTCGACTACGACGCCTGGTGCCGCATCGCCGAGGCGCGCCCGCGCCTTGTGGCCCTCTGCCAGCAGCCTAACGAGGTGGTGGTGCTGGATGTGCGCACGCCGGAGGAGTACGCCGAGCGGCATATCGTGAACGCGCGGCTGCTCACCCTGGACACCATCGACGAGACGACCGCCGCGGAAGCCGCCCCAGACAAGGAAGCGCCCGTGTTCGTCTACTGTCGCACCGGCGTGCGCTCCGCCGAGGCGGCGCTCAAGCTCGAGGCCCTGGGATATCGTCAGATATACGACTTCGGCGGCATCATGGACTGGCCTTATGCCACCATTGATGGCGACGAGCCGACCGAAAGCGGTCTTCCCGAAGGCGAGCTCCCCGTCGGCGTGAAAGTCGTCTGCGGCAAGACAAAGCCCGCCCCCTCCGCGGAGTAGTCTGTTTTCGCGCCGCTTGGCAATAATTGCGAAAATGCACGAGTCGTTCCGCAAGACTCGCGCATTTGCGCGTATTCTGAAGAGGTGGACACACAAGATCTGTGCATTTGCATGGATCCTGCGGGTCGGAATGGGATCCAGAGGGCCGACGAGGTGCCGATGTGAAAAGCGATGAGTTGCGCCAGCATTACGACGGGCTTGCCTGCGAAGGCGGGTTTGAGGCGCGTTGCCATATGGAGCTGCCGGAGTGGTCGCTGGTCGGCGCGCATGTGGTGAACGTGGGGTGCCGGCGCGGGAAGGGCACCTATAAGTTGAGCGAGCAGGTGGGCGAGGGCGGCTTCGTCGTCGGGGTCGACTGGAACGAGGCTTTTGTGGAAGCGGCCCGGGCGGGCGTCCCCAGGGCCCTTGAGCGCAGCGGCTTTACCCGGTGCAACATGGCATTCCGCGTTGGATTCCCCGAAGATCTGGTCGCAGCGGGCATTGAAGAAGGCTGGGCGGATTTCGTCTACTTGGACAGTTCGCTGCCGCTGTTTGCCTCGCCGGCCCGGGCGCTGCGCGAGTGTTATCGCGTTCTGGCGCCCGGCGGCGTGCTGCTGGCTGAGGTTCCCGTGACGGAGCCAAACGGCGAAGGGCGCGCGGGTGATACCGACTCCGCAGCGGATGCTAATCGCGCGGACGTCATCAAGGCGGCCCGCGCCCTTCCGAACGCCGTGCAGGCGGCGCCGACCGTCGAGGAGCTTCTCGGCTGGCTGGCGGAGGCGGGGTTCTCCGAGCCGATCGTCCGCATCGAGCGCCCGCTGTCGCCCGACGAGGGCAGCACGCCCGATCGCCCCGCTGCCACGGTGCCCGGCGACGAGGCGACCTATCGCCTTCTGTCCATCGAAGCTTCCAAGTGAGTCCGCTACGCCGCTTCCACGGTGACGGCGGTGCCGGAGGCGGTGACCATGAGCATGTTGCCCTGGCCGAGCACCTCGTAGTCCATGTCCACTCCAACGATGGCGTGGGCGCCCAGGGCCGCGGCGCGCTGCTGCAGTTCCTCCAAGGCCTGGGTGCGGGCCACCATCAGCTCCTCCTCGTAGCCGGCGGATCTTCCGCCCACGAGGTTGCGGATGCCGGCGCCGAAGTCCTTCAAAAAGTTGATGCCTGTGATGACCTCGCCGAACACGATGCCGTAATAGCCGGTGATGCGGTAGCCCTCCACGGTGGGGGTGGTGGTGACGATCATGGGGGAGTCCTTTCTCGAAGAGGCGCCACGCCGGCGTAAAAGCCACGGGCGCGCTGCGAATCCTGCGCGATCATGATACCTGAAGCGGCCGTGTCTCGGCGAGGATGCGCCGCCGATTGTCCAACCTGTGGGGAGGTTCCCGAAACAGCGCCGTGCGGGCACGGGTGCTGTGCTACCCTGTTGCCCGTGCACATTCCCCGGGCGTCATCCGACCCGGAGAGACGAACTTATACGAAAGGAAGCAATCCGTGAGCCAAGCCTGCGATATTTTGGACATCAACCTGGCCGACGAGGGGCAGAAGCGCATTCTGTGGGCCGACCGCGACATGCCGGTGCTCGCCCGCATCCGCGAGCGCTTCGCCGAGGAGCGCCCGCTCGAGGGCGTGCGCATCGGCGCCTGCATGCACGTGACCACCGAGACGGCGAACCTCATGCGCACGCTCGTGGCTTCGGGCGCGGAGGTGACGCTCTGTGCCTCCAATCCGCTGTCCACCCAGGACGACACCGCTGCCTCGCTCGTGCGCGACTACGGCGTGCGCGTGTATGCCATCGCCGGCGAGGACGCGGAAACCTATGGGCGCCACATTGCCGAGGTGGTGGCCACCAACCCGCAGATCATCATGGACGACGGCGCCGATCTGGACACCGCCCTGCACACGAAGTTCCCCGAGAAGCTGGAAGGCGTGATCGGCGGCACCGAGGAGACCACCACCGGCGTGGTGCGCCTTATGGCCATGGCGAAGGACGGCGCGCTACGCTACCCGGTGTTCAACATCAACGACGCCAACACCAAGCACTGCTTCGACAACCACTACGGCACGGGCCAGTCCACCTTGGACGGCATCGTGCGCGCCACGAACCGCCTTCTGTGCGGCCGCACCATGGTAGTGTCCGGTTATGGCTACTGCGGGAGCGGTCTGGCCCAGCGCGCGAAGGGCATGGGCATGGACGTCATCGTCTGCGAGGTCGACCCCCTGAAGGCGCTTGAGGCCCACATGGAGGGCTACCGCGTGATGAAGGCCGAGGATGCCGCCCGCTTCGCCGACGTGTGGGTCACCGTCACCGGCGACTGCAACGTCATCGACGAGCCGGCCTTCAAGAACATGAAGGACGGCGCCATCATCTGCAACTCCGGCCATTTCGACTCCGAGATCAACATGAAATGGCTGCGCGCGAACGCCGTGAAGGTGGAGGAGCTGAAGCCGCTGGTGGAGGAGTACACGCTGCCCGACGGGCGCACCATCACCGTGCTCGCCGAGGGGCGCCTTGTGAACCTCGCCTGCGCCGAGGGGCACCCGGCCTCGGTTATGGACATGAGCTTCGCCAACCAGGCCCTGGCCGCCGAGTACCTCTACAAGCATGCCTCCGAGCTTGAGGACAAGGTCTACGACGTGCCCGCCGCCATTGACGACGACGTGGCTCGCGTGAAGCTGGAGACGCTCGGCATCGAGATCGACACCCTCACCGAGGAGCAGATCGCCTATATGAACTCTTGGAATTTCTAGAAGCTTCCTAAACTGTCCGGCCGCGGGTCGGCAGAGGGGCACGTGCGCAAGCAATGAAATGCTGACGGGATGCACGCGGGAGGCCGGGAACGGCGGAGGGGCTCGCGCGCAGGTTGCGCAGCGAACGGAACAGCCCAGTGGGCTGTTCCGCCGAGCGAGCCATTGCTTGAGCACGTGCCCCTCCGCCGACCCCGGCTTCCCGCCCCTCCACCAAACCTTACGCTTCCCTTACAGGTATGGAGGGGATGTGGCGCAAATGCGGCGAAAAGGAACACTTTGGCCTCGATTGCCCCCATTTCGGCCGTCGTGACCCAACTGGCGCTGCCAACTTGGCTCGAAAGGGCTATACTTTCAGCCGTTTGTGCAGCCGCGCCCACGCCACTGACCGTGCGGGCGCATGTCATGTCCTAGGAGCCTCAAGGTGTTCGATACCGTAGCATCGCAAGTGTCGGCGTTGTCCTTCGTCGACATCTTCAATTTCTGCGTGTTTCTTACCTTCACTATTTGCTATACCTACCAGCTCTTCTACGTGCTCGTGGTGCTGACGCGCCGGGCGCCGAAGAAGGTGGCGCGCGCCAACCACCGCTATGCGGTCATGGTGGCGGCGCGCAACGAGGAGACGGTCATCGCCGACCTCATCCACTCCATCAAGGTGCAGAACTATCCCGCCGAGCTCATCGACATCTTCGTCATCGCCGACAACTGCACCGACAACACGGCCGACGTGGCCCGCGAGGCCGGCGCCATCGTGTTCCCGCGCAGCAACGACAAGCTGGTGGGGAAGGGCTATGCGCTCGATTACGGCCTGAAGGCCATTTGGGAGCAGTACGCCGATCGCGACTATGAGGCGTTCTTCGTCTTCGACGCCGACAACGTGCTCGATGTGAACTACTTCCGCGAGATGAACGCCACCTTCGATAACGGTGCGAAGGCCTCCACCTCCTACCGCAACTCCAAGAACTTCGGCAGCAACTGGATCTCGGCCGGCTACGGCGTGTGGTTCCTGCGCGAGGCGAAGTTCTTGAACCAGGCGCGCCTCACGCTGAACACCTCCTGTGCCGTGTCGGGCACGGGCTTCTTCATCGCCGCCGACATCCTGAAGGCCGCCGGCGGCTGGAAGTGGCACCTGCTCACCGAGGACATCGAGTTTTCCGCCGCCTCCATCATCGACGGCGTGCGCATCTCCTACTGCCCGACGGCGGTGCTCTACGACGAGCAGCCCATCACCTTCCGCGATTCGTGGAACCAGCGCTTCCGCTGGGCCAAGGGCTTCTACCAGGTGTTCGCCCATTATGCGGGCGGCCTGGTGAAAGGCACGTTGACCAACCCGCGCGGTTACCGCTTCGCCTGCTACGACATGCTCATGACCATCGCTCCGGGCATGCTGCTCTCCATCATCTCCATTCTGTTCAACACCATCATCATCGTGCTGGCGGCTACGGGCGTCATGTCCACGGGTGTGGCCATCGCGAGCTCGGTGACCTCGGTCGTGTTCTGCCTGTGCAACTACATCGTGTTCATGTTCGTCTTCGGCGTGCTCACCACCTTCGTGGAATGGGACTCCATCCGCACCACCACGGCGAAAAAGATCCGCTACATGTTTACCTTCCCCTTCTTCATGCTCACCTACATTCCTATCGCGCTCATCGCTCTGGTGAAAAAAGCGGCGTGGAAGCCCATCCGCCATTCCATCTCGGTGGACGTCGCCGAGTTCTCCGAGGCCGAGGGCGTCCGTCTCTCCTCGAAATAGCTCCTTTCATTTTCTAGCGATGCTTGCTAGAATATAAGGCAGGCTCGAGGGGAGCCACTGGCCAGTGAAATCTCCCCTGAACCGTTTGTTATTTGGGCCGTCTTGCATGACGTGCCCGCCTTGCCTTTCGGCTCGAATCCGCGTACTCGCGGAT
>OLOI01001983.1_pt1 | contig 15799 bp, 24 predicted proteins | sample 1672131 | NCBI WGS metagenome assembly OLOI01 (sample SAMEA3136651, study PRJEB25190) | human gut metagenome | reverse complement strand
ACGCCCTACGGGGCGTCCGGCTTCTTTTCTATGCGGGGACAAAAAATTATTCGTGGCGGGGCGGAAGGTAGGTTACTTTATAAAGAGCGTTGCCGTACTGGTCGTAGCCGGAGATTTCGCCGGTCAGGCCGAAGCTGTTGGTTGGCAGCATTTCGGTTAGTGTGACCGTCTGCTTACCGTTATTATTATTGTTAATGATGAAAGAGCCGGTGTAGATGATGCGGATAAGGGCGGTATACGAGCTTTCTGATGTTTTATACATCTCAATTCCAGGCCAGCTCTGCGGAATAGCGCCGTCCCAGTAAGAAATACGGCAGCCGTTTGCGTTGTCCCAATTTCCGTAGGCCGAGCTGAAATAGATTTTTTTGTAATTGAGGCTGACGCTTACCCAATAGCCGTTGTCCAGGCCGGTTGCTGTCGTTTTGTCGGCAAAAAACGTATCTTTTCCGTCAAGCAGGTCGAGGTCAACAGTCTGGTTGCCTTTTCCATTGGTAAATATAACGTGTTCAAAGGTTTCTTCAACCTCTGCCAGATATAATGATGAGCCGTCCTGCTTTGTCATCTGGACGCCCGGCCAGGGAACATTTATATCGCCCGCGTCGTTCCAGGCGTAGCAGTATACCTCGGCCCAGTTTTTACAGTAGTTATCAAAATAGATAGAACGTGCGGCAGGTGTATCAGCCGCTCCGGCCATAGTCAGGGCGCTGGCGCACAGTAAAACCGCCATACATACTGCAAGCAGCATTTTGATGATTTTTTTTGATTTTTTCATGATTACTTCTCCCTTGTTTAAAAATTTTGTTTGCAGAAAGCAAATACTACCCAGTTTATTCTCTGTTTTTATGGCTTAGGGAAGAACGCATTATTAGGAACATAAATAACTGCCATGCCTTTTACTGCATTGGAAAGCCTCAATCAGAATATTTCTGAAATTATCGCCCATGAGGTTTTAATACGGATGGTCCTTTAAACGGTATGCTGTTTCTGTTAATCCTCAGTGGTTTTAATTTCGGACAGCGCGGTCAGCCTGGACCGGGTTCGTCAAATACGACCTCATACAGCGCGTTGCCATACTGGTCGTGCCCTGTGATTTTTCCGGTCAGCCGCATATTATTGGTGGGCCTGGTTGTCAATACATTTGTCTGTTTTCCGTTGCCGCCGTTGTTGATGATTAGGTTATCGGCGCCGTATGTTCTGACGATATACACATTTCCAGCATGGTACATTTTTATGCCGGGCCATGCCTGCGGCGAGTCATCGCTCCAATATGACGCGTAGCAATCCGTATCTCCCCAGAAATCCTTAGGAAAGAAATAAGTAGTTGCGTACCAGCTGTAGTGCCTCCACTCTCCATTGACCTTTCCCTGCTCGATTTTGTTGCCGTAGAAGGTGTTGTATTGCTCCAGGCGTGTCAGGTCAAACGTCTGCAGCCCTTTGCCGTCGGTAAATATGACAGATGTGAAGGCGGTATCAACATTTGCCATCCAGCAGGATGAATATTCATCGGCGGTCATAAGCACACCGGGCCAATCGGCGTTGTGCTCGCCTGCGGTATTCCACGCATAACAGTAAACCTCAGACCAGCCGGTGAAATAGTTGTCATAATATACTTGTTTGACAACAGGCTCTTCCGCGGCACCAGCCATAGACAACGCGCTGATACACAGCAGCAAGGCCAGGCAGGCGGCAAGCAGGGATTTTGTGACTTTTTTTGTTTTTTTCATAAATAATTTTCCTCCTTTTTATAATCCTTTTTTGTAATTTGAACAGCATACCATTTATCACTTATAATTATATATAATCTTTTTAATAAATACAATTTAAAATTGTAACAAATTATAATTGAAAATATTGTTGCATATTTTACATACCTTTTGTTTTTCGACAATAAACGACAGGCGCGTTTGCGGTACACAAGCTCCCTGTAATAAAATTTTAAAAATAAAATTAAATGTGGATTAATTTTATTGATAAATTTCATAAAAATAGATTTCATCGATAAAATTCGACAAAATATATGATTTATATCACTATAATAGTTAATGAAATAGTTTTTATTTAAACAGTCTGAAAATTTTCTTAATTAAGGACAAATTTAAAAAATCCAGAAAGGAGGCCGGAGGTGTAAATTATATGTCTGCGTTAAGAAAAGCTCGTGATAAAAAATTTTAAAACGGAGGAAAGAAGAAAATGAAACAGAAAATTTTATCGGTTTTACTCGTAGTTATCATGATTATTGGCGTAGTGCCAATCGCTTCTGTAAGCGCTGCTAATCCTATTGACGCGGCAGTAAGCTGGGCGCTGGGAATTGCAAACGATGCAAGATACGGTTACGACCAGACTTACCGCTGGGGAGAGCTGAGCCCCGCTCCGGGTTATACCAACGCATGGGATTACGACTGCAGCTCGTTCTTAATTACCGCGTGGCAAAAAGCCGGAGTTGCTGTTAAAACAGCGGGTGCCTCATATACCGGCAATATGAAAACCGCTTTTATAAGCCAAGGGTTTAAGGATATCACCAGCAGTATTAATTTGTCGTCCGGCTCCGGCCTGAAAAAGGGCGATGTCCTTTTAAAATCGGGAAGCCATACGGCAATGGTGTCTGCTGTAAGCGGCAGCTCCATAACAATCGTACATGCCAGCATTAACGAAAAAGGAACGGCTACCGGAGGCGTACCTGGCGACCAGACAGGCAAAGAAATCTGCACTCGCAGCTACTATAACTTTGCAACCTGTGTTTTAAGGTATGGCTCTACCACACCGCCGCCGTCTTCAAGCTATTATCCGCAATACACAGGCTCGTCTACATCTCTGGTTGAAGCGCTTAATGCCGTTGGCGTAGATTCTTCCTATGATAACAGGAAAGCCATTGCTGCTGCAAACGGAATCAGCAACTACAGCGGTACCGCGGCCCAGAACACAGAATTACTTAACAAGCTTAAGGCTGGCGTTCTTATAAGGGCAGGTTCAGCGGTAAGCTATTATCCCAAATATACGGGGTCTTCTACGTCCCTTGTTGAAGCGCTCAATGCAGTTGGCGTAGATTCCTCTTACAATAACAGAAAATTGATTGCTGCTGCAAACGGAATCAGCAACTATAGCGGCACGGCTGCCCAGAATACGGAGCTGCTCAACAAGCTAAAGGCGGGAACCCTTATAAGAGCATAAATGTGTTTCTGCTGAAAAAGATTCTTTCGATTATTAATTAAAAACCTGTCCCGCTCACCATCAAAGGATGGTGAGCGGGGCCCGGCACTTAGGGAAGGCCCTCCCCCAAAACCACTTAGGGGAGGGCCTTCCCTTTGTTGTAAGCGAAAACCCCCGGCTGTGCCGGGGGTTCAAGAAAAGCTTAAACGATATATAGGAAGTAAAAACTCCTTTTGGTAAGATAAGAGTGCGGCCTGACAGCAGCACTAAAATACCAGAAGGAGAACATTCGGATAGTGAATGACAATAAAAGTTTAGCACATACCACATGGAGCATATCGTATTTGCCCCAAAATATCGACGGCGGATATTCACTGCGTCCTTTTTTGCTGAATTTTACAACCATAACAATCGCGTCCGGACGAACTAAAGATAACGCGGAGATTTGACTTTAGGTGACCATCGGGGGGCAATGGTGGGCCAAGCCGTACAAAACTTTCTGCTTTGTAGGTAACTTTGCGTGACGGTGTGGTTGTCATATATAAAGTCTTCTTACTAATCCATTGATAAAAGATGCAACGCGCTTTAGAGCGGAAGATGTTTATGATGTCCTGCCATGCTTTATTCTTATTTTTTGTAAATCCTGCGGATTATCAACCCACTCTTCAACAAAGCCGCAATTACAACAAACAAATCTATCTACTATTGCTGCGCTGAATATAGTAGCACCTGTAAAAATAACATTACCTTTTGCATAATTAGTTTTTTGACCTTTCACTATTACTATATCGGAAGAGTGACATTTAGGACAAGTTTTTGTATTTTTCACTGCAATCTCCACCTGAATAAAATAAGTAAATTTATATTTTTATTATATCAAAACCTGCCGGCAAAGCAACTTGAGCTTTTTCGATAAGTTTCAGCATCTGGCGGCTAACAGGGAATCCTGCTGGCAGCCAAAAAAAGGCACCCACCTATCGGTGAATGCCTTTTTGGTGGGCCATTGGGGAGTAAAGGCGAACCCATGAAGAAGTGAGAGAAACGGCTTGTGTTAGCGGTTTCTTCCGCTTTTTCATAACCTTTACTAATTTCCTCAAGCTTTGTTCGGTCGCCGGAAGATGTGAAATTATAAGAAATTAATATGTGGTCGTCGTACACATAAACGCTATTCACAAACGTGTCAACCAGTTTGCGCCGGTATTCTTGGTCGGCTATATCGCCGCCCTTGAATTTTTCGAGAAAGAAAATAACCTGTTCACGTGTTACAATAGGATTTTTTAAGCTTTCTTCCGTGATTCCATGTTCAATAGCAACTTTTTCAGCTTCAAGCGTTTCCATTCGGCTTTTGGTGGACGGAGTTATTATTCCCTGTTCAATTGCACGAATGATATTTTCGATTGACTTCTCCACTTCCACAAGTCGATTTTTTAACCCGGACAAGACTTGATTGTTCTGCTCCCGCCGCTGAAAATCAATAACACCGTCGGCAATCCGTTTGATTACATCATCGTTTAAAACTGTATTAACGGTTTCGGATATGACAATATTTTCTATCCAGTCTTTTCCGACGTTATCTTTATCGCAATTATGGTCACGGCGGCGACCAACGCAGGAGTAATAATAATACTTCGCGCCGAGTTTACCTGTACCAGACATGCCCGTCATACCCATTCCGCATTTGCCACAGTATAATTTTGTAGTGAGTAAAAATTCCACATCATTTTTCTTTAGGCGTTTTTTGCTCGCCCTATCATTAAGTTTTTTCTGCACGGCTTCAAACAGCTCCTTTTCGACGATTTGCGGAATGGCCCCCTCGACGTATGTATCTTTATATTTGTATACTCCCATGTATTTGGGATTCCTCAAAATAGAGTTAATACCATTTATTGTGATTTTATTTCCTTTGGTTGAGCGGATTCCCAAACCGTCTAAATATTTCACTAGCTCCTGTATGGTACTACCAGTATTATACATTTGATAGATACGTTTGACAACAGGTGCTTTTTCGGTATCGAGCACATACCGTTTTTTTTCGGTTTTAAAGCCGAATGGGATATTTCCACCGTTTGATATACATTCCAGTGCGTTATCGGTCATGCCGCGTTTTACATTTTCGCGCAGGCTCGCAGAGTAAAATTCTGCTTGGCTTTCAAGTGCGCCCTCCAATAAGATTCCTTCCGGGCCGTCCGGGATATATTCGCGGGCGGAGACAACACGGATATTATATTCTTTCAGCTTCGCCTTATACCGTGCGGAATCGTACCGATTACGCGCGAAGCGGTCAAGCTTCCAGCAAATTACATATTGCCACTTTTTCTTAGCCGCGTCCTTTATCATCCTTTGAAAGCCGTCGCGCGTGTCGGTTTTTCCTGTGAGAGCTTTATCTATATATACGCCTATTACAATCATATTGTTGCGTGCGGCGTATTCTAAAGCTTCTCGTACCTGTCCTTCAATTGATTCTTCCCGCTGTCCGTGCGACGAATATCGAGCGTATATTACGGCGTAGAACATACCCGGAGCTGCTTTAATCCGTTTGTTGTACTTTTCATAGTATTCTAGCAACGCCTCAATCTTTTTATCTTTTTCCCCAGAGGTGTTAATGGCCTGAATACTTTCTATGTATTGTTCCAACGTTAAAAACATAGGTTCCTCCTGCGCCGCTCTTTCCTGTTGCAGTAAGGGAGGGCGGTGTTTTTGTTTATGCTTTTCCTGATAGATAGACTTTTACATCGTCGTATTCCTGGTAACAGTTTGCTTCAGCTTTTTCGGTTTTCCCTGCTTTTATTTGATTTTGTTTATCCGCTGTATATCCAGTATCGCAATATACTATTTCTCCAGATTTAAAAAACAGTGCTGTAAACTCTACAAATGCCGCATCTTTATCTCCGTTGTTAGTAACAGAGACAATGGCTTTATTTTTCACTTTATCAACCTTGTACGTTAGCGATGATAGAACGCAATCGAAATAGTTTTCTTGTTCTGCCTCAATTTTGTATTCAAGAGATGCGTAAGGCTCATCACAGAGAAACCGGAGAGCAACATCACATCCTGATTCAACAGCTCGCACAGCTTCGTTATTAATACCGATTACAGTTTCATCCTTGTCTTTTTGACTAAGCTCAACAGAAATATTAAGATTAAATTTTGAACCGTTATGAATGGTAAGAACCACCCAAGGGTTTTTAATTAAATCTGTGTATTCGTAGGTTTCTACTCTCAGTTGCTTAATAACTTCTTCTTCGTTAAATTCTCCCTCTGCCACAGAAGCGACATTTGAAGAATTATCGCTGTTTTCATCGCTTGATACAGGAGCGCCGTTCACTTGTTGCTCCAATTGTGCCTTTAAGCTGTCGCGCTCAGAAACAACTTTGTTGTATTCTTCCTGTGATACGCCTCCTGAGCAACTCGAAACGCTTACAGCCATCACTGCCGCCATTAAAATTACTAGGATTTTCTTCATGTTCATTCCTCCGATATTTATATACTTGCAGAATTTGACATTTCTCTACAAAGTATATATAATTATTTCGTCGAAGGAGTGACATACCTTCACAATACCTTTATTCAGGCCGTTGCGAGTGCCAGCTCGCAGCGGTCATTTTTTTATATTAAAGGGATAAGCGAAGCTTTTACACTCTTTTTCAAATTTTGGGATTTCAAAGTTTACATCAAAACTCTTTGTGAAAAAAAGAATGCGTTCTAGCTCGTCGAATTGCCTTGTAATTGTTGTTAAGTCTGCAACGATAATAAATTTATAATCACCTTTGCGCAAATCAATTAATAAACGACCAAACGCAGGCCGTTTTCCAGCCTTTTCGTCTCCGGTGTCACAATCCCAATAAATTTGTACTACTTTAACTCTGTATTTTAAAGCGTACATTCTTGCTGTGAAAATCTGTTTCCATTTTTCTTGCCGTGTTTTTGCCCGGACGTATATTGCAGCTCTACCATTCATATTAGGAAACCCACCACCATTTCCCTCGACGTTTTGGGGTTTTTATATCTTCTGTTTTAAGTTCGCGCCTCATTTCATCGGCAGACAGCGGCTTATCGTCAAGGTCGGGGCTAAAATGTAATAAATCATCATCAAAAATGGAATCACGGTCAAATGTATACAAATAGTGTAGCTTGCGCAACTCCTTTGCCCTTTCGCGTGAGGCCCTTAATACAGTACCATCGTGCATGTTTACATCTCTATCGATTATGTTATAAACATAGTAAAAATTAACGATTGTACAACGGTCAATACGGAAGAAGAAGTTTTCTTTGTAATCTTTTTCGATTTCTGCGAGAGTTGCCCGTAATTTAACATCCCCATTGGTGGTATGGGCAATAACATAGTTCCGATTACTAGTAAAATACTTGATACTCGACATATCCAGACCATCATCCGGAATTATCTCAAATTTCACCTTTTTGTGGGCGTCGTTGTATTCCCGTAAAACCTTTCTTATTGCTTCTTCGTAATCTTCATCGCACCCTTTAGTGACAAATGAAAAAACCTCGTGGTTTATTGATTCTTTAATATACTTGCCGTGGCTCGTTACATAAATAATCTTTATTCTCGGATTACTTTTATACATAAAATCGGCAACCTGAAAGCCGTTCATGCCCGGCATGTCCACATCCAGAAAAACAACATCAAACATAGCTTTTTCGTGAGCTGCTAATATTTCATCTGGTTTTGTAAATTCCCTATACGCAAAACTAATCTTACCAAATTCGTTGAATCGTTCAAATAATTCTTTTACCTTTTTTGACACTTCGATTAAATGCAGAGCACTATCATCACATATCGCAATATTCATTTTGACACTCCTTATAAAGATTCTATATCTATTATAAGGAGTTGACATATACTATTTAAAGCGGAAAGTATTGGTAATTCATTAGTGCAAGTTGCACAACGAAATGATTTTTTTATGCAGTTCGTCCCTAATTCGTGCAATTCGTCCCACAAGGGATTTACAAAATTTTGTGGATTGGTATTATGTAATCAACACCCAAACAAATCCATTTGACCGGTCATCATGGATTATCAAATTTGTGTAATTCCGTTATTATTACACATTTTAATACGCCAATTATATAAAAGCAATAGGAGGGATAGTAATATTTTACTGTGCCATAAACGGGACAGGAAATGTTTAGTAGTTAAAAATGCATTGACTAAATAGAACGAATGTTCTATTATTGGTGACAGGCAGAAGGACAAGATGGAGGTAGTTTGAAATGGAAGAAACCTTACATACTGAGAAAAAGGAAGTTCCTCAATCGTTTATTGAATTGGCAAAAAAGATTCAGAAAAGAGGGAATGGAAGAAAACAAAAAGACCTAATCGTTAGATTTATTGAAGAATGCCGAAATAATAACACTCAAGCCATCGAGAAGGTCACTTTGAGCGGTGGAAAGCTCCTGCCCCTCTTTAATGAATCCGTTATCAAGTAAAGCTTTATAAATTCCATATGCTATGTCGTTGATTTCGTCGGCTTCTGTGTCGTTTGACACAGAAGCTTTTTTTATTGAATCTTGAAATAAAAAATTTGCATCTACGCCTAAAGCATCAAATAACGCAAGTAAAACTTCCTCTTTTGGGGAGCTTATTCCGTTTTCATAATTTCCAACTGCCGATGCTGTAATACCCACCTTTGCGGCAAGCTCTTTTCTGGACATATTTAATTGTTCTCTGCGTTGCCTTACTCTATCTCCAAATCTCACTTAAATCACCCCTAATCGCATTGTAAGGCTTGTCTGTATATAAGTCAAGAAAAAAGTTACAAGAAACTTGTAAAAAAGTATTGACATGCAAAGAAACTTGTTATATAGTTAATACATCAACAAGATTCTTGTTAAAAAGGAGGCGCGTTAAGTGAGTTATATTGCAGATAACATAAAAAGTGTTATTCAGGAAAAGGGATACAAACAAAAAAATGTAGCTTTTAAGGCGGGATTTTCTGAAAAAGCATTTAGCGATTTGCTAAACGGAAGAAAAACCATTAAAGCAGAGATGATTCCAGGTATCGCTTCAGCTTTGGGTGTGTCACCAAACAGAATTTGCAATAGGCCAAAAACATGAACATAGAAAGGAGATGAAAACATGCCAAAAGTCAAAGAAATGACACGCACTGAAAAAGCGAAAATCCAAGCCGAAAAAATTCCAACAAGTGTAATTTGCGACTTCTCCGCTTCTCTGATACCCGCTATAAATGCTTATTTTGAGCAACCGGGCGTAAAGGAAGAATATGAATCGTGGTTAACTGAGTATAGGAAAAGGCCGCATAGAAAGGAGGTGAACCACAATGAGTAAAACAAAGGCCCTAGCGTCCGGCTGCTGGTATGCTGTCAGGTACCGCGTTCTCCCGTTTCTGGGCAAAAATGCTGTTGCGCTGCTGATATTCCTGTATTTTGTCTTTATCGTTGGAATGAGCGGTGGGCTTGACGCTTGGTTGATTGGCGACCCGCAAGCTGTACCCATTATACTGCTTGGCACAGGGATATGGCTCATGAGCTTGGCAGTCGTAATGATAATCAAAGGCTTGTGGGCAGGAAAGGAGGGAAGACAGTGAGATTACAGATTTATTACCTTGATATGGGAGCTTATCGCAAAGCTTACATAGGCGATTTTTCCGATGAACAGCTTGCCGAATTATTAACCGTATCTTGCTTTGTCGCTGTAAAGTTAACGGAAAATGACCCATATGGTAAGACGCTACCGGACACGATGAAAGAATTTGATTTTCGGCGCGCGGAAGATGGCACAGCCATAATAGAAAAAGCCGCCCACAGTGCTGACACACCGTGAACGGCAGAAGAAATAAACCTATTTACAGTATAGCAAACCTTTACGGTTTGTCAAGGAGGAAAACACAATGCAAGTAGGGGATTTTGTAAAAGGATTACCAAATAATGGTTACAGTGTAACCGATGAAGATATGACAAAAGGTGTTGTCACTAAGGTTGTTGAAGATACCATCAAAGTCAAAATTATTAATCACAAAAGGGGTTGTAAGGGTATATTTGATGTTTGCGCAGACAAATTCGAGATTATCGGCCACGTCAAAAAATTCAACAGAAGCGAAGTGTTTGAGCTTATTAATCGTGGCTGTATAAAAGCAATATTGGATTACGACCTCAGGTACGCAGACCTCAGGTACGCAAACCTCAAGGGCGCAGACCTCAAGGGCGCAAACCTCAAGGGCGCAGACCTCAGGTACGCAGACCTCAGGTACGCAAACCTCAGGGGCGCAGACCTCAATGGCGCAAACCTCAAGGGCGCAGACCTCAGGTACGCAGACCTCAGGGGCGCAGACCTCAATGGCGCAGACCTCAGGTACGCAGACCTCAGGGGCGCAAATATTGATTTTTCGTGTTATCCATTATGGTGTGGCAGCCTTGGGCTTAAAGCGGATAAACGTCTTGCCTGTCAGCTTGCGTATCACTTGTGTTCCATGCAGTGTGACGACACAGAATTTGTTAAAATGCGCAATTCTGTTCTAAGCTTTGCAAATCAGTTTCATAGAGCCGATGAATGCGGTGTCTTGGAACCTATCGAGGAGGAGGTTGCATAATGAACCGAAAGACAGAACAGTTAAACGTATGCAAAGCAATGCTAAATAGTTCGCAGAGCGTTGCATATTGCGAATTATCGGACGACATAATTGCCGTAACAGCAGACGGCTTTAGTTGCTACGTGCTTTCAAAAAAGGAACTTATTTTTGATTTAACAAAACTAAAAACAGCCGACTTTTCATCGTATTTTGAGAGAAACGAGAAGCAGGAACACCTGACCTATACCGGCATAGCAATGGAATGTGGTTTTAAGCGCGACATGCTTGTTAAGCTGAAAGGGAAAAGCTTTGTGACCTATGCGCGAAAGTCTCTTTTCGACAAGTTCAAAGGGTATAACCTGTATTCTGAATCGCCACGTGACGCAATTATCGCCATAGACGATTTAGGGCGGAAGGTAGGATTTTTCCTGCCTGTTGACAATCCTCAGGACGAGGAAGGTGAATCTTAAATGTACGGCTTAGAAACAGCACAACGTCAGTACGACGCGCAATACCCTGATAATGAGTTGCCGGAAGTTTTAACTTGCTCGGTCTGCGGCTTTGAAGAACCGCGCGAGAACACATACACAGTAGACGGAAAAATCATGTGTGAAGGGTGCTTTGACGATTTTTGCGCTGAAATGTACGACGAGCACGGAACAGATTTTTTTGAGGAACACAAAGAAGAATACGCGTGGTTGTGGTTTAATCAGTTGGATTCTTCCAGGCAGCGCGAAATTGTACGTGAAGATTTTGAGTCGTACATAAATAAAATTTCTTCATGGCTTGAAAAGACTTGTCTGGACGAAGATATTAAATGCTTTTGCACAAGTCTTGGTGATTGGAAAGATTACATTAAGCGCGTTGAATGCGTTGAAGAAAACAAGGAGTGATTTTAATGGCAGTAGTACAGCCTTATGAAATGAATTTCAGTGATAAAAAGTTCAGCATGATTATCAGCGGTTCACCTGGTATCGGGAAAACCACGCTCGCACTTTCCGCGCCTAACCCTGTGTTGATTGACTTTGACAAGGGTATCAGCCGCGTTAACGCGCAGCACCGCAAGACAACAATTGTAAGCGATACATACGAGGAAATTCTCAAAGACCTTAATTCCCCAGAAGTTGCGGCAGCGGAAACAATCATTATCGATACAGGCGGCAGCCTTATATCCTATTTGCAAGATTGGGCTATGCGTTCAAATCCCAGCACTAACAAACTTAAAAATGGTTCCATATCCAGAATTGGATATGGAGTTGTTGCAACAGAATTTAACCACTTTACCGAACGCCTCAAAGTCGCAATGAACAAAAATGTAATATACATCTTTCATACGGTCGAAGAGAAAGACCGCGATACAGTCAAACAGCGGCTATTATGCGAGGGTAAGGCCCGTAATACGGTTTGGCAGCCTTGCGACCTCGGATGTTACATGCAGATGGCAGGAGAGGAACGTATATTGGGCTTTACGCCGACAGAAGAATATTTTGCAAAAGGCTGCTACGGGATAAGCGGGACACGAAAGATTCCGAATCTCGGCGCAAACACACCAAATGACTTTTTAACAAGGCTTTTCGAAGAGGCGCGGAAGAACATAGCCGATGAAAGTAAAGTCTTTGAAAAGGACAAAGAGCAGCACGACGCGGCAATGAAGGAAGTGTCTTTAATAATCGAAACAATCAAAGATGCTGAAACAGCTAACCGCGCAGCAGAAGCTATGAAAGGTGTAAAACACGCCCTTACGAGCAACAGGGAATCAAGAGCGTTATTCAGGGCAAAACTTTCTGAACTTGGCCTTGTTTACAATAAGGAGGCGGGAACGTATGAGTTACCTGATAACGCAGAGCCTATTGAATAGTTGGCTCTACCTCTACAAAACCGACAAAGAAGATGAGGCAAAAGACAGCTTTCTAAATACTTTAAACCGTGTTTCTTCACCTCCAACAAAAGCAATGCAGAACGGTATTGACTTTGAAAATGCCGTATATTCGTATTGCTTTGATAATTCAGTACATCTTCCCGCTTGTTGGGAAAAAGGTGTAAAGGGTGTAAGCCGATATATTCAAGGAGGCGTGTTTCAGCTTTCAGCAAGTACAAAACGCCATATTGCCGGATTGGATTTCGTTCTTTACGGTCGCCTTGACGCGTTGAAAAAGGGAACAATTTATGACGTGAAATTCAGCGAATGCTATAAATGCGGGAAATACATAGACAGCCCGCAACATCCCATGTACTTTGCTATTTGCCCCGAAGTAAGCCGCTTTGTTTACGTCATATCAGATGGGGAAGAGGTTTGGACGGAAGCATACACACGTCAGGAAACACCTGATATAAACGTTACAATCGAGCAATTTGTAGACTACCTGAAATCGGATAAATTGCTTGATACATACTGCGAGAAATGGGAATCCAAATATGGGTAACGTAGTTGTCAAAGGATTCGTACACGGATACGACGGTCAAAACCTTACAATCGTAGCTCCATTTAAGCAAGACTGGCTACTTATGAAGCGTTGCGTAAATGAGTGCGAAATCAGGCTCAATGATGGCAGGACAATATCGGCAGACCAACGGAAGAAAATATACGCAACCATGCGGGATATATCCGAATACACCGGACATACGCCCGACCAGATAAAAGCCCTGATGAAATATGACTTTATCGCAAAAACAGGTTGCGATTATTTTTCGCTTTCAAACGTCGATATGACGACAGCTAATGAATTTCTTAACTTTTTAGTTAAGTTTTGCCTTGAGAATGATATTCCAACGCTGGACAGTTTGCTTGAACGTTCACCTGATACGGCACGGTATATCTACGCTTGCATTGCAAATAAAAAGTGCTGTATTACTCAAAAGAAATGCCAGCTACACCACGTAGACGCTGTAGGGCAAGGGAGAAACCGCAAGGACATCATACACAAGGGTATGCACGTACTTCCGCTGTTCTGGAAGCTGCACAAGGAAGCGCACGATATAGGTAAACAAAGCTTTTGCGAAAAATACCATGTTTTCGGAATAAAGCTTGACGATTATTTATGTGAGATATGGAAGGTGAGAAGCAAATGAACAAAGTTATCTTAATGGGACGGCTCACCGCTGACCCTGAATTAAAAACCACACCATCCGGTGTATCGGTTGCGAGCTTCAGTATCGCGGTAGACCGCAAATACGTAAAGCAGGGCGAGGAACGCCAGGCGGATTTTATCGACATCGTATGCTGGAGGCAGCGCGCTGAATTCGTTTGCAAGTATTTTGTAAAGGGACAGTTGATTGCCCTCGAAGGCTCTATCCAGACACGCCAGTATCAGGACAAAAACGGCAACAAACGCACGGCTTTTGAAGTGGTTGCCGACAATGTGTACTTTACAGGCGATAAACGGGGCGCAGGGGCGCAAACGGTTGATAAGCCTAATGATACCGCCTTGCCGCCAACGCAAGGCTATCCTGTAAATTCAGGCTTTGAGGATATATCATGCGATGATGATTTGCCTTTTTAAAGGAGTGATTACGGATGGATATTAAAGATTTCATTCCACGTGGTAAAGAAAACGCAATTTCAAGGGAAATGCTAAGAACCCTTACGGGTTGTTCCGACAGGGAAATTAGAAAGATGATACGAGAAGCCCGTTTAAACCATGAAGGCAGCTTTATCCTTTCATCCTCTGATGTATCAGGATATTGGCTTTCTGATAACCTTACCGAGGTTAGGGCATTTTTGCTTGAAACCTATAATCGGGCAGAAAACACAAATGCAGTTGTACAGGTGTATAAGCAGGAGCTTACGAACAGAGAGGCAGCCGCCGAGCGGCGAAAAAAGCATTCTGCCTACCACGTGAAAGAATGGAGAGCTAAAGGGCGGTACTCTTAAATGAATTACATTACACAAATCAATGGATTTTACATATGGCTCGAAACGAATGAATTGTCCGCGTCTGCTATAAATTTGTGGCACGCACTTATGCATATCGCAAACAAAACAGGGTGGCAAGATAATTTCACTGTAGCCATGTCAGTCCTAGAGATTAAGACTGGATTGCAGAAACAAGCTATTCAGCGTGCAAGAGTTCAACTGAGAGATAAAGGCCGGATTTCGTTTAAAAGCCGCAGCGGAAATCAATCCGCAGTATATCAGCTTATTCCTATTCCTGAGCGTGAGGATGATTTTCATCCACAAAGTGATACGCAATCTGATACACAACATGATACTCAAAGTAATCCGCAAAGTGATACGCAGTCCGATACACAAAGTGTCCCTATTAATAAACAAAACAAGAATAAACAAAACAAAACGAAACAAAACATGCTCTCTCTGCCAAAGACTGCATCTGACGTTATCAAACTATTTAATGCAATTTGTGTTGACCTTCCTTCAGCGAGCGAGCTGACCAATGTACGCAAAAAGAATATTTTTATAGTCCACGAACTTTTGAATGGAGACTTTGTAAGCTTTTTCGAGCGTGTGCAAGCATCAGACTTTTTGACAGGAAGAAGTGGGAAGAAGGAAATCCCTTGTACATTTGATTGGGTTATAAACCGGGATAATGCCGTGAAAATACTCGAAGGGAATTACGACAACGGAAGCAATGACGGTACAAGGGAGCACGAAACAAACCCGTTTATGAAATACGCTTTGGAGGATGACGATGGATAAAAAAGAAGCGGCGAAGCTGTTGGCAATTATCAAATGCGCTTATCCGTCACAATACAAAAACATGCAGGACAGCGATGCAAAAATCACTATTTCATTATGGCAATCGCATTTTGCTAACATTCCCGCTGAACTGGTTTACCAGGCAGTGAACAGGCATATTGCAAAAAGCTCATATGCTCCAGCTATCAGCGAGATAAACGACGAGCTGCACATAATTCACTTAAATGCGCTTGAAACAATAACAGGGATGTTTACAGACGCTACGGCAGGTGAAATAGAACGGGCAGAGCGCATTGATAGGCTACTGAGTGGATATGAGCAAAATCAAAGGAGATTGCCGGAATGAACAAGTATAGGAACAAAAAGGTCATTGTAGACGGGATTTCTTTTGATAGCAAAAAGGAAGCAGCGCGATATAAGGAACTGCGAATGCTCGAACGTACAGGAA
>OLOI01001975.1_pt1 | contig 15823 bp, 15 predicted proteins | sample 1672131 | NCBI WGS metagenome assembly OLOI01 (sample SAMEA3136651, study PRJEB25190) | human gut metagenome | reverse complement strand
TTCTCAAGTTAAATGCTACCTTTTGCTACTGTTGCATTTACTTTGAGAATTTACCTGCAATATTTATTTGTTTTGCCGACTCTTGCTTAATGATTTATAAACAAATAGAAATGCAAAAAAGGCTGTCATATGACAGCCTTTTTTGCGATTGTGTGTTTTATGAAAATGAATGCTTCATTATTTGAACCATACATTAACCGAAATTCATAAATGAACGAATTTTGCATAATTCAAGCTGAAAGTATTTGCTCGTTCATTTTTGAATATTATACTATCTAAAATCTGTTTTTTCAAGGTCATATGCCCTTTTTTGCTCAATTTAACTGATAAAAAGACAAATTGCACAATATTCAAAAAACATTTTGTTGAATATTTTTTCTTATTTAGAATTATTCAATTTCATTTAAAAAGTGCCTGATTACATTTTGTTTATTTTTTATAAAACCATTTTTCAAACAAATATATCCTTATAATTCTGATTTGGAATTATAAAATTTAACCATACACTAATCATAACATTTTGCACCTCTTAGTCACATATAACTAAAAATCGTTAAAAATTAACAGCAAAGACCGTACAATGGGACTTTGCTGTTAAATCAGAACAATTTTAGAACAAATGTTCTAAAAAATCTTGAAATTTCAGATTTTTCCTTTTATAATAATATATAGAGACAGGCAAGCCCCTCCTGTTTCAACGAATAAATAAAATTATTATCAAATGAAAGGAAACACTATGAATTATTACGAATGGTCAAATGAGTATTATAAATCGGCTTTAGAGGTAAACGACAGCATTGAAAAGCTTAAAAATCAGCGCAAAATAGCCCCAAAGTCAATTGTTAAGGAGCTTGACAGCCGAATTACCGAATACAAGAAAATTTATAATGATTGTATGAGTATTGCCAATCATCTTATGAACAGATATTATGGATTAGATTAGGAGTTGATTATTTGAAAACAAAGATAATACATATTACACCCAATAATATGAACCGATTATTTTTCGGAACACAAGCGCAAGGCGGTCACACAAACGAGGAATCAAGAAACAAAATGAAAAAAATTCTTTATTCCGCACTTCAAAGCGAACTGACCGAAAGGCAGAGAACCTGCCTGATTGAACATTATCTCAACGGCAAAAAGGAAAAGGACATCGCCCTTGAGCAAAACCTGAACCCTTCAACCGTTTCAAGACACATAACCAAAGCAAAGGAAAAGCTAAAACACATTGCGTCGTATTATATGTAATACTAATCTCAAATAAATTTGCCCTTGTTTTTGCAGTATAAAGGCAAAACAAGGGCATTTTTTAAATTTTTGTATCTTTTTCGTGCAGCAAACACATCTTTTGGTATAACTCAGGAAACTTACTCCTAAAAGAAAGATACGGTTTATAATTCCCGTCAACAGCAAAGAAATGGGTGCTTTCACCTGTATAACAAAGCTGTCCATTCACGGAATTTATAATCTCATACTCAAACTCCATCCTGACTCCCTTGAATTGCACCAACCTTATAATTACTTTAAATTCGTCGTCATAGCGGAGATATGAAACAAACTTGCCCGATGCTGAAGCCGTAGGAATAATCACGCCCATTTTTTCAAGTTCACTATAGCTCATAAAATTATCCCTTAACCATTCCATTCGGGCGTCTTCAATTATTCTGAGATAATTGGAATGGTGAACCACGCCCATTCTGTCAGTTTCATAATATTTGACTCTGCGACTATACTCCCAGCTCATAATTCCACCTCAGCAAATCTTATCTCTGTCAAGATTTCTTATATCTATTCGCTTGATTTTGCCGCTGATTGTCTTAGGCATTTCTTCAACAAACTGTAAAAACTGGATATGCTTGTATGAAGCAACCTTTTTATTTACAAAGCTTTTAATTTCCTTCTCAAGGCTTTTGCTTGCAGTATATCCGTCCGCAAGATGGACAGTTGCCTTAATAGCCTGACCTCTGGATGCATCCGGCACACCTACAACAGCACACTCCAATACTGCCGGATGTTCCATAAGAACATTTTCAATTTCAAACGGTCCTACACGGAATCCTCTTGTTTTGATAAGATCATCAGTTCTGCCGACATACCAATAGTAACCGTCATCATCCTTATACGCTGTATCACCTGTATGGTAAACACCGTTTCTCCATACATTTTCATAGAGCTTTTCATCTCCGCAATAGCCCATAAAAATACCATACTGATTTTCTTTAGGGACTACTACGATTTCTCCTACCTCATTGGCAGGAAGCTCATTGCCGTTTTCATCGACAATCATTGTATCATACAAAGGAGTTGGCTTTCCGAGTGAGCCGATTTTAGAATCCGTACCGACAAGGTTGCCAAGCATAAGCACTGACTCTGTCTGACCGAAGCCTTCCATAAGTCTGAGTCCCGTCTGATTGTAAACCTGTTCAAACACCTCAGGATTAAGTGCTTCACCGGCAGTAGTTATGTGCTTAAGAGCAGATAAATCGTACTTGCTCATATCTCTTTTTATAAAATATCTGTAAACAGTCGGAGGAGCACAAAATGAAGTAACCTTATATTTTTCGATAATTCTCAGAAGCTTGTGTGGTGAAAAGTTATCAAAATCATAAACCATTACACCGCAGCCGCAAAGCCACTGACCGTAAATTTTCCCCCAGCTTGCCTTGCCCCAGCCTGTTTCCGCAACTGTAAGATGCAAACCTTTTTCCTTGACATCCTGCCAATATTTAGCGGTAATTATGTGCGATAATGAATAGGTGTGATTGTGCATAACAGCCTTCGGATAACCTGTTGTGCCCGAAGTAAAATAAATCAGCATCGGTTCACTTGCCAAAGTAGGGATTTTTTCAAAACACTCATCAGCCTTTTCGATTTCTTCTGTAATATTAACAGTACCCTCAACATCTTTTCTTACAACAAAGATTTTTTCAAGCTGAGGCTTGATTTCCTTTGCCTTTACCATATCATCAGCTGTTGTGCCGTCAGGCGTACAAATTGCAAACTTAATATCAGCAGTTTCAATGCGATAGGCAATATCATCAACAGTAAGCATATTTGTAGCAGGAATAACAATGGCTCCAAGCTTGTGAAGTGCCGGAACTACATACCAATATTCATAGTTTCTCTTTAAAATCACAAGAACCTTATCGCCTTTATTTACTCCGAAATTCTTCAACGCATTAGCCGCTTTATTACTTAATCTTCCTATATCAGAAAAAGTAAATGTTCTGCTTTCACCGGAAGGATTTGTATATTCAAGAGCAATATCATTCGGTGCAAGCCGTGCCATTTCATCGACAACGTCATAACCAAAATTGTAATCTTCCGGTACTTTTAATTTAAAGTCAATTAATACTCCGTTTTCATCAACCTGTGTTTCGCAAAAATTTTTAAATAACTGCATAATTATTCTCCTTAAACTACGAAATAATTATGACTGTACAGTTCATATCAAACTGGTCGTCACCAGTTTGATATTATTATACCCCCGCAAATTAAATTTAACAATACTTGCCATAATGCAAAATTCTAAATTTGTGAATTACATTATGCAAAATATGAATAAATACTGATAACCCGATAATTTTCGTATAAAGCAAAAGCAGCCCACCGGCTGCTTTTTGGATATGGCATAAATAAAATTATAATCCGAATGAAATTGAAATGGCATCGTTTATTGCGCTCATTGAGTCATCATCTATTGACCCCATTTTTTCCTTTAAGCGCTTTTTGTCGATTGTACGCACCTGCTCAAGAAGAACAACGCTGTCCTTTGCAAGTCCTGATGTATTTGCATGCAGCGGTATGTGTGTAGGAAGATTTGCCTTGGATTGCTGGCTTGTTATGGCTGCGGCGATTACCGTAGGGCTGAATTTATTGCCTACGTTGTTTTGCACAATCAGAACAGGCCTTACACCTCCCTGTTCCGAACCTACAACAGGACTTAAATCCGCATAATAAATATCTCCTCTTTTTATGTTCACGGTGTTCACGCTCCAAATGTTTGTTACTGTTATTTTTGCCTTTCTTAAAGCTTTTATACAGTTATTACATTTTATTTTTGAGCGTAAAAGTTGTGAATAATATACTTTATTCTGACAGACTGATATTGCTGAAACTAATGAAAAAATCAATTCCTTCAATTCTGATTTGCCGTACAATGTTTTCTCCTGTTATTATTACCGCATTTCCCATTGTTGTATTCAGAGTACGCTCACATTCTTCCTCACTTATAGATACTATTGTTGATTTGTCACTGTTAATACCGTCAAATACTGACTTAACGACACGTGGAAAGCTTTGGGCAGGCAGATATGCCTCATCTGCGCTTGAGTCAATATTTTCTCTTGCAAGATGCATTTCTCCGCTGTAATAGCGGACGCTCAGTCCCTCAATAGTCTGAGGATATGTAATATCAATCGTCAGAACCCCCTGCCTGTTGCTGCTTAACTTTCCTTTGTATTCGCCGTTTCTGTAAGTTGCTTCAAAATCAGCCGAAAAGTCCGTTCTGATACTATAATCCTGTTTTTCTTCATTTTCACAACCGCTCATAACAAACATCGGCAAAACAAAAAAGACACATAATATTTTCAAAAACTTCTTGCACATAGGCACCTCCTGTTTTTGATATATTATATGTCTTTTATTTTTTTAAAATTACGAAAACGAGCTATACACCGCAATTTTGGAATGCAAGGGGAATACAGTCGATTAAATCGGTCGGAAGCATTGATATTTTGCCGAATCTGTCCTTTGCAATATCGCCTGCAAGTCCGTGCAGATATACTCCGGCAGCAGCAGCGTCAAGAGCATCTGCACCCTGCGCCAGAAATGCCGACACAATACCTGCAAGTACATCACCGCTTCCTCCGGTTGCCATTCCGGAATTGCCTGTTGTATTAATAATCACTCTTCCGCTGTTATCGGCAATGACCGTACCTGCACCCTTAAGCACACAAACAACGTCATATTTCTTTGCAAAATCAGATGCAGTTTCCTTCCTGTTCTGATTTACTTCCTGAATACTTAAGTTTGTCAGTCTTGACATCTCACCGGGATGAGGCGTAATAATAACAGGTGATTTGGCATTCTTAAGAATTTCAGGACTGTCACAAATACAGTTAAGTGCATCTGCATCAAGCACCATAGGCTTTGTGCAATTACGAACAAAAGAAGTGACAAGCTGTTTTGTATCGTTGCATACAGACAGACCGCAGCCAATTAATACGGCATTTGATTTTTCAGTCTGAGAAAGCAAAAACTCTGTGTTATCGGCACTTATTTTTCCGGTCTGCGTTTCCGAAAGCGGAAAATAGACGCTTTCAAGTATATTCTGTGCCGCAATAGAATAAATGCTTTCAGGCAAAGCCATTTTAAGCAGTCCTATACCGCATCTGAGCGCAGCCTTACCGGCCATAACGGCAGCACCAGCCATTCCGTAACAGCCGCAGATACTCAAAAGTGAACCGCAGGTTCCCTTGTTTGCGTCATCAGGGCGTTGAAATACAGCCCTTTTCACAAAATTCTTATCAGTTCGTTCCATAGTGTTTACACGTTCTTATTATAAAATATTTTAAGCATAATATTTTTATTAAGACTGCCCTTCATTCCCTGCAAAATCTGCTCATTAGGTGTAAAAATGAGCAGGCACTTGCCATAAGCAGGATCATTGAACACGGCATAGTAGTTATCCTCGTCACGGTCAATATCGGCAGCAGCAATAAAACTCTTTGAAAAACGCATTCCGTCGATTGATTTTTCACCCTTTTCAAGCTTCTCAATCTCACGAATTTTAACCTTACACATTCTTTTTCTCTTTCTGAGAGAAATAATCTTTGAAATCTCCAGCTCGTCACCTACAACCGAGTATTCATACTCAACCTTCTGGCTCGTGAACACATACCACACAATATAAATTCCAATTAAAAATATGAAAAATCCCACGTAAATCAAATAGGAGGTAATAACATATGCAAGCATTATGCAGAGAACGGGAACTAATATAAGCAGCATAACCGCTATGATTTTTATAATTAAATTCTTTGGCTTTTTCGCCCTTTTTACAACCTGTTCATTAAATACTTCCACGACTGCGTCCCCCTTTGTTTTTATTATAATAACACAACTGACAGTAAAATTCAACAAAAGCAAATAAAAATAGGATGTGCATTAAGCACTCAAAATCATAGCCGAGCAGTCCGAAAAAGTCGTCTGCTCATAGGACAACATAAACTACTTCAACAATTATTGAATTCAAACTAATAAAAACAGAGAGTATTTAAAAATATCCAAACACTCTCTGTTACGCATATTCATTTTATTCTACTGCAAATTCAGTTTCTATTGTGACAGACTTTGACTGAGGCGATGCTTTTATCGTAAATGTTCCGTCATTTTTATAACTTTCAGGTGAAAGAATTGAAAACTGAGAAGAATCATATACATTTACTCTCATTTGCAATTTATATAATCCGCTCTCAAGCACTGTATCCGAATTATCGTCCTTGTTATAGGCAGGAAAAGCAATTTCCCTTTTATTGTCACCGCTATACGGCATTACCCACCTTTCAGCAGGCCACAGGCTTAATCCCTTATCTTCTATTATTTGATACCATACGGAATTTTCTTTTTTATGAACCTTATAGTTTTCAATGTAGGTTACAGCCATATCACCTGTATTGTTGGTTATCACTGCATTAATATTATTGCTTTCTTTGTCATATGCAGCTGTAAATTCTATTTTTCTTTTTATATCGGGAATATCCTGATAGGTACATACATAGTAAAGAATCGGAATAAAAGTCAAAAATATAAATACCAAAATAATTATAACAAGGTTTTTATGCTTCATAATATCCTCATATTATCTGTAAAAAGCAGCCAGTGGGCTGCACATACCCGGGCAGACGGCATCATATAAAAACTAACTTCTGTGCCCGACTGTTTCCGAGCATTTTCCTATAAAGTACAAAACAGCACAAATCAAACGTATACTGCCGTTAAATATTATCAATCTGCAATTTTAAGTGAAATGTCAAAAGCCTTTACAGAATGAGTAATAGCACCCATTGAAATAATATCAACGCCTGTTTCTGCAATTTCACGCAAAGTTTCGTCAGTTATTCCGCCGCTTGCTTCAAGCAAAGCTCTGCCGTTTGTAATCTCAACTGCCTGTTTCATAAGCTCAGGACTCATATTGTCGAGCATAATTACATCAACATCAGCATTAAGTGCCTGCTCAAGCTCATCAAGATTTCTTACCTCAAGCTCAATTTTTGTCATGTGACCGAGCTTTGTTTTAAGCTTTGCAACTGCGTTTGCAATGCCGCCGCCTGCGTCAACATGGTTGTCCTTGAGCATTGCGGCATCAGACAAATTGTAACGGTGGTTTCTGCCGCCGCCGACTGTTACTGCATACTTTTGCAAAGGGCGCATACCGGGAAGAGTTTTTCTTGTATCTGCAATAGATGCATTTGTGCCCTCTACAATCTTAACAGCCCTGTTTGTGGCTGTTGCAACGCCGCTCATATGCTGAATAAGATTAAGCGCAGTTCTCTCGCCCTTAAGAATTGTGCGTGTTTTTCCGTGAACCTCGGCAATAACATCTCCCTTTTTAAGAGTATCGCCGTCTTTCTTGTATACCTTTGCTTCAAAGCCGCAGGGCTGCAATATTTCAAAAACTCTTAGAGCAACTTCAATACCGCACAGAACGCCGTCGCTCTTTGCAAGGAATTTTGCGGTATTTTCCTGCTCTTCATCAATAAGATAATCAGTTGTTGTATCAAGGTAATTAATATCCTCTAAAAGTGCAGTTTTAATAATATTATCAACATAAATGCTGTTTAAAATCATAAGTTAATCCCCTCTCTAACTTCATCAAGAATAATGCTTGCCACAATGGCGGTGCTCTTTGCTTCTATCAAATCAGAACAAATTTCGTAATTATCCTGCAACAGCTCGTCAAGAATTTCCTGTACTTTTTCATAGCTTTCCTGATATTTTTCAGGCTTCGGAATCACAAAATATGTATCCTGCAAAATTTCACGGATTTTAGAACGACAGCCCTTAGGAACAGGCTTTCCTTCAACAGGACGATGTGCAGGCTCGTTGCCGAGCGGACGGCGTCCGTACTTTTTGATTCGTTCTGCAATATCTGTTGCAGCCGCCCTTGAAAACACAAGTGCCTCCAAAAGCGAATTACTGGCAAGACGGTTTGCACCGTGAACACCGGTATGAGAACATTCACCTGCCGCATACAGGCCTTCAACAGATGTCCTTGCATCAAGGTCAACATTGATACCGCCCATAAGGTAATGCTGGCATGGGAATACAGGAATCCTATCCTTTGTAATATCGACGCCCTCTTCAAGACATCTTTCATATATCATCGGAAAACGCTGCTTAATAAAATCAGGATCCTTGTGCGTAATGTCTAAATAAAATTTTTCGCTTTTTGTCTTTAATGATTCACGGACAATTGCATTTGAAACAACATCTCTCGGAGCAAGCTCGCCTCGGCTGTCATAATCAAACGCAAAGCGCTCTCCGTTGCAGTTTAAAAGCACTGCGCCCTCTCCCCGTACAGCTTCGCTGATTAAAAAACGTTCTCTGTCCTTATCAGCAGCAAAAGCAGTCGGATGAAACTGAACACGAGAAAGATGGCTGATTTTTGCACCGAGCATATACGCAAAGGCTATGCCGTCGCCTGTCGCAATTGCAGAGTTTGTAGTGTATTTATAAACTCTGCCGATACCGCCGGTTGCAAGAAGACAATAACTGCATCCAAAGTAACGGCTTTTTCCATCCTTAAGAATACTTATGTAAAATCCGTTAAGTACTTTTTTTATAGTGTAAACAAGTGCGTCATCAATTATCGTAACATTCGGAAGAGTTCTGACAACCTCCACAAGTCTGTCGACAATAGCCTTACCTGTTGAGTCCTTATGATGAACAATTCTGTTGCGGCTGTGACCTGCCTCAAGAGTTTTGCATAAAGTTCCGTCGGAATTTTTGTCAAAATCAACGCCCAAAGCACTGATTTTCAGAACATCCTCAGGGCCTTCTTCAACAAGCTTTTCAACTGCCGACAGATTATTTTTATATTTACCCGCAATCAAAGTATCGGTAATATGCAACTTGTAGCTGTCATGAACAGTATCAAGAACACAGGCAACTCCACCCTGTGCAAGCGAGCTGTTAGACAACGGTAATTCACGCTTTGATACAAGCAGAACATTGACATCATTTGGGAAATTAAGTGCAGCATACAATCCAGCCACACCCGTACCGATTATTATGACATCATATTTCTTTTCCATAATATAGACCTCGGTTTTTTAAAGAAATTGATAAATTCCTGTTTCTTTACAAATTTTTATTAATATATTATACTACTAATTGGAAAAATAGTAAAGCACATCATTAAAACAATTATCCAAAGGATGTATCTATGGAACTTAAAAGTAATGAAGAAAAAATTACGTCTGCACTGCTTGTCAGCGTAGACACAGGCGATTATGACGCTGAGGCTTCACTTGAAGAATTATTCGAACTTGTAAAAAGTGCCGGTGCCAACCCGATAATGTCTGTCACTCAAAATCTGCAAAAGCCTGAAACAGCTACATTTGTAGGAACAGGAAAATTGCAGGAAATTGCAGAAATTTGTGAACAGCAGGAAATAGACTTGCTTGTATTCGACAGCGAACTGTCACCCACACAAATAAAGAATATTGAAGCTGCAACCGATGTAAGAGTAATTGACCGAACCACACTCATTCTTGATATTTTCGCACAGCGTGCACGCTCAAAGGAGGGCAAATTGCAGGTTGAGCTTGCGCAGCTAAAATATATGCTCCCCCGACTTACAGGCAAGGGAATTGCTATGTCAAGACTCGGCGGCGGTATCGGCACAAGAGGACCGGGTGAAACAAAGCTTGAAACCGACCGCCGTCATATCAGAAGAAGAATGGAAACTCTCAAAGATGAGCTTGCCGAAGTAGAAAAACACCGTAATATGCTGAGGAAGCGCCGTGAAAAGGACGGCATAATAACCTGTGCTATTGTCGGCTATACAAACGCAGGCAAGTCAACTCTTATGAACTACCTTACAGATGCGGGTGTGCTTGCGCAGGATAAACTGTTTGCAACACTTGACCCCACTTCCCGTGTGCTTAAACTGCCGAGCGGTGTTACTGTTATGATGATTGACACGGTAGGACTTGTAAGAAGACTTCCTCATCATCTTGTTGAAGCATTTCGTTCAACGCTTGAAGAGGCGGCACAATCGGATATTATACTCAATGTCTGTGACGCATCAAGCGATGAAGCACGAACTCATATGAAGGTAACAACCGATTTGCTGGAGTCACTCGGATGCGGAGATACCCCGATTATTACTGTTCTTAATAAATGCGATCTCATTGATAATTCCACCCTTGCACAGGATTTCAGAGCCTGTATTAAAATCAGTGCGAAAAACGGAACAGGTATTGACAATTTGCTGTCGGCTATTGACGAAAACCTTCCTGTAAGAATAAAACGTGTAAAACTGCTTATTCCGTTTGCCAATGCAGGACTTACAAGTGAAATCCGCAGTAAAGGTACACTTATTAGCGAGGACTACCTTGTCGAGGGAGTAATTATTGAAGCTATTGTTGACGAAGTTTTGTATTCAAAAGTAAAGAATTTTGAAATTGAACAATAAACGTATATATAATGTTAATAAATATGTTGAAAATGTTTATTTCTTTTGGTATAATTTAACGTAACGGAGGAATTCATTTGAATTTTTTTGAGAATATTACGACAATCGACACCGCAGTTCTTGATTTTATACAGCAATACATCAAATGTGATTTTCTTGATGTAATTATGGCGTTTTTCAGCTATATCGGCGACAAAGGGGCAATTTGGCTTATCGCAGCATTTATATTTATATTTTTACAAAAAACACGCTCAATGGGCATAATGATGATTTGTGCAATGGGGCTTGGATTTCTTGTCGGTGAAATCGGATTAAAAAATATTGTTTGCAGACCAAGACCGTTTATCGTTAATCCTGATATTATACTTAATATTTTGCCGCCTTCGGGATACAGCTGTCCGTCCGGACACAGCTGTTCATCACTTGCCGCCGCAACAGTTATACTTTCAAAGGATAAACGCATCGGCATTCCTGCAATGTGTCTGGCTGTACTTATTGTATTTTCCCGCCTTTATAATTACGTTCACTATCCGTCGGATGTTCTGCTTGGAATGGCACTCGGCGTATTATCGGCTTTATTTATTATTTTGCTGTTCAGAAAAACAGGTCTTGACAACAAACTTTCAAATCAACGGAACAAAAAGAAGGTATACTAAATGGCAAATTACAGATTTGCAGGAAAAACTTCAAAAGAAGTATTTCTGATTAAGGGAATCAATGTGTTCTCTGAAAAATGGACGCACGCAGGAGGCTGCGTCACAGTAACTAATCCGCAAAACGGTAAGAGCTATGTTTTTTCAAAATATATAAGCAACGGTATTGAATTTGTTGCAGGAAAAGACTCATATGGCTATTGGCTGTTTTTTATAGAAGAATAAAAGGGGTACATTTAAATGAGCAAAGAAAAAATGCTTGTCAGAAATCTTTATGATTTAGACAAAACAATTGCAAAGCCGCTGCTTGAAGGCATAGATTATCCATGGGAGGCTTTGCCGAAAATAAAGGATTTTATCATTGAACTCGGCAAAACGCTTGACCCTGATATTTTTGAGCAAAGAGGAGAAAATATATGGGTTGCAAAAAGTGCAACAGTGTTTGAGTCTGCTCATCTGGGCGGTCCGCTGATTATATGTGAGGAAGCCGAAGTTAGACACTGTGCATTTATAAGAGGCAGTGCAATTGTCGGCAAAGGAGCCGTTGTAGGCAACTCAACTGAGCTTAAAAACTCAATCCTGTTTGACGGAGTGCAGGTGCCACACTACAATTACATCGGCGACAGCATTCTCGGCTATAAATCCCACACGGGTGCAGGCACAATCACATCAAATCTGAAAAGCGACAAGTCGCTTGTAACTGTAATGTGTGACGGAGAAAAAGTTGAAACCGGCGTTAAAAAGTTCGGTGCAATGCTCGGCGATAATGTTGAAGTCGGATGCAACAGCGTATTAAATCCCGGCTCTGTAATCGGCAGAAACACAAATATTTATCCGCTGTCGTTCGTAAGAGGATATATAAGCGAAAACAGTATTTATAAACGTTTAGGCGAAATTGCAGATAAAATATAAGAGAATATCAAACTTTAATCCCCCTCAAAGTTTAAAACTTTGAGGGGGATTTCTTTAGATGTAAATTTTATTCCATATTTATCGGAATATTACCATGTTGCAACCTGACAGCTGCTGCCTGAACCACCTGAAATATAGTACTTTGCACTTCCGGTAATCGGAACATCAACAGTCTGTGTGCCTGAGCCGTTGTTAAATATAACAAACTCAGCACTGCTTGGAATTTCTATTGTATAAACCTTTTGATCAAAATCATTTGTTGATGAATATGTCATTTCTTCGCCAGGCCATGAAGTCATTGTTGTATTGCCTTCAGACCAATAGTAGCAATAAACATTGTTCCAATTATAGTTATTTGTAAGTGTCATTGTATATTTGTCAGAACTTCCTGTAGTCGGCTGAGCTGTGGTTGGCTGTGCCGTTGTCGGAGGTACAGTTGTAGGCTCAGCTGTTGTAGGCGGAGCAGTTGTTTCTGTCTGACCCCCTGTATATGTTCCTACTTTACCATATTCAGACATACCAGCAATATATTTCTGAATCATCGTAACATCCATAATATTTATATCGCCGTCGTCATAACATTCGGAAGCAATAAGAGCATCTGCTGACAATGTTGTAAGCTCCGCAATATATTTTTGCAAAAGTGTTGCATCATCAATTGTGATTCTGTCATTAAGATTGACATCACCAATCAGAATTCTCTGACCGACTGTTGTTTCGGGAGCCGTTGAAGGCTGAACTGTCGTCTCAGGAGGAGCTGTAGAAGGAATTACACTGCCGTCAGTGTAAACATATACAACATTAGTTATGCCTGCCGTATAATTGCCTGATGCGTTTGCAGGAACAACCACATCGGTTCTGCCGGACAAAGCAGCAGTCGTATAGCTTGTAGATGAAGTTACAGATGTCTTTGAATCTATAACATCAGCAGTAATCTTTTTACCTGTAGCTGCACTGATGTGACTTGTAATTACGGTTGCATTAAACTTAACTGTTCCGTTCTGAATCCACACCTCGTCACCTGCAGCAAAGTAACCGCTTGCGCCCTGTGCAGGCTCCTGTCCTTCTCCGCTTGAAGGATGGAACATTACATATGCACTTGATGCCGGAACAACCGCCTTATACCAGTTGTTGCCCTCGCTTGTCATTATTGTTGCACTTGCCCATGCACCGTTTGGTTCGTCACCGCCGTCGGTATAAGAATACATTCTGATTGAGCTCCAGTTTTTCGAGTTATAGTAGTGAACTGTAACTGAAGAGCTGTCAAGATTTTTGTATGTAAACGTTATAGTTTTGTCGCTTCCTGTAAATGTACCGTAACTTTCTGCCGGATATTTATCAGTATCAAGCTGGTATCCCATAACTGACACTGCCGGCACTTCATAGCTGTCACCTGCACGCATACGGGTTTTCATTGAATCCTTTATCGACTTGCCGTTTGAGTCAACATACTTTACCGTAAGATAACCTGAAGCAACACCTGAAGACTTATAAGTAAATGTTACATTATATGTTGCGCCTGCCTGAGCTGTACCGGAAGTTGTGCCTGTTGTTCCGACAAGGTCGTAATCATAAAGTATTGTTGTGTCAGGCAATGCACGGTATGTCGAACCTGCTCTGTACTTTGCATTTGCTGTCTTAAGCACGTTGCCGTTTTCGTCAATATGCTTTATATTGAGTGTTGCAAGCTCCGAATCATCGGCTCTCAGTTGTCCGAATGTAGATGACTGTACAAGCACGCAAGCACTCTTTGCAGGTACGCTGTAAGTATTTCCGCTTACTGTGCCAAGGCTCTTAAGACCTGCCTTTTTGCCGTCGGCAACAACTGTCCATCCGCTTCCGTCAAGTGTAATTGTCCAAGCCTGTGTACTGCTGTTTACAAGAACGCAAACCTTGCCCCACTCATCGGACTTTTTGTTTGAATATGTGTATGCAACAACATCTCCCCATTCAGACTGGAAACTCGGAGTATTGAATGTGCTGCTCTTCATAGGGGTGTAGTTTTCTCTTATCTGCAAAAGTCCCTTGTAATATTCTGCCACATCAGAATATGTTGAAACTCTTGTCCAATCAATGTTATTTATTGAGTCGCTTGACTTATAGCTGTTATGGTCGCCCTGTTTTGTACGGCAGAATTCAGAACCTGCTGTCATAAACGGGATACCCTGTGAGGTAAGAAGAAGCCCCATAACCTCCTGCACTTGCCCCTTAAGTGAAGCAGAAGTTGAATTCCAGCTTGATGAGCCGTTACTTTTTACAATCTTGTCCCAGAGAATAAGGTTATCGTGGGCGTCTGCATAAGCGATAGTCTGAGAAGGTGCTTTTGCACCGAATCCCTTGCCCTTGACACCATTTACAACAGTACCTGTCTTGTCAGTATTGCCCTGTACAAAGCCCTTTCCTGCACCGTCCGTGTCGCCCTTGATAGCGTCACGGTAAGAGTCGCAGAACATACCAACTCTTGCGTCGAGAGATGATGCCTTCGACTGTGAACATCCGTCAGAAATTGCGACAGTACCGCCTGTCCAAGGCTCGCCGTACATAAGAATCTTTTTGCCTGAACCGTCTGCATAAAGTCCGTCAAGAGCTGAACGAATATTGTTCATAGTTGTAATATCGTGGATTCCCATAAGGTCAAAACGGAAGCCGTCAATATGATATTCCTCTGCCCAGTACTTGACAGATTCAATCATATATTTTCTGTACATCTGCTTATCCGATGCAGTTTCGTTACCGCATCCCGAACCATTGGAATATGTTGAAGCAGATGTCATTCTGTAATAATAACCCGGCACCGTGTTTGTAAAGCAGGAATCGGTTGAATATGTATGGTTATAAACAACGTCCATTACAACCGAAATTCCTCTGTCATGCAGAGCCTGAACCATCTGCTTAAACTCTGTAATTCTTGTGTTGCCGTCATATGGGTTTGATGAATATGAACCCTCGGGAACATTGTAGTTCTGCGGGTCATAACCCCAGTTACGGTTAGATGAAGAAGAAGCAATGCTCTCCTCAACTGAACCGAAGTCATATACCGGCATAAGCTGAACACAGTTAATGCCTTGTTCAACAAGATAGTCAATACCTGTTGAAACAGCATTTGCACTTGTGTCCGAATTAAGTGTAGTTCCTCCCTCAGTAAAAGCAAGGTATTTGCCCTGATTCTGCTCGCTTACACCCGATGTAGATGAAGCAGAAAAATCACGAACATGAACTTCCCACACTACTGCCTCAGAAGCACTGTTGAACAAAACATGCTTGTCACTGTCCCAGCCCTGCGGGTCAGTGGAATCAAGGTCAACAACCATCGAACGCTTGCCGTTTACGCCTGTTGCCTTTGAATAAACATCCTGAGTTTCTTTTGTAGAACCCTTTACATTAATAATATATGTATAATATTTGTTTTTGAGGTCACCGTTTACTGTGGTTGACCAGACACCTGTGGTACTGTTTTTGGTAAGGTCATATGTACCAATTACACTTGCACCCTGTTCACTGTCCGAGCCGGTTGAATAAAGCTTAACCTTAACCGAGCTTGCCTCAGGCGACC
>OLOI01001973.1_pt1 | contig 15841 bp, 12 predicted proteins | sample 1672131 | NCBI WGS metagenome assembly OLOI01 (sample SAMEA3136651, study PRJEB25190) | human gut metagenome | reverse complement strand
TGCTAGGTTTTAGGGAGGAACCGCGGTATGGAGCAAGCACGGAAGCAGCAGGTCGTCGCACGCGGACGAGTCCGCTCGATCAACGTGTCGAAGCGCAAGGGAACGCGCAAGACGCCGTGCGAAGGCGGCGCGACCGTCGTCGCGCATCGGGGCCTGGATACCGACGCACATGCCGGCGATTGGCATCGCCAGGTGTCGCTGCTTGCCTGGGAGTCCATCGAGAAAGCGCGCGCGACCGGCCTCGACGTGGTTGAGGGCGACTTCGCCGAGAACGTCACCACCGAGGGCATCGACCTCCTTGCGCTGCCGCTGGGCACGCGCGTGCGCGTGGGCGGGGCCCTTTTGGAGCTCTCGCAGATCGGCAAGGTGTGCCACACGAAGTGCGCCATCTACCACCTGGCCGGCGACTGCATCTTCCCCCGCGAGGGCATTTTCGGGGTGGTGCTGCATGGTGGTGCTGTTTCGGCTGGTGACGCCATTGAGGTGGTAAGGCGTGGTGACGGTACGTGCACACATACTCCACCTGAGGCGTTAGCCGAAGTGGAAGCAGCACGAAAGGCAGGCACCCTGTGAGCAGCGAAATGCAAGACCTCTCTATAAGCGAGAAGAATCAAAGCTCCTATCGCGAAGCTTATCTAGACAACGCAGCCACAACCAAACCGCGCCCCGAAGTGGTGCAGGTTATGATGCGGGAACTTCGGAACTACGGCAACGCGTCTTCTGTTCATGCGCTGGGCAAGAAGGCAAAGCACGTGTTGGAAGATAGTCGCGCTGTTGTTGCAGCAGCTTTGGGCGCTGAGTCCGACGAGGTTTTTTTCACATCGGGCGGAACCGAATCGAACAACCTTGCCATTCGCGGTTCGGTTATGGCGCGCGGAATCGGCGCAGGCCGAATCGTAACTTCTGCTTTGGAGCATCCTTCGATAACGCGATCGGTGCGCGGTCTTAAGCGAGAGGGCGATTGCTGCGTTTCTTACGTTGAAGCTGTTCATGGCAATTTTGATCTAGAAGCATGCGCGCGTTTTCTGCAGGAACCAACAACATTGGTAACGGTAATGTCGGTGCAGAACGAGCTTGGATATCGGCTTCCTATCCCTGAAATCGTCAAGCTGCGCAATGAATATGCCCCTAATGCATTGGTGCACACCGATGCTGTTCAGGCTTTTGGCAAAATCGATGTCCCTGTACATGAGTGGGGTGTTGATTTAGCTTCCCTTTCTGCTCATAAGATTGGGGGCCCGAAGGGTATTGGCGCATTGTTCGTGAAGCGTGGGACGAATATGTTCACCACGGCGTTTGGGGGTGGGCAAGAACGCGGCCTTCGTTCAGGAACTGAGCCTGTTTACCTCGCCGCCGGTTTCGCCGAAGCGGTTCGCTGCGCATTTTCTGACAGGCAGGCTGAAGAAATGCGCGTTCGCGGATTGTGGGACCATTTACGCATGCGGGTTAACGCAGAGATTCCTGATGCGGTAATCAATTCTCGTGAAGACGGGTCGCCTTATCTGTTCAATTTCAGCGTTCCCGGTATGAAAAACCAGGTGGCCCTCCGTTATTTGAGTGACCACGGCGTCTATGTTTCCAAGGCTTCTGCGTGTGAGTCAAACATCAATACCGTTCCAGTTGGCACATGGCGTCATAAGCATCCGCTTTCGCTCCAGGCGGCTGGCATTCCCCTTGCAATGGGCAAGCGCACGCTGCGTGTCAGCTTCGGTTACGATTCATGCGAAGACGATGTCGATCAATTCGTGGATACCCTGAAAGCGTATCTTGCTAGCTGTTAAAACATCGTCGTTTTGTTTGCGTTAAAGATCATCAGTGTTAGCTTTTTTTACACTTGGTGTTGTTAACCTGCGGTAACCGAATTCGGTGTTAAGGTGTGGTGAATCGCTCACGTAGGTGGGCGATTCTTTTTGCCTTTAAGCGTCTAACCTTGAGTGGCGTTATTTGATGGAAGAAGTTGAGCGTTATGAATAGTGGGTCTTATCAGACATCGAGAATGGCCGAAGTGCGTCATGTTCTGTGGATTGTTCTTCTGCTTAATCTGCTGGTTGCGCTTGCGAAGTTCTTCTATGGCTTGGCCACCAATTCTCATTCTATGCAGGCTGACGGTATCCACTCGGTGTTCGACTCCATGGGTAATGTGGTTGGCTTGGTTGGGATCACACTTGCCCTTCGTCCTGCAGATGAGGGCCACCCTTACGGGCACTTTAAGTTCGAGACATATGCGAGCATGGTTATTGGCATTTTGCTCATAGTTGCCGCGTTTGAGGTTGGATCAAGCGCTATCAGCGCGCTAATTTCGGGTGACCACAATGCTTCCGTTACGGTGGTTTCCTATGTGGTCATGGTAGGCACGCTGTGTATCAATATTGGGGTTACAACCTATGAGCGAAGGGTCGGTAAGCGTTTGAACAGCGATATCTTGCTTGCAGATGCAAGCCATACGCTTTCCGATGCCATGGTTTCCATTGGCGTCATTGTTGGTCTTGTGCTGATCCAGCTCGGCTTCGCTATTGCCGACTCCGTTATGGCTTTAGTCGTCATGGTTGCTATTTTGTATACTGCATTCGACGTGTTCCGTTCTGCTTTTCAGACTCTTTCCGATAAGGCTCGAATCCCCGAAGAGGAAGTCCGCAAGGTTGTGGAAGACATCGCGGGCGTTCGGAATGCGCATCGCATTCGCACGCGTGGCACACAGGGCGATGTATATGCCGATTTGCATGTGCTGGTTGATCCGAGCATGACTGTTGCTGCTTCGCATGAGCTTGCTGATCGTATCGAATCCGAGATCGTCCATAAGTTCCCGCAGGTAAAGGACATCCTTGTCCACATCGAGCCCGATGACGCCTATCATCGAGCGGAGAGTCATACGGAATAACAGTTCCATTTATGAAAAAAACGAACCTAGACAGTTGACGCAAAGTGCTGTTCTGGTAATATACAAGCTCGCTGAAGCAGTTCGGCATTTTCGGGCGATTAGCTCAGGGGGAGAGCGCCACCTTGACACGGTGGAGGTCACTGGTTCGATCCCAGTATCGCCCACCACTTGCACACAGGCCAGAGGCTTAAAGCCCTGGCCTGTTTTCATTTGCACAGCGTTTACTGGGGAAGGGAAGAAGCATGCACACCAACATATCGCTCCAACAGCTTCGTTACATTATTGAAGTCGCTGAATGCGGCTCCATCAACGCAGCGAGCCAGCAGCTGTATGTTTCCCAACCCACGCTTTCAACCACCATTAAAGACACCGAGCAGGAACTGGGAATTTCCATCTTCAACCGTACAAACCGTGGCATTACCCTCACAAATGAGGGTACCGAATTCATCGGTTACGCTCGACAGATCCTTCAACAGTTTGATTTGTTCGAGGCGCGTTATTCCAACTCGAACAGTGCCGCCAAGGGTAGGCTTTGTGTTTCTTCCCAGCATTACGCCTTCTGCGTCCATGCATTTGTCGATTTGGCTGAGGAATGCGACGAAGAGGAGTATAACTTTTCCTTGCGTGAGACGCGCACAGCGGAAGTGATTGATGACGTTAAAGAATTCCGCAGCGAGATCGGTGTTTTGTACCTGAGCGAGTTCAATCGTAAGGTGCTTACTAAGGCTTTTTCCGATGCAGGGTTAACTTTTACGCCGCTGTTTGAAGCGCACCCGCATGTGTTCGTCGGCTCGAACCACCCTCTTGCTGGTCGAGCAAGCTTGAAGCCCGAAGACTTGGAAGAATATCCTCGTTATTCGTTCGAGCAGGGCAGCAACAATTCTTTCTTTTTTGCGGAAGAGCCGTTGAGCCATCTGCCTCACAGCCAGAACATTACCTATTACGACCGCGGTACCTTGACCATTCTCCTTAATCGGCACAACGGCTATACCATTTCAACGGGTGTTCTCTCCGGTGAAATGGGGCAGAGTATCTGCTCCATCCCTCTTGAGGTTGATGAAAGCATGACGGTTGGCTATCTGTATCATGCCGAGCGTCCGTTCTCTCCTTTAGCGCAGCGTTACATTGATAAGCTTCGTGCCTACATTGAAGATAACCCCACGGTAACCACGTACTATCCAGTTGATTGATAGGTTTCTCTCTTTTTGCGCGGTTAATGGTCCGCGCTTTCTGTTGGACTGCTGGCAGGGCCTACAGTTTTATAAGGGTTGAATAATTATTCCTTTCGCCGATAAATAGATGCCGTTGCCGTTGGATGGCATCGAAAACAAGTACAGTGTTCGCAAGTGCCTTCCCCTCGGGGAGGGCGTTTTTGTTTGCTGGATGTTGAGCTATTTGGTGCGGTTATCGGCTATAGGCTGCTGCTTCTGTTCGGAGCTTTATAAGGCGAAATCCGCGATGCCGTACAGGGAAGGGGGATGCGTGTCTGCGCTATCTATTGAGCCCAAGACGGCGGCCGATGCGAAGGTGGAATCTTATTTAAAGCGATTCGAGCGAAGGGTCGAGGCTGCACCTCCTGGTCAGTGCCCGCTGGCCACCGTTGCATCTTATCTTGAAACTGGCGCAAACCAAACGTGCGGGAAATGTGTTCCTTGCCGTGATGGGCTGCCGAAACTATCTGAGTTGATGTGGGAATTGGCAAACTGTCAGGCAAACAACGAAACACTGGAAACTTTGCGTGCGCTCGCCCAGATGATTCGCGATGCATCGGATTGCGCGGTGGGGTACGAAGCTGCCCAGGCAACGCTTGATGCGCTCGATACTTTTTCCGAAGAGGTCGAAGCTCATCTGGTTGGGCATAGTTGCACCCAGGGCATGGGTCAAAGCGTTCCTTGCGAAACTCTATGCCCGGCTCACGTTAACGTGCCGGGGTATATTGCCCTTGTTGGCGAGGGGCGCTATGCCGACGCTATCAAACTTATCCGCAAAGACAATCCATTCCCTACGGCATGTGCACTGGTGTGCGAGCATCCTTGCGAAAAACGCTGCCGTCGTATTCTCATCGATGCGCCGCTGAATATTCGCGGTATCAAAAAAATGGCAGTCGATCAGGTTGCTGCGGATTCTGTTTCCGCGCCCGGACGTTTGCCCGATTCCGGTAAGCGAATTGCAGTTGTTGGGGGTGGTCCCTCCGGTCTTACCTGCGCCTATTATGCGGCACTGATGGGGCATTCCGTAACGGTGTTTGAGGCGAATCACTTGCTGGGCGGCATGATGCGTTATGGCATTCCTGCATATCGTTTTCCTCGCGAACGCTTGGATGAAGATATCCGCGCCGTTCTTTCCGTGGGTAATATCGAAGTGAAATGCGACGTGCGTATCGATGCCGTTGCTATGGCTAAGATCAACGACGAATTCGATGCAGTGTACGTTGCCATTGGCGCTCAATTGGGAAAAACGCTAAAACTCGAAAACGGTGATGCCGAAGGTGTTGTGTCTGCGGTTGACTTGCTGCAGAAAATTGGCGATGGAGATTACCCCGATTTCTCAGGCAAGAAAGTTGTTGTGGTCGGCGGTGGCAATGTTGCTATGGATTGCGCGCGAACCTCGGTTCGTGCTGGCGCATCGGAGGTTACGGTTGCGTATCGTCGTAGACAATCGGATATGACGGCTTTGGTTGAGGAAGTGGAAGCCGCCGTTGCCGAAGGTGTTGAGATGGCTGTGCTTGAAGCCCCTGCTCGTGTTGAGGTCGATGAATCGGGGCACTGCACTGCCCTTATCACGCAACCGCAGATGATTGGTGCGGTTAAACGAGGCCGACCTGCACCCGTTGCCGCCAACAAGCCCGAACGCCGCATCGAAGCTGACGTAATTCTCATTGCGGTTGGACAGGATATCGACGTAGATCCTTTTGCCGATTTCGGTATGCAGGCGCAACGCGGCAGCTTTGTTGCCAATGGACAACTTGAATCTCCTAATTTGCCTGGAATCTATGTGGGCGGTGATTGTCAAAGTGGCCCCGCAACGGTGATTAAAGCCATCGGTGCGGGCAAGGTCGCCGCGCGCAATATCGATGAGTACTTTGGCTACCATCACACTCTTCCTTGCGATGTTGCGCTCCCTGAGCCCAAGCAAAATGATCGAACGCCAAAAGGACGTGTCGAAATCGCAGAGCGCCCTGCTCGCGAGCGCAAGAATGATTTCCTGGGAGTTGAGTATGGTATGAGCTTGGAGGAAGCGGAACAGGAGTGCGGACGCTGCCTGCGTTGCGATTGCTTTGGTGCTGGCTGCCAGGTTGATGGGAGGTTCCAGTATGTCTAACGAATGCGCAAGCTCTTCTGTGGTTGCCGATGAGCAGGCTATTTCGCTCATTGTTGACGGCGTTTCGTTGTCGGTGCCCAAGGGCGCAACGATTCTTGACGCTGCCGAAAAAGCTGGCTCCCACATTCCTACGCTTTGCTTCTTAAAAGAACGCAGTGCCATCTCTTCGTGTCGTATTTGCATGGTTGAGGTCGAGGGCGAAGATGCTCCTGTGCCTGCCTGTTCCACCGTTGCAAAAGAGGGCATGGTCATAACTACCGTCTCGGAACGTTTGGTTGCCTATCGTAAGTTGGCTATGGACCTGATTCTTTCCGATCATGGCCTCGATTCCACCAACTATTGCTTCAGCTGCAATAAGAACGGCGCATGTGAGCTGCAGGCGGTGGCCCGAGAGGTTGGGGTGCAGCATCCCTCGTTTGAGGGAGCGGGAAAACGCAAGCCGGTGTTCGACTCGAACCCCTTCATTTCGTTCGATCCTAATCTTTGCATTCGCTGCCAACGCTGTGTGGCCGCATGCAATTCCGCTGCAGGCAATCATTCGCTTCATGCTGCAAAACGTGGTTTGCGGACATCGATTGAGGCGCCTTTTGGTCCCAACTGGAAAACCTCAGGGTGCGAATCGTGCGGCAACTGCGTGCAATCCTGTCCGACGGGCGCCCTTACCATGAAGCGTCGCGCAGAATACCGGGAATGGGAAGTTGAACGCGTACTTACTACGTGCCCCCCATTGCGCTACAGGATGCCAATACAATCTCATTGTGAAAAACGGCAGGATCGTTGATACTGAAGCGGTTGATGGACCCTCAAATCATGGCTTGCTGTGTGTGAAGGGCCGCAGCGGTAGCTTCGATTTCGTTCATTCGGAGGAACGTCTTACTACGCCCCTTATCCGCAACAGCGAAACAGGGCAGCTTGAGCCCGCTACATGGGATGAAGCCCTTGATCTTGTTGCAGCTAAGATGGGTGCACTGCGTGATGAGGTTGGCGGTCAGGCCCTTGCTGCGTTTGCGTGTGCTCGCTCTGCCAATGAAGACATCTACATGCTTCAGAAAATGGCACGTACGGTGTTCAAGACGAACAACATCGATAATTGCGCCCGCGTTTGTCATGGTCCTTCGGTTGCCGGTTTGGCACAAACCCTGGGTTCTGGCGCTATGACCAATCCCATTACCGACATCGCTCGGAACGCTGATGTAATCATGCTGGTTGGTTCGAACCCAGAGGAAGCCCATCCGGTTATTGGCATGCAGATCCGCCACGCGGTCGAAACGGGAACAAAGCTTATCGTGGTCGATCCGCGCAATATTGGCCTTTCCGCTAAAGCTGATATTCATCTGAAACTACATCCTGGCACCAATGTCGCGTTTGCCAATGGTGTTGCAAGGGTACTTATTCACGAGGGTCTTATCGACGAGACGTTTATCGCAGAACGCTCTGAGGGTTTTGACGACTTCAAGGCGATGGTGGAAAAGTACACACCTGAATACGTAGCGGAAATCTGCGGCATCGATGCTTGCGATTTGATTGCTGCGGCAAAGCTGTATGGTGAAGCGGGTGCCGCTGCTATCGTGTACTGCCTTGGCGTCACCGAGCATACTAGTGGCACTGAAGGTGTAATGGCGTTGTCGAACTTGGCTATGATCACAGGCAATTTTGGAAAGCCAGGGACGGGTGTTAACCCCATCCGTGGGCAGAACAACGTGCAGGGCGCCTGTGATATGGGTGCGACCCCTGGCGATTTCCCTGGCTACCAGAAGCTTGCCAATGCCGAAGTGATGAAACGCTTCGAGGGCCATTGGGGAGTTGAGATCCCCAAGTGGAAGGGCACCTATGCAACCGAGTGCTTCCCCAAGATGATCTCGGGAGATATCAAGGGATTGTTCATCTTCGGCGAGGACCCGGTACGAACTGACCCTGACACCAACCATGTTATCAAGGCTCTTGAAGCACTCGATTTCTTGGTGGTAGACGATCTGTTCTTAACTGAAACAGCCAAGTTCGCCAACGTTGTTCTTCCTGGTCGTAGTTATGCGGAAAAAGAAGGTACGTTCAGCAATACCGAACGTCGTGTTCAGCGCATTCGCGCGGCGGTCACTATCCCTGGCACACGTCTCGATACCGACATCTTCATCGATTTGATGAATCGTATGGGGTATGCCCAGCCGCAGCTTACAAGCGCTCAGATTATGGATGAAATTGCGGAGCTTACTCCAAGTTTTCATGGCATTAGCCATAAACGGCTTGATTCGGAAGAAGTCGCAGGTCGGGGCTTGCAGTGGCCTTGCCTCGACAAGGACCATCCAGGTACGCCGATCATGCACGTGGGTGCCTTTACTCGCGGTTTGGGCATTTACTCACTGGCCGACTACATTCCTCCAGCAGAGCTGCCCGATGAAGAGTTCCCGCTTATGCTCACTACGGGTCGTATTTTGTATCACTACAACGCAACGGCTATGACGGATAAAACTCCTGGTTTGAACGAGATTTGCGGCCATTCGTTTATTGAGGTCAACTCGTTTGATGCCGAACGATTGGGCATTTCGGATGGCAGTAGGGTTTGCGTTGAAAGTCGTCGAGGAAGCATTGAATCGGTGGCACGCGTTTCGGGCAAGACCAATCCTGGAGAAACGTGGATGCCGTTCCACTTCCAGGATGGTAATGCCAACTGGCTTACCGATGCAGCGCTCGATCGTATTTGCTCTACGCCTGAATACAAGGTGTGTGCGGTTCGGCTTTCCGCAGTGTAGCGCTGGCTTATAACTGGTTTTCGCCCTGTCGGCTTATCAACCGCATCTCCAAATTTGGATTGAGAAACGAAAGTCCAAGTTCAGGAGGTGCGGTTCGGAGTCTGCGGGGCTTTTCAGTAGGCGCCTGCATGCTCGGAAGGGCGGCGGTTGATGCTTCTTGTATATCCAAAGGGGATGTGGAAATAAATAACGTAGTGTTGTTTATTTTGGTGTGGAAGAGGACAATCGGCAGCGGAACATGACAATTGAAGGGGAATGCGGCGTGAGCACTGTGGCGGAAAGTAAGAAAACCAATAGCATAGATATGCTTCATGGCCCCTTGGCTAAGAAAATCGTTCTGTTTTCCATTCCCCTTGCTATTACCAGCATTTTGCAACAGTTGCTGAACTCCACCGATGCGGTATTTGCCGGCCAGTGGCTGGGCGGTGATGCGCTGGCTGCTGTTGGTGGCGTTGCTCCGATTATCAGTTTGTTTGTCGCGGTGTTCGTTGGGCTGTCGGTTGGCGTAAACGTGGTGATCGCGGTCCATATCGGGCACGACGACATCGACAAAATCAAGGGTGCGGTACAGACCTCAGCCGCCGCCGCAGTGGTTTGTTCGCTTGTTTTGGCTGTTGCCGGTGTTCTTTCAACCGATTTTATTCTTGCTGCAGTGAATATGCCTGCTGAGGCGTGGGCTGAGGGAGCGCAGTACCTGCATGTCTACTTCATCGGCATCGTTTTCTTGGTTATATACAACTTCGGTTCTGCTGTGCTTCGAGCTAAGGGAGACACGCGTCGCCCCTTGTACGCCTTGGCGATTGCTGCAGTGCTCAATATTGCATTCGATTACGCTGCGGTAGAGTTTCTTTGCTTAGGCGTATTTGGCATTGCGGTAGGTACGGTTATCGCCGATGCCGTATGCGCTGCTGTTATTGTTTATTTCTTGCTTACCGAAGACGAATCCTACCGTCTGGAGCTTAAGAATTTTAGGGTTGTGGGAATCGATCTCAAAACCCTTATGCACATAGGCCTTCCTGCCGCCTTGCAGGGTGCGGTATTCGCTCTTTCCAACATTATTATCCAGGGCGAGATCAACGGCTTTGGCGCAGACGCAACTGCAGGTTCATCTGCGGCTATGAATTTCGAGTTCTACACCTACTTCTTCGTGAACGCCTTTTCCCAGGCCGCAGTTACCTTTATTGGCCAAAATTATGCGGCAGGCCAGTATAGGCGTTGCGACAAGGTCATGAAATTCTGCATGGCGGCATCGTTTGTTTCTACGCTGGCATTAAGCTTGCTTTTCACTTTAGGTGGCGATCTGTTCTTGGGCATTTTCACCGCTGAAGCGGGAGCACTTTCGTTTGCCTATATTCGCTTGTGGCATGTGGAGCTGTTTGAGTTCATGCCGTGTTCGTATGAGGTCACGGCGAGCGGTATGCGTGGTATGGGTTGGTCGGTGCTGCCTACCATTGTGGTTATCGTAGGCTCATGCCTTTTGCGCATTGTGTACGTTTTTACTTTGTTCCCGCTTATTCGTTCGTTTGAGAATCTGATGCTTATATACCCCGTAACGTGGATTGTGACAGGGGCAACCATGATTGCGCTTTACTTTTATGCCAGGAAAAAATCCTACGGAAGGTAGTGACGGTCGTGCATGCTAACCGTGTTCTCTCTATCGGTGCCGTGCGCTTATCCTGACGCTCATTAGGGCAATAGAGGCAACAACCAGCACAATGCCGAAGATGGCGGCAGGGGACAAATGCTCGCCGAAGAACGCAACACTTATGATGGCGGTAGCAATCATTTCTACGGAAGCGATGATGGGGACTTTGCTCGTTTCCTTCATCTTCAAAATACCCTTGTAGTACAGCAGGTATGCCAGCGAAGTAGGAATCAAGGCCAGTAAAAATCCATAGGCTATGGTTGCGGCGTTGTACGATTCGGGACAGGTCCATGGTTGGAAGAGGATCAGAACAGAAATAGTGGCGAATAGGTAACTGTAAGCACTCATGACGTAGGTGTTGGTGGCGCTTCCCGCAATGCGCGTGATTATCGCTGCCATTCCGTAAGTGAACCCCGATGCAATGCCACAGCTAACTCCAAGAACTGATAGCGTTTCCAGGTTAAGCTGGCCTCCCGTTGCAGCAAGCGAGCAACCCACCACATTGATGCAGAGGGCGATAACCTTTAAAAGGGAGATGCCCTCATGGAATATCAGCATTGAAAATACGGTGGTAAAAATAGGCGCAGTGTTTAGCAGTACCGCCGAAACGGCGATGCCGGCATTGGCGATGGCCATGGTGTAGAACATGTTGTAGATACCGTTGGAAACAACGCCCAGTACAGCGCAGGCGACAAGGGTTCGCTTGTCGACTATCAGCGCTTTCGGTCCAAATTTCATAGCGGTGAATGCGGTCATGATAAGAAAAGCAAAGAGCATCCTGATAAAGCTTGTGCTCGCCGCTGTCGAGCCGTGCAATTCCATCATTTTAACCAATGGTCCAACAAGCCCCCACAATATGCCCGCAGACAGAATTTGCAGGATTGCTAAGGTCTCTTTGCCGAGGGGCGGCTGACTCACTGGTTTCCTCATTCCGTGGTGGCTATGCTCGCTGCTTTGGGAGGCAGCTATAGTGATTTGCTTTATTTAGATAAAGTGTAGCGGTAAAACGTGTTCAATCTTCTATACTCAAGTGCATTCTTTACCGTCGGTGCGTCGATTTGCTTGACTTCATGGGCGAATCGTCAGAAAGAGGGACTTTGATGGAAACCCCATCTCCTGTTGCGTCCGCCCAGCCTCCATCTGCAGAATGCGCTTTTCAATGCGGGGGAAGTGCCGTTGGCGGCCTTCCGTTGGCCGAGATTGATATTCCCGATAGCTTGCGGGGCGACCTAGCCCTGTTCCTTCGCCTGGAGCGAAAAGTGCTTGATGAGTACGATCCTGAAATCCGTAGTCTGTTCGATAGGCTTTTGCAAAGCGTAATTGCTGCCAACGAGGGAGATCCGGGAAGCGCTGCGAGTGATGAACCCGTTGATGAACAGGGGATCCCGCTCCCTTCAACTGAGGGGAACAAAGCATTTCGCGATGCGGTTGATCTCCTTGACATGCTTCCTATTGAGCGCGCTCAGGTGGTGGTGCGAGCATTCACCTCGTTCTTCCATCTGGCTAATCTCTCTGAGGAAAATTATCGCGTTAAGACGTTGCGTGAGCGTGGCCGTGAGCCCTTGGGACAAATGGAAACCGACCCGACCAATGAACTTACCGTTGCCTATCGTCAGCTGGTAGATGAAATGGGTGTGGGTCGTGCCACCGAATTGCTGAATCGTTTGGAGTTCCACCCAGTGTTTACGGCTCATCCCACCGAGGCGCGCCGCAAAGCGGTTGAAGGAAAAATCCGTCGTATTGCATTGCTGTTAGCGGAACGTCCTTATATGGGCGGTTCTGATTTAGCGGAAAATGAGCGTCATCTGCTTCAGGAAATAGATGCATTGGTGCGCACTTCGCCCATTTCAGTGAAGAAGCCTACCCCCGTAGAGGAAGCGGACACCATTATCGATGTGTTCGACAACACGCTCTTCACCACCATTCCTAAGATTTACCGTCGATTCGACGATTGGGTTCTTGGGGAAAAGGCAGGTCGCGTTAAGCCGGTTTGCCCGCCGTTTTTCCGCTTGGGAAGTTGGATCGGGTCCGATCGCGATGGTAACCCGAACGTAACTGCAAAGGTAAGCCGTCAGGTAGCTGCTAAGTTTTCCGCCCATATGGTTTCCGCTTTGGCGGAGGCATGCCGCACGGTAGGGCGTAACCTGACTTTAGAATCGGGCTACACTTCGCCTTCGGCCGAGCTTTTGAATCTCTGGAATCATCAGGTTGAAATGAGCGAGGAGTTAACCGGTCGGGCCGAGGTCATCTCCGCTTCTGAGCCGCATCGCGCGGTAATGCTTGTCATGGCGGCTCGTCTTGATGCTACCGTTACGCGTAATGCTGACACGATGTATCGTTGTGTTGAAGATTTTTTAGTTGACCTTCAGGTAGTGCAGCGTTCACTCGTTGAAGCAGGCGCAGTGCGTGCAGCGTATGGTCCCGTGCAAACGCTTATGTGGCAGGCGGAGACGTTCGGTTTCCATATGGTGGAAATGGAGTTCCGTCAGCATTCAGTGGTTCATGAGCGTGCGTTGGCTGATATTTGCGAAAACGGGATCCATGGAAACTTGCAGCCTATGACCCGCGAGGTTCTTGATACGTTCCGTGCCATCGGTTCTATCCAACGTCGTTACGGCAAGAAGATGGCCCACCGTTACATTATTTCGTTCACGAAAAGCGCTCAGCATGTTGCCGATGTATACGAGCTGGCGCAGCTCGCTTTCGCCCATGCCGAAGATGTGCCGGATTTGGATGTTATCCCCCTGTTTGAGCAGCTGGAGGATTTGGAGGGCTGTGTTGAGGTTCTGGATAAGATGCTGGAGCTTCCTGCGGTGCAGCGCCGCCTGGCCCAAACCAATCGCAAGATGGAAGTGATGCTGGGGTATTCGGACTCATCGAAAGATGCTGGTCCGACTACGGCAACGCTGGCATTGCATTCAGCTCAGGGCCGTATTGCCCAATGGGCGGAGCGCAATCGCATCGACCTTGTCATGATGCATGGTCGTGGTGGTGCGGTTGGCCGTGGCGGTGGACCTGCTAACCGTGCGGTCTTGGCGCAACCGAGGGGCTCGGTGAACTGCTGCTTTAAGGTTACCGAGCAGGGTGAGGTAATTTTTGCCCGCTACGGGAATCCTGTTCTTGCCCAGCGTCATGTGGAAAGTGTGGCGGCGGCAACGTTGTTAAGTTCGGCTCCTTCAATTGAGCATACCAACACTCAGATGACTAGCGAATTCGCTGGCGTTGCTAAAGAGCTGGATGATGCGGCCCACAAGAGCTATCTCGATTTGCTGAATACGGATGATTTCACCCCGTGGTTTGCTACGGTAACACCCCTTGCTGAGGTCGGTTTGCTTCCTATTGGCAGCCGTCCAGCCAAGCGCGGTCTCGGTGCTAAATCCCTTGATGACTTGCGTACCATTCCCTGGGTGTTCTCCTGGTCCCAAGCGCGCATCAATTTGGCTGCGTGGTATGGCTTCGGTACCGCCTGTGAAAAGTTGGATGATATCGAGCAGCTCCGTCGCGCCTATCGCGAGTGGCCTCTGTTTGCCACCTTTATCGACAACCTTGAAATGTCTATCGCTAAAACAGACCAGCGCATTGCGAAGATGTACTTGTGCTTGAGCGATAGGCGCGATCTTTCCGAAAAGGTATTCGATGAAATGCAGTTGACTCGTAAATGGGTGCTTTCCATTACTGGCAGCGAATGGCCCTTGGCCCAGCGACGAGTATTGGGGCGCGCTGTTCGTGTGCGCAATCCCTATATTGACGTTCTTTCACTTGCTCAGGTTCGTGCCCTGCGTGCTATTCGCATTCGCGGCGAGGAAATGGCAGCTAAGGAAAAGGCGGATTATCTCGCGTTGATTCTTTCTACCGTTACAGGTGTTTCCGCCGGTCTGCAGAATACTGGGTAAAGAGCGGTTGCCCTTTTGCGTTGAAATGCTGAACGGCAACTGAACGGTAGATAGCAAGAAGCTAGTAGCAAGTGTGTATTCCGTCTTTCGAGAAGATAAGGAGTGAGTCATGCAGGTAGATTTCGATTCCATCCAACCTGAAACCATTGAGCATTTTAAGGGTGGGGAAGGCTCCGTTACTACTCAAGCGTACGTTGACGGAAACAATCGGATTATGAGGGCAACAGTGCATCCGCATTCTTCCATCGGTTGGCATCAGCACAGTGGCAATTCAGAGATCGTGTACGTTATGTCTGGTGTTGGCAAAGTGGTGGTTGAGGGCGGCGAAGAGCCTTTAGCTCCTGGCATATGCCATTACTGTGCGGAGGGGCAGTTCCATTCTGTGGTGAATCCTAATGAGGAGGATTTAGTCGTGTTTGCTGTGGTTCCCCAGCACGGCTCTCTGTAGCTTCTGGCGCTATTTGGAACGCTCTATTAACTTGCGATATACGTGCTCTACCATCCAAGGCTCGGTTGACGCGGTAAGGGCTTTGTCGAACGTGAGCCAACGCACTCCAGAGTTTTCTTCGGGGGCTATGCGTAGCGTGTCTTTTTCATTTGCCTCGAACAGGTAGGTTGCATTGAGGTGCAAATGGGAGGGGACATATGCCCCGCGTTTCCAGTGCCCATCAACGGTAAGCGTTTCGCAGGAAAGAAGGCCTGAGTGTGCCATTTTGGCGCTGCTCAGGCCTGTTTCTTCTTCGAGCTCTTTTGCGGCAACGAGCGAAAGGTCGTGTATGCCATCAGCGTGGCCTCCAATCCATGACCACGATTGATAGATGTTGTGATATATCATCAGCGTTTTTGTGCGGAGGGGGTTTACGACCCAGGCTGATGCGGTAAAGTGCGCCGGCCATGCCCGATTGTAGGCCTCTTCACGATGAGCGGCTTCGAGAAGTAGTGCGTAGTCGGCTGCTTCTTCATCGTTCTTGGGCGTAAACGTTTTTAGATCCTCAATCAGAGTGGCCATAAATGGGTTCCTTTGCGGGCGTTGCGTTTCTCGGCTTTGGTCATATTATCGCCTCGATATGTTGTTTGGTGATTTTTCAATTTTGAGTTGCCATATTGCAGGGTTTTTCAGTTGCGGTTGTTTTGGGTTGGATCTATGACAATCTGCGATATTTCGCGTAGGTATTGTTTTCGGTCTACGCGTGGAGGGGTATCTCCGTGCGTATGATCCGGACACCATGGTTTTGACGTATCCGATTTGACTGATTCTCCGATAGGGAAGGTGAAAATTTTTTCAAAAAAGGGGTTGCGTGAAAAACTGGTTTCCGTATAATACTTTCTTGCGCGCGGACGTGGCTCAGCTGGTAGA
>OLOI01001971.1_pt1 | contig 15843 bp, 17 predicted proteins | sample 1672131 | NCBI WGS metagenome assembly OLOI01 (sample SAMEA3136651, study PRJEB25190) | human gut metagenome | reverse complement strand
ACCACGAACGCATCCAAACAAAAACGGGAGTGGCACCGCTGTCGCTGCGCCACTCTGCTTAAAACTCAATATCCTACATGGGGGCTTTTAGTGCTGTCCGCATAATCTGGTGCGGTTCAATTTCGGTGAACGGGATTTTTAGCTTGTCGAAAACAGCTGCTTTGGAATTCAATCGATAATGGCTTTGACGAGCCGGGACCAATGCTCCGGGTAGCAGGCTAAAAGCTCTTCGTGCTGCATATTTTGTTCGTGCAGGACGGTTTTGGTTTTGTTTATTAAATACCCTCGCCGCGTTTTGCACGGTGGATGACGTGGTAATACATGGGAATGAGGAAGCTATCGGCTAAGATCCATGCGATCGGGCCGGAGAAGCAGGCGGCGTTGAAGCCGAACAGCGGCACGAGGAACAGACCCACGCCGCCGCGGGCGATCATCTCGAACACGCCGGCAAAGAGCGCGAGGCGGCTGTACCCCATGCCCTGAATGGTAAGGCGCAGCACATTGACAAATGTCAGCGGGATCATAAAAAGGCCACTGCACACAAGATACCAATAGGCAGAGTTGATAATGGCGGTCTCACCGGCATCGACAAACAGAAGAAGCATCCATTTGCCGAGGAACACGATGATGAGCAGTGCCAGAACGGAATAGATGATGCCGACGATGTTGCAGGCTTTGACGCCCTGCCCAATACGGTCAATTTTACGCGCACCGATGTTCTGCCCGCTGTATGTAGACATGGTAACGCCCATGGCATCATAAGCGCAGGCGAAGAACATATAGAGCCTGCTGCCCGCTGTGATGCTGGCGACGACCGTAGAGCCGAGGGAGTTAACGGATGCCTGTAAAATAACGCTGCCAATAGCCGTGATAGACGTCTGCAATGCCATGGGCAGACCCATGCTTAAAAGGCGCTTGATGCACGGCACGTTGATTTTGAAATCCTCGCGGGTCATTTTGAGGACTTCATAATGCTTGCTCACATAGAGGAGACATACAACGCCGCCGATGAGTTGTGAAGCGACCGTTGCGACCGCCGCGCCTGCGACGCCCATGGGGATGAAAACAACGAGGACGATATCGAGCACAATATTGATGATGGACGCGATGACGAGGATGACAACCGGCGTGCGGCTGTCGCCGATAGCGCGCTGGATGCCGGCAAGCATATTATAGAGGAACGTTGCGGGGATACCGGCAAAAATGACAACAAGGTACGCGTAAGCGTCGTCGATGATATCCGCCGGCGTGCCCATGAGCTCTAAGATATTGCGGCAGAAAATGACCGTGAGCACCGTTAAGACGAAGCCGAAACCGACGCACAGCCATACGGCGTTGCCGATGAAGCGGCGAAGCTCTTTATAATCCCTGCTGCCGAAGCGCTGCGCCACCGGGATGGCAAAGCCGCTGCAAAGACCAAGGCAGAAGCCGATGATGAGGAACGTGATGGAGCCGGTGGAGCCAACGGCTGCAAGCGGCCCCGTGCCAAGCACACGCCCGACGATCATGGTATCGACCATGGAATAGAACTGCTGGAACAAATTGCCGAAAAGCAGCGGGATGGAGAACCCGAGGATAAGCTTCATGGGCGAACCGCTCGTCATTTCTTTTGTCATACTGAAAATTTCACACCTTTACGGGAAAAATAACATTCAAAGATTTCTCATACAGTTTACCACCGCAAGCGGGGTTTGTATATCCCGTAAAAACAGAAAAAAGGACAGCATGCGCCATCCTTTTTTTATGAAAAATTATAAAGGCTGTTTTATCAAAGAAATTACATCTTTGCAATCTTGTCTGCCCACTCGAGAACCTTCTTGGTGTCTGCGTCGGTCGGCATGCCCTTCTTGAAGAGGCCGCCCTTGACAGCGATGCCCAGAGGCTCACCGTAGGTCTCGACGCCGTTCTTCTTCATCGTATCGATGATGGAAGAAAGACCGTCCGTGTTACCGTTGCTGTTCAGAACATAGAATGCGACACCCTTTGCTCTGGTGGGGTTGAGATCCTTGCAGAAGTGATCGACTGCGCCCGGGAGCTTGCCGTTCATTTCAACGCCGATAAAAACGACCTTCTCGCCCTCGCACGGGTATGCCGGGGGGATCTGGTCACATACGCACTGCATAACTCTGCCGATTTCGGATGCGATCGGCTGTACGTTGCCGCTCTTGGAAAAGTGAAGGGACTTTGCTTTCATTTTGACTGCCTCCTGTAAGTTCGCGGGCCGCACCGGCCCGTTATCCATATTAAGTGATTATTTCTATTATAACACGGATTCAAAAAAAATCATAAACAGAATGTGAATTTTTGTAAGAAACTTGTAAGAGAACGTGCGGGTTACACAAAGAAAAAGATCCATTTATGGACGGAATGTTAAAAAGCAGACGAATTCGTCAAAACGTCTATTTTATTATCGATATGAAAGCACTTTTTCGAGAAAACTCCTGTAAAATCTCTTGTAAAATTCCGCAAATAATATTATAATGGAAGCGTATTATGTTATGACCTACGGCGCAAAAAGCAGGTCTTTACCCCTTTTGCCGCCGCTCTTTGAAAATAATGAAGCAGGAGGTGATTTTTTGGCAAAAGAAGCTCTGGACGCCGTAAAGGATGCGGAGCAGAAGGCCGCCGGCATTCTGGACACGGCCGCTGCACGCTGCACCGCCATTCGGCAGGACGCCGCACAAAAGGCGGACAAGCTGAAGACGGAGCGCATGCAGAAAGCAAAAGCGGACCTTGCAGCCGCAAAACAAAGCGCAGAGACGGCCGCTGCGGCCGAACAACGCACAGCGCAGCAGAAAACTGCCGCACTGGCGGAGGATATCCGCAAAAAAGCGCAGCAAAACAGCGCGAACGTAATCCGCGCTATCCGCGAGGCCATCACCGGCTGACGCGGCGCCAACACGAAAGGAGGGGATCCCCCTATGGCGGTAATGCCTATGAAGCGCATCAGCATTTATGCGCTCAAGAACCGTCGTAAACAGATCCTGGAACTGATCCAGCGGCGCGGCGTCGTGGAAATCGATGACCGCAAAGCGGATGAAACGGTTTTTGCCAAGATGGATACCGTCCCGGCAAAATCAAGATTTGAAAACAATGCAGCCGCGCTGCAATCGGCGTTAGACGCGCTCGATAAACTGGAGCCGCCCGAAAAAAGCCTCTTCGCGTCTCTGAACGGACGCGACGCGATACCGCTTTCCAAATATCAGGAAACGGCTGACGGTGCGGGCGAGCTTTTAAAAATTGCCTCGCGCATCAACACGCTGTGGAAAAAGTGTGCGGACAACCGCGCGGAAATTCTCCGCTTGCAGACACAAATCCGTGCGCTGGAACCGTGGATGAAGCTGGATATTTCCATGCGCACCATCAGCACGCCGACAACTTCCGTGTTCACGGGGTCGTTTCCGGTAGAATACACGGAAGAAACGCTGCGGGCGAAAATCGCCGAAGGCGCGCCGGACGTGGACGGTGTGGTCGTGGAGATTTTGAGCGCTTCCCCGCAGCAGACATGCGCGTTTTTGATGTGCCACATCTCGCAGGGATTAAAGCTTGAAACCTACCTGCGTTCCATCGGGTTTACGTATCCGGCGGAGCCGAGCAAGGTGCCGCCCGCAGAGCGCGTAGACATTCTGAACGGACGCATTGCGGCGCTGCAAAAAGAGATCGATAAAAACGAAGCGGAAATTCGCACACATAAAAACCGACGCGAAGACCTGCTTTACACCATCGATTACTTTACGATGCGCACCGAGAAATACGACGTTTTGGGCCGCTTATGGCAAAGCCCGCACGTGTTTCTCATTACGGGATACATTCCGGCAGAGAACGCCGAGGCACTTAAGACGGAGCTCACGACCACGCAAGAAGCCTACGTGGAGCTGTGCGACCCGAGTGACGCGGACGATGTGCCCGTAAAGCTCAAAAACAACAAGTTCGCTGCCCCGGTCGAGGGCGTGCTGGAAAGCTACAGCATGCCGGGCAAGCATGAAATCGACCCAAGCGGCATCATGGCGGTCTTCTATTACTTTCTATTCGGCATGATGCTTTCCGATGCGGGCTACGGACTTGTGATGGTCCTTGGCTGCGGCATCATCTTACACAAGTTCAAAAACATGGAAGAAGGTCTGCGCAAGACGCTGACAATGTTCCTCTATTGCGGTATTTCCACGATATTCTGGGGCATTTTGTTCGGCAGCTTCTTCGGTGACGCAATCACCGTTATCGCAAAGACATTCTTCAACACCGATATCGTGATACCACCCTTGTGGTTCACGCCGGTCGATGAACCGATGCGGCTGTTGCTGTTCTCGTTCCTCGTCGGCATCATCCACCTGTTCGCCGGCCTCGGCGCACAGTTCTACCAGCTTGCAAAACAGGGCAAGTGGCTGGACGCGATCTATGACGTTGTGTTCTGGTATCTGCTCGTCGGCGGCGCGATTATTTATCTGCTTTCCATGCAGATGTTCGCCGACATGGTGGCGCTTTCCTTTACGCTGCCGGCATCGGTGGGCACCGCGGGCATTATTGCGGCAGGCATCGGCGCGGTAGGCATTGTGCTCACTTCGGGCCGCAGCTCCAAGAGCATCGGCAAGCGCTTCTTAAAAGGTCTTTACGGGCTGTACGGTGTTTCGAGCTATTTAAGCGACATTCTCTCTTACTCGAGACTTTTGGCTCTCGGCCTTGCAACCGGCGTTATCGCTTCGGTCTTCAATCAGATGGGCGCCATGCCCGGCAACAACCCGCTCGGCGTGATTATCTTTATTTTCGCCTTTGTAGTGGGACACACGCTGAATATCGGCATCAATGTGCTCGGCGCGTATGTGCACACGAACCGCTTACAGTTTGTTGAGTTCTTCGGCAAATTCTTTGAGGGCGGCGGACGCAAATTCGCACCGTTCACCACCAAAACCAAATATTTCAAAATTACGGAGGAAAAGTAACATGGATAAGTTCGATATCAACTCTCTCGGCATTGTTCTCGCGCTTGTCGGCGCAGTTCTGGCAGCACTTCTCGGCGGCATCGGTTCCGCCATCGGCGTAGGCATGACCGGTCAGGCAGCCGCAGGCGTCGTTTCGGAAAATCCCCCGCTGTTCGGTAAAGTCCTTATTCTTCAGCTTCTGCCGGGCACGCAGGGCATCTACGGCCTGCTCATCGCCTTCCTCACGCTGACGAACATCGGTGTTCTGGGCGGCAGCGCAGACATCTCCTTTGCAAAGGGCCTTCTCTATCTTGCAGCCTGCATGCCGATGGCCGTGATCGGTCTCATCTCCGCAAAGCAGCAGGCAAAGGCAGCCGTTTCTTCCATCGCACTCGTTGCAAAGCGCCCGGATCAGTTCGGTAAAGCCATGATCTTCCCAGCCATGGTTGAGACTTATGCGGTTCTGGCTCTGCTCGTTTCCCTGCTGGCTGTTGCAAACATCGGCGGCATCGCCATCTGATGATCCACTCCCAAAAATCCAAAAAAGAAAGGAAGAGGATCAATCCATGGCAACAGGACTGGACAGAATTATAGAACAGATCCTTGCGGATGCCGAAGCGAAAGCGGCGGAACAGGTTGCCGCTGCGGAAGAAGAAGCAAAAAAGACGCTTGCAGACGCTGCCGCCGAGGCAGAACAGAAAGCAAATGTCCTGCTTGCGGACAGTGAAAAGGTCGGCGCGGACATTAAAGCCCGTGCGGCTTCGACCGCGGAATTCACACGCCGCCGCACCGTGCTTGCCGCAAAGCAGAACGCCATTCGCGATGTAATCGCGGCGGCACAGAAAGAGTTGCACGATCTGCCGGATGACGAATACTTCAGCGTGCTTTTAAAGCTTGCGCAGAAAAACGCGCTGCCGGGCGATGCTGAAATGCAGTTAAACGAAAAAGACCTTGCGCGCATGCCGCAGGATTTTTCGGCGCAGCTGAAAGCAGTTGTGCCCGGGACGAACATCACCGTATCGAACACGCCGTGCAATATCCCGGACGGTTTCCTGCTCGTTTACGGCGGCATCGACGTGAACTGCACGTTCGCTTCGCTGTTTGAGGCCGCCGGAGACACATTGCAGGACCTTGCGGGCGGCATGCTCTTTCGCTGAGCCGCCGGCAGAAAAGGTGGTTTAACGAATGGAACAGGAATACATCTATGCTGTGGCGCGCATTAAAGCGCGGGAGCTTTCGCTTTTGACGCAGCAGGATCTGGACAGGCTGATGGCGTGCAAAACGCCGGCAGAGTGCTTCCGTGCACTGGCCGATAAGGGCTGGGGCGCTGGCGGCGAAACCTCTGCCGAGGCAATTTTTGCCGCCGAGGAGGAGAAAACGTGGGCACTCATGCACGAGCTGCTGCCCGACCTCACGCCGTTCAGCGTACTGCTGTATCCCATAGACTTCAACAACATGAAAGCGGCGGTGAAGTGCACCGTCACAAACGCGGAGCCGCACAACGTGTTTATGTCCGGCGGCACCGTGGAGCCGGAAAAAATGCAGCAGGCGGTCAGAGAAAATGACTTCTCCCTTCTGCCGGACTTTATGACGGAAGCCGCAAAAAAGGCGACGGACGCGCTGCTTACCACGCGCGACGGTCAGCGGTGCGACATCATTTTAGACCGCGCATGCCTCACGGCGATCCACAAGACCGGTAAAGAGAGCAAAAACGCGCTGATTACGGCGTTTTCCGAGTTTAAGGTGGCGGCGGCGGACATTAAAATCGCGGCACGCGCTTTGCACACCGGCAAAAGCCGTGCGTTTTTGGAAGAAAGCCTCGCCCCGTGCGACACGCTGGATCTGGAAGAGCTCATTGACGCGGCGTCGAAAGACACGGACACGTTTTACGCGTACCTTTCCCGTACGGACTATGCTGACGGCGTAAAGGCGCTGAAGGACGGCTTCTCCGCGTTTGAAAAATGGTGTGACGACCGCCAGACGGCGCTTGTAAAAGAAATCAGCCGTCAGGATTACTTTACGGTAGCGCCGCTGCTCGGGTATGTTACGGCGCGCCAAAACGAGATTTCTACCGTGCGCATTATTATTTCCGGCAAGCAGAACAACCTGCCGGATGAGCGCATCCGTGCACGTTTGAGAGACCTGTAAAGAAAGAGGGAAACGAAATGTACAGAGCAGCAGTCATCGGAGACCGCGACAGCATTTACGGCTTTGCCGCGCTCGGTCTGGAGGTCTTTCCCGTGACGGATTCGGAGATGGGCTCCAAAACGCTGCGCCGCTTAGCGGAGGGCGAATACGCCGTGATCTACATTACGGAAGCGCTTGCCGCCGAGTTGGAGCACGAGCTGGACCACTTCCGCCTGCAGCCGCTGCCCGCCATCATCCCGATTCCCGGCGTTACGGGCAACACGGGCATGGGCATTAAAATGGTTAAAAAATCCGTGGAGCAGGCAGTCGGCTCCGATATTATCTTTAACGACAACGATTAACGAAACGGGTGACTAAGCACATGAGCCAAGGCACAATCAAAAAAGTAGCCGGTCCGCTCGTAGTTGCAGGCGGTATGCGCGACGCGAACATGTTCGACGTTGTGCGCGTCAGCGACCAGCGACTGATCGGCGAGATCATAGAAATTCACGGAGACGAGGCCTCCATTCAGGTTTACGAGGAGACCTCCGGTCTCGGGCCGGGTGCGCCTGTGGAATCCACCGGCGAGCCGATGAGCGTTGAACTCGGGCCGGGCCTTATCAGCTCCATTTACGACGGTATTCAGCGCCCGCTGACCGCCATTATGGAAATGACAGGAAACAACTTAAAGCGCGGCGTGGAGGTTCCCTCCTTAAAGCGCGATGTAAAATGGAGCTTCACGCCCCTTAAACAGGTGGGCGACGAAGTAGAAGGCGGCGACATTCTCGGCACCGTACAGGAGACCGAGATCGTGCTGCACAAGATTATGGTACCGGCAGGCGTGCGCGGCACAATCCGCTCCATTTCCGCCGGTGAATACACCGTAACGGACACCGTGGCGGTCATTGACACGCCGAACGGCAGCAGTGTGAACGTATCGCTGATGCAGAAGTGGCCTGTCCGCCGCGGCAGACCGTACCAGAAAAAGCTTTCGCCAGATATGCCGCTCATCACCGGCCAGCGCGTTATCGATACGCTGTTCCCGATTGCAAAGGGCGGCGTAGCGGCCGTACCGGGTCCGTTCGGCAGCGGCAAGACCGTTGTGCAGCATCAGCTTGCAAAGTGGGCGGAAGCCGACATCGTTGTGTACATCGGCTGCGGCGAACGCGGCAACGAGATGACCGACGTTTTAAACGAGTTCCCGGAGCTCGTTGACCCGAAAACCGGGTATTCGCTGATGAAGCGCACCGTGCTCATCGCAAACACGTCCGATATGCCGGTTGCGGCGCGTGAGGCGTCCATTTACACCGGCATCACCATTGCGGAGTATTTCCGTGACATGGGCTATTCCGTAGCCCTCATGGCAGACTCCACCTCCCGCTGGGCGGAGGCACTGCGTGAAATGTCCGGCCGTCTGGAAGAGATGCCGGGCGAAGAAGGCTACCCGGCGTACCTCGGCAGCCGTCTGGCACAGTTCTACGAGCGTGCCGGCCGCGTCATTACGCTCGGCAGTGACAGCCGCGAGGGTGCGCTTTCCGTTATCGGCGCCGTTTCCCCTCCGGGCGGCGATATTTCGGAGCCGGTCTCACAGGCGACGCTGCGTATCGTCAAGGTCTTCTGGGGCCTTGATGCAAACCTTGCGTATAAGCGCCACTTCCCCGCCGTGAACTGGCTGACCTCCTACTCCCTTTATGTGGACACGATGGCGAACTGGTTCAACACGAACGTGGCGGAGGACTGGATGGATCTGCGTGCGCGTTTGATGCGCATTTTGCAGGACGAAGCAGAGCTTGAGGAAATTGTAAAGCTTGTCGGTATGGACGCGCTTTCCGCGCCTGACCGCTTGAAGCTGGAGGCTGCACGCTCCATTCGTGAAGACTTCCTGCACCAGAACGCATTCCATGAGACGGACACGTACACAAGCCTTGAAAAGCAGCACGACATGATGTTGCTGGTCGTTCACTTCTACGACCAGTGCGTTGCGGCGCTCGACAAGGGCGCGAAGGTGGACGACCTCATCGCGCTGCCTGTTCGCGAAAAAATAGGCCGCTTTAAATACACGGCGAATGACCGGGTCTCCGCGGAATACGATGCGATCTGCGCAGAGCTCTCTCAGCAGATTGACAAAGCCATTGAAAACAAGGAGGACTTCTGATGCCAAAGGAATACAGAACCATACAGGAGGTCGCAGGTCCTCTGATGCTCGTAAAGGGCGTTGAAAACGTAACGTATGACGAGCTGGCGGAAATTGAACTTGCAAACGGTGAAAAGCGCCGCTGCAAGGTGCTGGAAATTAACGAGGGCAACGCGTTGGTGCAGCTTTTTGAAAGCTCCACCGGCATCAACCTTTCGAACAGTCGCGTGCGCTTCCTCGGCAGAACGATGGAATTAGGCGTAAGCGAAGACATGCTGGGTCGTATTTTCGACGGCCTCGGCCGCCCCATTGACGACGGCCCGGAGATTTTGCCCGACCGCCGCGACGATATCAACGGTCTGCCGATGAACCCGGCGGCCCGCAACTACCCGCAGGAATTCATCCAGACCGGTGTTTCGGCCATCGACGGTCTGAACACGCTGGTGCGCGGCCAGAAGCTGCCGATCTTCTCCGCTTCCGGTCTGCCCCATGCCCAGCTTGCCGCACAGATCGCACGTCAGGCTAAGGTGCGCGGCACGAACGACCCGTTCGTCGTTGTGTTTGCGGCTATGGGTATCACGTTTGAGGAATCGAACTTCTTCATCGAAAGCTTCCGCGAGACGGGCGCCATCGACCGCACGGTCATGTTTGTAAACCTTGCAAACGACCCGGCCATTGAGCGTATCGCAACACCCCGCATGGCGCTGACTGCTGCGGAATACCTCGCTTTTGAAAAGAACTACCATGTTCTCGTCATCATGACGGATATTACGAACTACGCGGACGCGCTGCGTGAGGTCTCTGCCGCACGTAAGGAAGTGCCGGGCCGTCGCGGCTACCCGGGCTATATGTACACGGACTTAGCGTCCCTGTACGAGCGCGCAGGCCGCCAGAACGGCAAGACGGGTTCCATCACACTGATCCCGATTTTAACAATGCCGGAAGACGACAAGACCCACCCGATCCCGGACCTTACGGGCTACATCACCGAGGGGCAGATTATCTTAAGCCGTGAGCTGTACCGCAAGAATATCGCGCCGCCGATTGACGTTCTGCCGTCGCTGTCCCGTTTGAAGGATAAGGGCATCGGCGAGGGCAAGACTCGTGCCGACCACGCGAGCACCATGAACCAGCTGTTTGCCGCCTATGCACGCGGCAAAGAAGCCAAGGAGCTCATGGTCATCCTCGGCGAAGCCGCGCTGACGGACATCGATAAGCTGTACGCGAAGTTTGCGGACGCCTTTGAAAACGAGTATGTTTCGCAGGGCTATAACACGAACCGCGACATTGAAGACACGCTGGAGCTCGGTTGGAAGCTGCTTTCCATCCTGCCCAGAAGCGAACTGAAGCGAATCGACGACAAGTACCTCGACCAGTATTACGGAAAGGTGTGATGCGCGGTGGCAGGCACCCAGGTAAACCCCACCAGAATGGAGCTGACGCGGCTGAAAAAGAAGCTCGTCACCGCCGTGCGCGGGCACAAGCTTCTGAAGGATAAGCGCGACGAGCTGATGCGCCAGTTCCTCGATAAGGTGCGCGAAAACAAAGCGCTGCGCGAAGAAGTGGAAACGGCGCTCGTCTCCGCTAACCGGAACTTCATGCTGGCGCGCGCCGGTATGCCGGACGAAATGCTGAACACCGCGCTGCTTGCGCCGAAGCAGGAACTGACGATTTCCGCCGGCACGCAGAACGTGATGAGCGTGGAGATTCCGGATTTTGACTTTAAGACGCGTACACCGGACCAGAACGACATGTACTCCTACGGCTTCGCCTTTACGACCGGCGACCTTGACGACGCGATCCTTTCGCTTTCCGAGGTCTTCCCGAAAATGCTGAAGCTGGCGGAAGTGGAAAAATCCTGCCAGTTGATGGCGGCAGAGATTGAAAAGACACGCCGTCGCGTCAACGCGCTGGAGCACGTCATGATCCCGGAGCTGCAGACGAACATCAAGTACATCACGATGAAGCTTGACGAAAACGAGCGCTCCACCCAGATCCGCCTGATGAAGGTGAAAGACATGATGCTGAAAGAAGCGCATCATTATGAGTATTAAAGCTTAAACAGACGAGACCCCCGAAGTGCCAAAGCGTGCTTCGGAGGTCTCGTTTTTATGGAGGAGATTACTTATTAAAATACATAATTCACAAGCAAGATCACGATGCCGGTGAGGATCATGACTATGCCGACGACGCGGTTCAGAGTGACGGCGCTGGCGCGGTTTGCGATGGCGGCGGCAATCTTCGCCCAAAGGAGCGTGAAAACGACGCAGAGAACGAGGCATGTGACATCCGGCATGCCGCCGATGGCGAAGTGGCTGATGCCACCGGTCAGCGCAGTGAACGCCATGATGAACACACTGGTGCCAACCGCCATGTGCATCTCATAGCCGAGAAACGACGTCAAAACGAACAGCAGCATCATGCCGCCGCCCGCGCCGACGAAGCCACAGATAAACCCGACGAGGACACCGCCGACGATGGATTTGATGAGGCGTTCCTTCGGCGTGGCCGCAGCCATTTGCTCTTTGGTCGTTTTGACCGGCTTTAGGAGGAAACGCAAGCCGATGAAGATCATGGCGATCTGCATGGTGCCGCTCATGGCGCGCTCCGGCAGGAGACTTGCGACAAAACTGCCGACTAATGTCATAACAAGCACGCCGATGAGCAGCGGCAGGCTGTTTTTGACGTCAAGATTTTTATGCTTCTTATATGTCCACGCGCTTGTGGCGCTGGCCAAGACATCGCTTGCAAGGCCGATGCCGACCGCCTGATACGCCGGGACGCCGAGAAACGTCATAAGCATTGGCCCGATGACCGCGGCGGCGCTCATGCCCGCAAAGCCTGTGCCGATGCCTGCGCCCGCGCCCGCCAAAAAGCAGACGAGGATTTTGGCTAAAAGCTCCATATCAGTTCATCCTTTCCGTTTCCGCTAAGCCTTCTGCGGCGTTTTCGCACATTTTGTCAAACAACACTTTGTACTGCTCGGTTTCTCTCGGTGTGAAGCCCTTAAAAAGCTGCTTACCGAACACCTCCTGCGCCGCTTTTCCCGCCGCGATGACGGCTTCTGCGCTTTTCGTGATGCGTAAATGTTGACTTTTGCGGTTGCCCGCAGCGTAATGCGCTTCAATCCACCCGCGCGCTTCAAGTTCCTTTAACGCCGTTGAAACGTGCGATTTTGTGAGGTGGCGCGTTTTGACTAAATCGCCCGCCGTATCAAACTGCGGGTTATTGTGCAGGAACATTAAAATATTGAATTGCATCTGCGTCAGGTCGTATGCATCACGCACCGGCTTTGTGCACGCTTCGTAAAACGCCGTAAGAGATTTTTGCCGCTCCCAAAAGATCATATACTCACTTACTTTCGTTCTATTTTGAACTATATTATAGAACGAGAAACCAGAAAAATCAAGGAACAAATTGTAAACAGCAAAATATTTTTGAGCAGCAAAAAGCAGCCCCGGTGCATTTTTACACCGAGGCTACGCGCCCCTAAAACGATGCCGGGGGCAGTTTGGCTCAATTTTAACCGAAGACAGATTCCGGGTCTACTGGCTCGCCGTTTCTGGTGACTTCGATATGCAGGTGGGAATCGAGCGCGGACTCAAACGGCGCGGCGGTCACGCTGCCGATGTCCTGCCCGGCCGTGACAACGTCGCCCTCATGCACGAGGAACGTTTCACCGAGTCCGCAATAGCGCACTTCGTAATCGCCGTGCTCTATCACAATCATATTCCCGCGCAGCATGTCCGTATGCGTCTCTTTTACGATTCCGTTTGCGCAGGCGTGCACGGTTTCGCCGTGCGCCGCGGTGTAATCCGTGCCCGCGTGTACGCGGTAGTCGCGCATCGTTTCGGAGTATACCGGCGTATCGGAAAACTCCGTCATGACCTCCCCCGGCACCGGTCGGGTGAGCGTTTCGCTGACCGTATACGTCGGCTCGGCAGCGGTCTCTTCGACGGGCGTTTCTTCTGCAGGAGCGTTCACTTCCTGCGGCTCCGCTTCTGTGCTTGCGGAGACCTCCGGCACAGTGCCCTGCGCGTGGCCCGCAGAAACGGCGCTCTCCGGGTCATCGTCTACGGGGGCGGATGCTTCAGGCGTGGGGCGCGGTGTGGACGCGGAGGAAGACGCACTGCTCTCGCTCCCTGTGGGCTCCAAGAACCCGGAAACGGTATCGTATGTGCTCCACGCCGCAATGCCGATGGCCGTCAGACACACGGCAAGCGCAAGGTAAAACCCGCGCCGCTCCGTACTCTTTTTGCGCTCCGCTTCGGTTTTTTCCTGCTTTTTAAAGTGCATAGCCATATTTTTCTCTCCTGTTTTTAGCGTCATTGGGTTTCTTTACCCGTAGTATGGGCGGGTTTGAGAAAAATATGCAACTATACTTCAGTCCGCGGATTTTCGGCAGACGGAAACTTTCAGTTTCAATGCTGTGCAAAATCGGCACTTCTCCGCGCTGAAAATACCATTATACAAAAGGAAGAAGGACCGATGCGGCTCGGTCCTTCTTCCTTTTAGCTTGAGGGGTATATTGAGGAGGGTAGAACATGTATCCAAGAAAGGTGCGGTTCCTTTTCTTCTGAATACGCTTATATTATACCGCGGTTTCAAAAAGAGTTGTTAAATAGCCATGAATAAACGTTAAAGATTTTGGAACGCATTTATGAACGCTTTTTTCGAGAAAATCCGCAGAAAAAGCAAACAATCGTTTGCATTTTTCGAAAATATATGATACAATGGTTTTAATTAAAGAACTGCCCATTTCTACGGGACTGATATTGTATTAAAACGGAGGAATCGCATATGGCGAGTTTAACGAAAAGCCAGCAGCTTGTATATGACTATCTTTGCTCCACCATGGCGGAACGTGCCGTGCCGCCCTCTGTGCGTGAGATCTGCGCGGCGACCGGTTTGCGCTCCACCTCTACGGTGCATTCCCACTTGAAATCTTTGGAGGCGCTTGGCTATATCACACGCGATGCGGGCCTGAATCGCTCCATTCACATTGTGGGCGCATCTGCCGCAAAGCAGGTGCCGATTCTCGGCAAGGTGACGGCCGGTCTGCCCATTCTGGCCGTGGAAGACATTGAGGGCTATATTCCCTACCCGGACAAAAGCGGCAAGGAGCTTTTCGCGCTGCACGTGGACGGCCTGAGCATGATCAACGCCGGCATTCTGGACGGCGACTATGTCATCGCAGAGAAAACGCCCGTGGCGGAAAACGGCGAGATCGTGGTCGGCATGATCGGCGATGAAGCCACCGTGAAGCGCTTCTATAAGGAGAAGGGCACGTTCCGTCTCCAGCCCGAAAACCCGGATTTCGAGCCCATCATCTCCGATGAAATCACCATTCTCGGCAAGGTTATCGCGGTCATTCGGTATTATTAAGCTTTAAAAGCATAAAGAAAGTCTTGGCGACACAGCAGGAGCTGCAAACAGTCGCCAAGACTTTTTTGATAAAATCGTACCTCTCAGTGCATCTTATTTTCAATTCCGGCTAAATCGCCATACACATTACGAATCGTACTTGAAATATTCTGTATCGGAAGACGTATCTCGAATGGAGACAGAGAAGGAATAATCGCCGAAATCTGTTTGGAGAACCGCTTCTTCGGAGCCGGATTGCCAACGAATATCCATTTTTGTTCCGTTCACTTCAGCCACGATTTTTGCATTTGCAGAAAAAACAGGAAACCGGTTTCTCATCCGCAAAAGCTCGATTTGTTTTTGCACAATCGGCTTTTTCATTCCGGCAGCTATATCAGAGCATGTCAGGTTCGTGCGGTTGATTTCTTTATGCCCACCGGCACCCGCCCTTTGAACGGCAGCATGATCATTACGACCGGCAAACAGATCCAGATACCAAACCTGCGGTTTGCCCGGCATGAAAAGCTGTATTGCCCGTGCCAGAAGCATTTTTTTGTCATCTTCTCCCAGCGCGCTGTAATACGTGGCATTTACTTGATAGTATACGTTTTTTGCGCCGTGCAGATCTTTCACATATCCACCACGGGACACCACTGTATCAATGAGGCTTTGGATTCCAGCCGCATCAAAACTTATTTAAAAAACTCACTCTATCCCCTTATGGCTCTGTTTGGCAAGAACAGTATGCCTGATGTGGACAATCTGCTTACTTCTTTTTATCAGTTGGATGATGAAGCAAGACAGGAGATTGTTGAAACAATACAGTTTAAGTTGAAATATCATAAAGATCCTGAACGGGCAGAAAATGTAAAACAGATAAAAAGATGGTAATATTATTTAATAATATCCATGACGAAATAAGCTCTGGCGAACACAAAATTCGCCAGAGCTTATTTTTATGGCACCGTTTTGGCACCAAATATGCAATTTTGCTCATTTCAGAGCGTAGAAAAGGCATCCCCGAAATCTTCGGGAATGCCCATAAATACTAGGTTTAAACCATCTTATTCAATGATTGTAGCTACTTTTCCTGATCCTACTGTTCTACCACCTTCACGGATAGCGAATCCAAGACCCTGCTCCATAGCGATTGGGTGAATAAGTTCAACTGTGATTTCTACGTTATCACCAGGCATACACATTTCTACACCTGCTGGTAAGTTACAAACACCAGTTACGTCAGTTGTTCTGAAGTAGAACTGTGGTCTGTAGTTGTTGAAGAAAGGAGTATGACGTCCACCT
>OLOI01001969.1_pt1 | contig 15851 bp, 10 predicted proteins | sample 1672131 | NCBI WGS metagenome assembly OLOI01 (sample SAMEA3136651, study PRJEB25190) | human gut metagenome | reverse complement strand
GATTACGAACGATAGCACGTCCCATAGCAACACGCTGTCTCTGTCCACCGGAAAGAGCCTTCGGCTTTCTGTCAAGTAGATGCTCAATGTCAAGAATCTTTGCAGCTTCTGTAACACGCTTCTTGATTTCGTCCTTTGGAGTTTTTCTAAGCTTTAGACCAAATGCCATATTTTCAAATACTGTCATATGAGGATATAGAGCGTAGTTTTGGAAAACCATTGCAATATCTCTGTCTTTAGGAGCAACGTCGTTTACAAGACGTCCGCCGATATAAAGTTCACCTTCTGAAATTTCTTCAAGACCGGCAACCATTCTTAGAGTTGTTGACTTACCACAACCTGAAGGACCTACAAGGATGATGAATTCCTTATCGTCAATGTCAAGTGTAAAGTCACTTACAGCAGTAACGCCGCCTGCATATCTTTTGTAAATGTGTTTTAATTGTAAATCTGCCATAATTAATTGTTCCCCTCTCGTCCAAGAAAAATTTTTATACAAAATAAACCAGATTTCATTTATTCTGCTTGTTTAAGTGTATTGTTATCTTTATAATACATCTTTTTGATATATATATGATAACATATTTAAATACAAATTGTTAGTCGTATAATTCACAAAAATACTTTTTATTCTTTAGTAAAATTAACTAAACATATTTTGATCATATGACAAAAAGGAGTATTTTGCTTGATTACTCTTTATTTTTTGAGCTTTGTATAACTTTTTCGGCAACATTTGACGGAGCTTGCTCGTAACGGGTAAACTCAAACGAGAACATACCTCTGCCCTGACTCATAGAACGCAAGTCGGTCGCATAACGGAACATTTCGGACATAGGCACTTCAGCCTCAACCATATTAAGTCCCTCTTTATCGCTTTCGCCCATACCCATAATCTGGCCGCGGCGTTTATTAATATCACCGATAATATCGCCCATAATATTTTCAGGAATATATACTTTCAAGTAGCCGATAGGCTCAAGCAAGACAGGGTTAGCCTGTTTCAAACCCTCTTTGTACGCGATAGCCGCAGCCGTCTTAAATGCCATTTCCGACGAATCGACAGGGTGATACGAACCGTCAAGTAATGTGGCTTTTAAGTTTACCACAGGATAACCTGCAAGCACGCCTTTCTGGCACGAATCACGCAAGCCTTTTTCAACGGCAGGGAAATAATTTTTAGGCACAGAACCGCCGAATACTTTTTCTTCAAAAATCATATCTTCCGACACACCCGGCTCAAATTCAATCTTAACGTGACCGTACTGACCGTGACCGCCCGATTGTTTCTTGTGTTTGCCTTCAACGGTAGCCTTGCCCTTGATTGTTTCGCGATACGGAACAATAGGGTCTTCCAAAACTGCGCCGACACCGTATTTTGATTTTAATTTGCTTATAATAACGTCAATATGCTGTTCGCCCTGACCGTTGATAAGAGTCTGCTTTGTTTCGGTATTGTTTGTAATTGTGAATGTCGGATCCTCCTCCATAAGCTTGTTAATACCGCTTATAATCTTTTCTTCATCGCCCTTAGTCTGCGGTTTAATCGCCATAGACAAAACAGGCTGCGGAAATTCAATACCGGTAAGTATGATATTCTTACCCTTTTCACACAATGTATCACCTGTTTTTGTGCTTTCAAGTTTTGCAACCGCACCGATGTCACCGGCTTTTATCGACTTTGCGTCAAGCTGTTTTTTACCGCAAAGATTAAATACCTTGCCAATCTTTTCGTTTACGTCCTTGTTCGGATTGTAAAGCGTGCTGTCACCCTTTACCTCACCGGAATAAACTCTGAACAACGACATCTTACCGACATAAGGGTCTGCGATTGTTTTAAATACAACCGCCGCCGTTGTTTCCGTTTCACTCTGTACGAGCTCAACAGGCTCACCTGTATCGGCAACTCTCGCGATTTCCTCAATTTCCGACGGAGCAGGCAAATACTTACCCATACCGTCCATAAGCGAACGCACACCGATATTATCCTGACCGCTGCCGCAATATACAGGATAAATAACACCGTCCTTAACACCTTTTCTTATAGCTTGCTTAATTTCGTCAAAAGTAAATTCTTCACCGTTGAAATACTTAACCATAAGTGCCTCATCGGTTTCGGCAACAGCCTCCATAATCATTTCTCTAAGCGGTGCGACAATTTCCGCCATACCGTCGGGTACAGGAATATCCACTCTGTCCTGTCCTTCGTATCTTCTTGCCGTCATATCGACAATATCGACAAAGCCTTTGAATTCGTCACCCTCTCTTATCGGATAAACGAACGGAGTTACTGATTTTCCGAACTTTTCTTTCATTTCCTCAAGAGTTTTTTGATAATCCGCTCTGTCATCATCAATTTTGTTGACAAAGAACATAATCGGCACACCTCTTTGTTTTGCGTATCTGAACACGTTCTCCGTACCGACGCTTACACCGCTTCTTCCGCTCAATACAATAAGTGCCGAATCCGCCGCACGGATACCCTCTTTAACGTCACCGACAAAATCAAAAAAGCCCGGTGTATCTATCATATTATATTTCATATCTTTCCACTCTACCGTTGCAAGAGCGGTTGAAATACTGAATTGTCTTTTGATTTCTTCACCGTCATAGTCCGTTACAGTGTTGCCGTCAGAGACTTTGCCCATTCTGTCGGTCATTTTCGCATTGAACAGCATTGCCTCTGTAAGCGTTGTCTTACCGCATTTACCGTGTCCCATAACGGCGATGTTCCGAATTGCGTCCATTGAATACGTTTTCATTTGATTGACCCTCCTAATATTTTATTTTTCGTTCATTTTATTTGGCTACTAATCAATTTGTATGTCCTTTGCTATAGCCTCGTATATTACATATATACCACATTATCATATAAAGATAACAAAAAAAGTACCGTCAGATTATAAAAATCAAACGATACTTTTTTGTACATATTCACTAACTTTTATTTTGTTATTTCAACAGTTCTTGTGTCACCGTTCCAATCAACAGTAACATTAAATGCTTCCATGACAAATCTAAGCGGAACCATTGTTCTGTTGTTCATAAGCGTTGCGGGTGCATCAAGCGTTATCGGTGTATCATTTATGTACGCAACATCACTGTCAAGATACATAACGACTTTGTCGCCACCCTTTTTAACCGTAATCTCCTGCTTGTCACCGTTCCAGTCCACTTTTGCATTAAGAGCCTCTGATATACCTCTTACAGGTATCATTGTATACGTTTCACCATCAATGGTTTCAAGCAACGGATACTGGTCGTCAAACGCAAGCAATTTACCGTCTATTCTTACCTTTGCACCTATGTAATCAATATCATTATGATAATATCTCATAACGTGTTCTATGTACTGTGCGTCACCGTAAGTATTGTACGGCCAATTTGTCGCATACTGCGCGGCATTGATGCGTTCCGAAAGCCAATCATCACCCTTCGCCGCAATTATTCTGTCAAGCACGGTTTGTCCGAAGTTATACGACTGAATCATTTTCATATAATCACAATCATATCTGATAAGCGACTGTGAAATTAAATATGCCGCAAACGGCACTGCCTTAGTCGGATCAAGTCTGTCTTGAAGCGTCCATTTTTCTCCCGTAGTGTCCTCACCGAACTTGGCGAATGATTTTTCCAAAGTATTTTCAATCTGCATAATACCCCATGCCGGATATTCACTTCCGTCATCACGGTAACTCAAATTTCTTCCCGACGATTCCTGCATACATATTGCCGCAAGCAAGTTTGGGTCTACACCGTATTGGTCGCCTGCCTGCTCGAATAAATCATAATAGCTTTTTACCGCCGAATTAAGCTGAGCCGTACCGATTTCAATACCGTCCATACTTGTGCCTTGATGATCGGGTATAGCCCCTGCCGCAAGTGCCGTAAATGACGATGCCGAAATCACCGCTGCAAGTGCCATTCCTATAAATTTCTTCATAATCAACTCTCCTTTTGTGATAACTTGATATGTACACCCCCATTATACACTTATCATATTAATCCGTCAATGGCTGTTATTTCCTACGTATTTCATATTATATGTGTTTGTTTTGAATAATACAGTGATTATTTGGTAATACTCTATTATGAACTAAATCAAAGGAGGATATATCTATGAAACAGTACATTGAAATAGTCGATATTTTCGGACGTGAAGTTATGGATTCACGCGGCAATCCGACAGTCGAAGTTGAGGTGCATACAGAATGTGCGTCGGGCAGAGCAATCGTTCCGTCAGGTGCGTCAACAGGTGTTTTTGAGGCTGTGGAACTTAGGGATAATGACAAAAAGCGTTACGGCGGTAAAGGTGTAAAAAATGCTGTGGCGAATGTAAATGAAAAAATTGCAGATGTGTTAATCGGTATGAATGTACTTGACCAACGCTCGATAGATATGAAAATGTGCGAGCTTGACGGTACAGACAATAAATCAAATCTCGGTGCAAACGCAATACTCGGTGTATCGTTAGCCGTTGCAAGAGCGGCTGCGGCAAGCCTTGAAATACCGCTTTTTCAATATATAGGCGGTATAAATTCTTATGTACTTCCCGTACCTATGATGAACATATTAAACGGCGGTGCACACGCAAATAACAACGTCGATATACAGGAATTTATGATAATGCCGTATGGTGCAAAGTCATTTAAACAAGGCTTGCGTTGGTGCAGTGAAGTATTTCACGAATTGAAAAAGGTGCTTTCCGAAATGGGTAATACCACCGCGGTCGGTGACGAAGGCGGTTTTGCACCGAATCTTGAAACAGACGAAAAAGCACTTGAAGTTATAATGAGCGCAATCGGGCGCGCAGGCTACAAGGCAGGTGAAGATTTTAAAATCGCCATAGATGCCGCGTCTTCAGAGTGGATACAAGATGACGGAACATATTTGTTGCCGAAATCGGGTATAAAAAAGACTGCTTCGGAACTTGTTGAATACTGGCAGACCCTGTGTGAAAAATATCCGATTTTCTCTATTGAGGACGCACTCGGAGAAGATGATTGGGACGGTTGGAAAATCCTTACCGATAAGCTCGGCGATAAAATTCAGCTTGTCGGCGATGACTTGTTCGTCACAAATCCAAAACGACTTGAAAAGGGTATTTTATCAGATGTCGCAAACTCAATTCTTATCAAGGTTAATCAAATCGGTACACTTTCCGAAACACTTGACGCTGTTGAAATGGCACATAAAAACGGCTATACCGCTGTTATATCACACCGCAGCGGTGAAACGGAAGATACCACAATCGCCGATATTGCCGTTGCTGTAAACGCAGGACAAATAAAAACAGGCGCACCGAGCCGAACAGACAGAGTTGCAAAATATAATCAGCTTTTGAGAATAGAAGAAGAACTCTGCGGTATCGCACAATACGGAAAATTTTAATCACACAAAAAGGCACTTACTATACCAATTATAATAAGTGCCTTTATTTTATTGTTTATGTGCCTCCATATTTTTCGGCAACACCAAATTCAAAATAATCGAAACCAAGAACACAACCGCAACGCAGTTTTCAGCGAACACGTTTTGAATGATTTGCGGGAAGATTGAGAAAATTTCAGGAACTTGTGTAAAGCCCAGTCCGATACTCAATGACAATGCGGCGATAATAATATTTCTCTGCGAAAAACCGCATTTTGCAATCATCTGCAAACCGCTTATAACAATATTACCGAACATCATAAGCGTACAACCGCCAAGCACAGCCTCAGGCAATGTTGCAAGTAATGTTCCGAACATAGGGAACAATCCTGCCAAAACCATAATAACGCAGCCTGTGAAAATCGTAAATCTGTTTACGACTTTTGTCATTGAAACAAGTCCCACGTTTTGGCTGAACGACGTAATCGGCAAACAACCGAAAAGTCCCGACAATGCACTGACAAAACCGTCTGCGGCGATTGAGCCGGTAAGTTCCTTCTTTGAAACCTCACGATTCAACCCAGATGACGCAAGTGCCGATGTATCTCCGATTGTTTCCGTTGCGGACACAAGGAAAATCACAAGCACGGAAATAATCGCACCTATATTGAATATCGGTTTAATCGGAAGTATCTGCGGAAGTGATACGATTTGTGCCGTACTCAATCCCGAAAAATCAACCATACCCATACACACCGCAACAATGTAACCTACGATAAGTCCGAACAATACGGACAACTGTTTCCAATATGATTTAGCGAAAATATTAAATCCGATACAACAAACCAACGTAATTGTTCCGAGAATTAAATTTTTAGCCGAGCCGAAGTCCTCCGCACCCGAGCCACCGCCGAACGATGTTGCGCCGACCGACAAAAGCGAAAAACCGATAGCCGTTACAACCGAAGCCGCCACAATCGGCGAAATCAGTTTAACCCAATACTTTGCAAAAAGTCCGAGTATGCCTTCAATAATTCCGCCTATAATAACCGCTCCGACAATAGCTCCGTATCCGTATGTAGGGCCGACAAAGCAGAACACCGATACAAACGTAAAACTTATTCCCATTACTATCGGCAATCCCGAACCGACTTTCCATATAGGATACAACTGAATTACAGAACCTATTCCCGCAACAATCATAGCCGTCTGAATAAGTCTTGCGGTTTCGGTTGTGTCTAAACCGCAAGCACTTGAAACAATAATAATCGGTGCGATATTCGCAACGAACATAGCCAAAATATGTTGCAGACCAAACGGAATAGCTTTTGAAACAGGCACTTTTCCGTCTAAGTTATAAATGTTATTAATATCACTGTTTTTCATTTTACTGTTCCTCTCTGAATTTAATCATACCTGTTTTGCTGTCCATATCGTCAACTATTGCCAAAGATTCTAATTGAAAACCTAAGTTACGAATAATTCTTCCGCCTGCTTGGAAGCCTTTTTCAACAGCTATTCCTATTCCCTCAACCGTTGCACCGGCTGACTTGACTATCTGAATTAATCCCTGCAGCGCACAACCGTTTGCCAAGAAATCATCAATAATCAATACACGGTCGTTTTCATTCAAAAACTTTTTCGCAACAATAACCTGATTTTTGCATTTGTGCGTGAATGACTCAACCTCCGCAACGTACATTTCACCCTCAAGATTTACGCTCTTTGATTTTTTAGCAAAAACAACGGGTACAACGAAATGTTGAGCGGCGATACAGGCAATACCTATACCCGATGCCTCGATAGTCAAAATTTTATTTATATTCGCACCCTCAAAGCGTTTTTTCCATTCCTTGCCCATCTCATTAAACAATTCAATGTCCATTTGATGATTTAAAAAGCTGTCCACTTTAAGCACGTTACCCTCTTTAACTATTCCGTCCTTTAAAATTCTTTCCTCTAAACAGTTCATCTTTACTCTCCTCAAATAATAAAATATATACGATTATACCACACTTACACCCATAATACAATTAATATCGACATCAAATTGCAAAAAAATATGAGGACTTTTTAAGTCCCCATATTTGTATTGCTTTCATTTTTCAAATCACTGTGAACACGATGATATTCCGGACTTTCCATCATCATTACCTGATGAACTCCGATACCTTTCAGAAGCGGTAATTTAAGTCTGTACTTAACCCAAATGAATGCGTATATAAACAATGCCACAAACAGAACAAAGCACAAAATATATATATTTCTTCTTTGTACAGGGTCAGTTGATATATTGAACATCATATACACCTGAAGTGCTATACCCACGATTTGCAAAAGCGGGAAAAGCGGTGTTTTGAAGTTACGCGGAACATTTTTCATTTTGCGTCTTAGCATAATTACATTGACGTGTGATGTAATATATGAAAGCATCCAGAAAAGCGAGCAAGTAAGAGTTAAAAATGCCACCTGTTCACCTGTCGAAATGCCCGATGCCTCGATAATGCAAGTAAGCACACCCAAAATTATAATAACCCAATAAGGCGCTCCGTTTTTGTTTTTCTTTTGAAAAAACGCCGGAAGAAGATTCATCTTTGCCATTCCGCAACATATTTCCGAAACCGAACAAATAATAGAGTTTTGCGTACTTACCGCAGCAAATATAGCGACAATAATCATCCAATATTTGCCCCACTTACCGAGCATATTCACCGCATAAAGAACGTGCGGTGACGCTGCACTTCCAAGATCGGACCACAATGTATAATTCTTAAATCCGAATACAAGCAATATTTGAATAATTCCCATTATGCCGAGTGAAAGCACCATACTGAGCGGTACTTTTTTAGGACTTTTCATATCTTTACCCAAAGGTACAATAAACTCCGCACCGATAAAGAACCAAAATGCCGTTGCGGTAAGCGGAAGAATGTCCTTTAAATCCGACGAAATAACCGCATCTTGTGCCACCTGTTCACCCGAACCCAAACCGAGTGCGCCGATAATACCGAGTGCAAGCAATGACACTACCATAAATGCCGCAACGATTTCCTGCAAAAGCGTTGACATATTCACGCCTTTTAGATTAATGAATATAAGAACAATCGTTATTCCCACGCTGAACACCGCAGGCGGTATCGCCTCACCCGTCATTTCCGTCATTACATTCGCAAACATCGCACCTTCGGCAGGTGCGGCGAAAACATTGCTTATTAAATAACCGCCGACCATCGTTACAATAGTCAACAGCGGGCCGAGTCCGGCAAGAGTGTATTGAGCGATACCGCCGGTAAGGTTAGGCATTATCGCATTTAATTCGGCTATCGACAAAACCGCAAGCATATTTGCTATACACGCTATGACAATAGCAATAACGAACGGTGTACCGACCGCACTTGAGCCGCTTGCCGACGAAACGAAACAGCTCGTTGCGATAAGCATACCCACACCGGTCGATACTGCACCAAAAAGACTGATTTTTTTCATATGAGTAACCTCCGATTTAATCTATCTTTGATTTCTGCAAAGCGTCAATTCCGTCTTCGCCCGTTCTGATACGAATAATATTACGAACATCCGACACAAATATTTTTCCGTCACCGATGTGTCCAGTATAAAATTCTTTTTTCAAAAATTCTATAACTTCCTTAACTTTAGACGTTTCACATATCATAATCATAGTACTTTTCGGAAGAAGTCTTAAAGGCTGTTCCGTAAAATCAAGCATATACTCCGAACTTCCGCTCTGCACACCGCAACCCATAGCATTGTAAACGGTTATGCCCGATATTCCGAGCTTATGTATTTCCTTGATGTGTTTTGAGCTAAGCGTTTCGATAAATGCCGAAACCTTAGACATACTTCCTATAATCTCTATTCTTGAAAATTCAGCTTCCATTATTTTACCTCCGCTTTGTTAAAACAGGCGTATAAAACACATATGTTCTATACGCCGTTGTATATTAAAAACTTTTTTTACTTGTTATATCTTCCGCATCTTTTACGGCGTATTCTTCGCAAAGAAAACCTTTCACCCATCTGCCGTCGATAAGCTCGACATTACCTATCGAAAGCGGTGCGTTTACGTTGCTCATAAAACTTCCGAGTTTTGAAACCGGTATTTTGAATATATCAATATTTATATTTTCACCGTTTTCCGCTCTCACAAGTCCGGGCTTAATCGGATTTGTATTGAGTTTGTACAGCCTGTACTTCTTTGCAGTCGCTGTACTTTCGATATACTCCGCTCCCAATTCGGTGAGCTGACTTTCAAGGGCATATCCCTTTTTGTGAAGTCCGCATACCGCAAAATCAATACTTTCGGTTTTAAGAAAACTTTCCGCTGTTTGAAGTACAAGATTTATACTGTCCGCAAGTCCGAAAATCGTAATTCCGAACGGTAAATTTTTATCTTGTGTATTTTCCGGTACTGCCACTGCCATAAGATCAAGCAAGTTGCAGTGATTTGTATAAAGTCCCATTAAGCTGTTCGTCTTTACGGGATCTTCCCTTACTTGTTCTCTTGTGAATGTGCCTCCTGCCGTCGGCATTACCATAACGACATTTTTTAATATTTCCTTTGCCTTGTGTCTGTAATATTGCAACATATGCAAATCTTCAAACAGTCTTGCGGCGGTCTTTTCTTCCGTACCGCCCGACTGAAGAATTTTCTTGGTAACAGGAAAAACTTTATCCTCGTTTTCACTGACAAATTCTTTTAAGTCAGCCCATCTTTCCGCAACATACGCACCGTCATAAAGAATTAACGCGGCATCGTAAAACATTTTATAATCAATATATTCAACCTTAACTCCGAGTTTTTTTATACGTTCCGTTGCCGAATACCATTTAACCTTATGAACATCTGCATTATCACCGAAAAATGCAGGTTCTTTCAAAGGAAGATATATTTTTTCGGGAAGTTTTTTACCTTTATCCTCATATTCTTTCGACCAAACACATTCCGTATCATAGCCTTTGGCATATTGATTGACTGTTTCGGTATCTTCAAGACTGTTTGCAAATACCGTCACACAGTCAAGGCTTGCACAAGCCGGTACTACTCCGGATGTGGACCACGCACCCAATGACGGTTTAAAACCCACAAGTGTATTTAGCATTGCGGGTACTCTGCCGGAGCCTGCCGTATCGGTACCGAGCGAAAACGCCGCCATACCCAAAGCAACCGACACCGCAGAACCCGAACTTGAGCCGCCGCTAATCATTTTATCGTCATACGCATTATGAACTTCACCGTACGGACTTCTTGTACCGACAAGTCCCGTTGCAAATTGGTCAAGATTTGTCTTTCCGACAGGGAACGCACCTGCGTCAATTAACTTCTGTACCACAAACGCACTTTTTTTCGGCATATACGAATATTCGGGGCAAGCCGCCGTTGTCGGAACGCCCTCAAGGTCGATATTATCCTTTATCGCGAACGGTATTCCCCACAGCGGTTTATCCTCACTTCTCGGCGGAAGTTTTGAGATATACTTTTCCATAAGCTCTCTTGACGGAGCAACTATCCAAATATTCTTGTCCTTATTTTCTTCGGCTCTTTTCAAAATTTCATCGACAAGCTCGTAAGGTGTAAGTTCGTTATTGTCATACGCTTGATTTATCCATTTCAATGATAATTTCTTAGGAAAAAACTTCATTACTTATTCCTCCGTTTTTACAGCCGCAATCATCTGACCTGCGTCAACCTGTTGACTTGTCTTTATAAATACCTTTTCAATTACTCCGCTGTATTCACTCTCAATAGGGAATTCCATCTTCATACTTTCCAAAACGGCAACCGTATCGCCTTTCTTAACTTCCTGACCTTCTTCAATCAGGACTTTCCATACACTGCCCGGAATAGTTGCGTTAATCGGCTCACAGCCGTCAGGCAAAACATCATCTGCGTGAGTATCTTCCGTTTCCGTATCCGATTCAAAATGGTCAAGTCCGTTTTCAATCCATCTCTGTCTTTCTGCTTGGAATGATGCCTCTTGATGTGCCTTGAATTTTTGAGCGGACTCTTTGATACTTTCAAGATATTCCTTGTACTTACCCAAATTAAATGTAGTTTTCTCAATATCAATGTGGAATTTACCTCTAAGAAAATCATCTCTGTACTGTAAAATCTCATCGGCACTGCACGGATAAAATTTAAGTCTGTCAAAGAAATTCAAAAGCCACGGCTTACCTTTTTTGAAATACTCCGTTTCTCTTAACGGATTCCACATCTGAATTGTACGTCCGACAAACTGATAACCGCCGGGACCCTCCATACCGTATACGCAAAGGTATGCTCCGCCGATACCGACAGCGTTTTCAGGCGTCCAAGGTCTTGCCGGATTATACTTTGTCGTTACCATTCTGTGACGCGGGTCAACCGGTGTCGCAACCGGTGCGCCAAGATAAACGTCACCCAAACCAAGTACAAGATAATCTGCGTCAAACACAATATTCTGAACGTCCCCGATACTGTCAAGGCCGTTAATTCTTCTGATAAATTCAGGGTTAGACGGACACCAAGGTGCATTCGGTCTTACCGTCTGCTGATAACGCTTTGCGGCAAGCTGTGTTTGCGGATCGTCCCATGAAAGCGGAAGTTTGATAATTCTTGATGGTACCGTTATATCGTCCAGCGATGAAAGGTTTGCATTTATTTCTTTTACTTTTTCACAAACTTCTCTCGCAGAAATTTTATTTACATCAAAATGTACTTGCAATGAACGAATACCCGGTGTCATATCAATTACAGGTAAATCCGATTTTTCGATTTCGTTCATAAGGATATGTACTCTGAAACGCAGTTCAATATCAAGCACCATATCGCCGTATTCAACAAGGATATTTTCTTCACCCTGCAATCTGATTTTGTAATCGGTATTGTCGTGTGTTCCCTCTGCCATAATCGAATATGACGCGTCAAGCTGAGCAGGCTTCGGAAGAACAACGTCCGTATAATCAAGATTGATATTTTTATCTTGATTTTTTCTTATAGTTTCGGCTTGTTCAAGGGTTAGAAGTTGGAAGTGAACTTTATCGCCCGGATGTAATTGACCGAGTTTCCACATTTCACCTTTTGCCGTTGTAACCGGGCAAACAAATCCGCCAAGCGACGGACCGTCAGGACCTAATAAAATCGACTGGTCGCCTGTAAGGTCAAGCGTACCGATTGCGTATGCGTTATCGTGTATATTTGACGGATGAAGTCCCGCTTCACCGCCGTCCTCTCTCACCCACTGCGGAACAGGTCCGTTAAGTCTGATACCCGTTCTTGCACTGTTAAAGTTTACGGTATATTCCGAACTTGTAAGTGTGTCAAGATATTCAGGTTTCAAATATTCATAAGTAGGCTGCGGACCCGGCAAAACGCCGATAGTCCATGTATTATCAATCTTAGGAATATACTTACCGTCAAATGAATTAAAGTTATCTGCCTGACAATCCTCTGCAATATGAAGTACATCACCTGTTCTCAATGCACGTCCGTTATGACCGCCGAATTTACCGTCACAGAATGTTGATGATGAACCCATAATCTTAGGTACGTCTATACCGCCCTTAACAAGAAGATATGTTCTCATACCTTTTGCGGCGGTTTTAAATTTAAGCTCTTGCATAGGTGACGCACTTATAACCGTGTACATCGGCACACTTTCACCGTCAAGCGTTGCCTGCATATCCGCACCTGTTATACAAAAACTTGCGGTCGTTCTGAATCTGTATGTGCCGCCGCGCATTGTAAGCTCAATACCTGCCGCGTTAAGGTCGTTACCAAGCAATTTATTACCTATTTTAAAGCTGTACGCGTCCATAGCACCGCAAGGCGGTACACCGACAGTCCAGTACCCAATCATACCGTCGGCATCTTGTACTGTTGACTGAACACCGCCGTCAAGCACTTCAAGTGCATTTTCTTCAGGTAAAAATCCCTCAAGCATTTTTGTAAACAGCTTTCCGTCTTTATAATCGCCTGTAAGGATAAGACTCTTTAAATATTCTAAGTTTGTCGTTATGCCGTAAATCTTTGATTCGGTCAAAACGTCAAGCATTTTTTCAACCGCTTTTTCTCTGTTTTCCGCATGAACAATAAGTTTTGCAAGCATAGGGTCATACAATGCGGAAATTTCGATATTCTTTCTTATCCAAGTTTCAACTCTCGCTTTGTCGCTGAATGTAACTTCGTCAATCTTACCGCTGCACGGTCTGAAATTATTTATACAATCCTCCGCATATACTCTGACTTCGATTGAATCTCCGTTCGGCACTGCCTTAAATTCTTCAATACCTTTAAGCTCGCCTGCCGCCTCTTTAATCATCCATTCAACAAGGTCAACACCGTAAACTTCTTCCGTTATACCGTGTTCAACCTGTAATCTTGTATTGACTTCAAGAAAATAGAACTTTTCATCAGACTCGTCATAAAGAAATTCAACAGTACCGGCACTTCTGTAACCGCTTGTCTTTGCAAGACTCTTTGCGGCTGTGTACATTTGTTCACGAACCGTATCCGACAAATTCGGTGCCGGAGATTCCTCGACAACCTTTTGGTTTCTTCTCTGAACCGAACAATCACGTTCACCGAGCGTTGCAACTTCACCGTATTCATTACCGAAAATCTGTACTTCAACGTGTCTTGCTTTTCTGATATATTTTTCAAGAAATACGCCTGCGTCATTGAAATTGCTTTCCGCAAGGTGACAAACATTGTCGTATGACGCAACAAGCTCGTCCTTGTTTTCACAAATTCTTATACCGATACCACCGCCGCCGGCTGTACTCTTTATCATTACCGGATAACCGATTTTTTCAGCCTCGGCAATCGCCTCGTCAACACCTTTCAAAAGTCCCGTACCGGATAAAAGCGGTACGTTTGCTTTTTGTGCAATTTCTCTTGCGGAGTGTTTCAAGCCGAAAAGCTTAATTTGACTTGAATCAGGTCCTACAAACTTGATATTGTTTTCTTCACACTTTGCGGCGAAAACAGTGTTTTCACTTAAAAATCCGTAACCGGGATGTATTGCTTCCGCACCTGTATCAAGTGCCGCTTTGATTATTTTATCAACGTCAAGGTATGTATCTTTTGCCGTACCCTCGCCAAGATATACCGCCTCATCGGCATTTTCAACGTGCAAGCTGTCCCTGTCTGCCTTTGAGTAAACAGCCACACTCTTTACGCCCATCTTAGCAAGCGTTCTTTCAATTCTTACGGCGATTGCACCTCTGTTTGCTATTAAAACTTTACTGAACATATTAATCTTCCTTTGCCAATTTATTAATCCCAGATAAGAAGTCTTACGGGTGTAGGGTTGTATGCGTTACACGGATTGTTTAGCTGCGGACAGTTGCTTATAAGAATCATAACATCTGCCAATGCTTTCATCTCAACATACTTGCCCGGTGCCGATACACCATCATCAAATTTATATCCGCCCTCTTTTGTGATAGGCACATTCATAAAGAAGTTGATATTCGGTGCAAGGTCACGCTTTTTAATGTCTGCCGTAGTGTCAGCAAGCTGTAACATAAAGCTGTCACGGCAGTTGTGCATATATCTCTTTTCTCTCGCATATCTGACTGTATTGCTTTGCGATGAGCAAGCACCGCCCAAAGTATCGTGTCTGCCTGTCTTGTCTGCTGTGATTTCAAGTAACGGCTTGCCCGACTCGGCTCTTAAAATACTTCCCGTTGTCAAATAAATATTTTTCTGTGCCACGATTGTCTGTACCGCACCGTAGTGATCCTCGGGATTTTCCAAATCATAAAATGTCGTATCAACGGCTTGGTTACCCTCAATATCAAGTATTCTGAATGTCTGACCCTTTTTCAATTCGTGCATCCAGCCAAGTCCTGCATTAAGCACCTTGTCATATACTGCGTCCTCTATTTTCAAATCACTGTCTTTTTCAATAAATCCATACATAATCTTTTCCTCCTCTGATTATTCGCCAAGTAAGTTGTAGTAATCCCATGTGTTTTCAAATGCTCTGTAATTTTCATCACGTGAATTTACACATTCGTCCATAAGGTCTGTCTTTGGAGCGTCATAAACCTCCATTGTAACGGGAACAGACGGATATTCCGTTGACGGATCAAGCGGATTAGGTGTGTTTGAAACAACAAAGATAATATCCATTTCTGTTCTTAGCGTTACCGTAGCACCCTTTTTACAGTGATCCGAAACATAGTTCATACTTCCGTCCTCATCAACATACACCTTTGAGAAAAGATTTACGCATGGTACAATATCTCTTTTACCCATATTGTTGCGGACAAGTTCAATCTTGAAGTTTTCTTCGCCGCATCTGTAAAAATCGTTGCCTTGTTCCTGATATGATGTCTTGCCGTATTTTTCATCGGTCATCTTTCTTGTTGTGTGACCGCAGATTGAATCATGCCAACCTAAGCTGTCCTCCGTGATACTCGCCAACACCCTGCCGTTGTCGCTCATAAGCACATTGCCCTTTGTAAGATGTGCTGTG
>OLOI01001967.1_pt1 | contig 15879 bp, 10 predicted proteins | sample 1672131 | NCBI WGS metagenome assembly OLOI01 (sample SAMEA3136651, study PRJEB25190) | human gut metagenome | reverse complement strand
TTTCAGACTGAACACGGCTTATCAGCCCTTGATTTTCCATTCTTTCCAGCATCGTCGTAAGAGATGTTATCGCTAATCCGCATTTAGTCGAGAGTGATCTGATTGAGATACCATCCTCCTGCCACAGCACATAAAGAATGCGCCCCTGGGCTCCATTGAACGCATCAATATTCTTTTCGCTGAGAATCTTCTCAAAGATTCGGTCTCCAAGCTGTTTTATTTTGGTAACAAGAAATCCGCCGTTCATTTTCATGCAAATGCTCCTATATAGTAGTTTACTTCAAATAATACCATATGGGAGCTTTGTTGTCAAGAGGCTGTATGTCTAAAACATCCGGCGAGTTTTTCATAGCCTGCGCTTTTTGTGTTCTTTCCGCCCGAAAGCATTGACGCACCGCGCCGAATCCTGTATCATGAAGCTGTTCATTCGGCTGTTTCTGCCCGTTTGGGCATTGTGCAACTGCTTTTTCTTATTATGAAAGGAGTCCTTTCCTCATGGCGATGAATCTGACCCAGAAAATCCTGTCCGCGCACCTGCTCAGCGGCGAGCTGATTCCCGGCTCGGAAATCTCCATCCGCATTGACCAGACGCTGACGCAGGATTCCACCGGTACGATGGCGTACCTGCAATTCGAGGCGATGGGCGTCAAGCGCGTCAAGACAAAGAAGTCCGTGGCGTACATTGACCATAACACGCTGCAAACTGGCTTTGAAAACGCGGATGACCACTATTACATCCAAACGGTGACGAAAAAGCATGGCATTTACTGCTCTAAGCCCGGCAACGGTATCTGCCATCAGGTACAGCTGGAGCGCTTCGGCGTGCCGGGCTACACGCTGCTCGGCTCGGACAGCCATACGCCCACGGGCGGCGGTATTGGGATGCTTGCCATCGGCGCGGGCGGACTGGACGTTGCGGTCGCGATGGGCGGCGGCGCGTATTATCTGGCGTGCCCGCGTGTCGTCGGCGTGCGCCTGCATGGCAAGCTGTCCTACGGCGTTGCGGCGAAGGATATTATTCTGGAAGTCCTGCGCCGGCTGACCGTCAAGGGCGGTGTCGGCAAGGTGATGGAGTACATCGGCGACGGCGTGAAAACGTTGAGTGTTCCGGAGCGCGCGACGATTACGAACATGGGCGCGGAACTCGGCGCAACGACCTCCATCTTCCCGTCGGATGAAGTCACCCATGCGTTCCTCAAAGCGCAGCAGCGTGAGCAGGACTTCGTGCCGCTGTCCGCAGACCCGGATGCGGCGTATGACGAAATCCTCGACATTGATTTGACCGCGCTTGAGCCGCTCGTCGCGAAGCCCCATATGCCTGACATCGTGGAAACCGTCAAGCAGTGCGGCCCGATTAAGGTCGATCAGGTGTTTATCGGTTCCTGCACGAACTCTTCCTATACCGACATGATGCGCGTCGCCCGGATTTTGAAGGGCAAGACTGTGCACCCGGACGTGAGCCTTGTCATCGGCCCCGGATCGAAGCAGGTGCTGACGATGCTGGCGCGCAACGGCGCTTTGGCAGACATGATTGCGGCGGGCGCGCGCATTCTGGAATCCGCTTGCGGGCCGTGCATCGGCATGGGGCAGTCGCCGCGCACGAACGCCGTCTCCGTTCGCACGAACAACCGCAATTTCTACGGCCGCAGCGGCACAAAGTCCGCCGGTATTTACCTGGTCTCCTGCGAGACGGCGGCTGTCACGGCGCTGACTGGCGTGCTGACGGATCCGCGCTGCCTTGACATTGACCTCGACATCCCGATGCCGGAGACGTACACCGTCAACGACAATCTGGTCATCCCTCCGGTCGCGCCGGGCGAAGAGGACACGGTGGAGGTCGTCCGCGGCCCGAACATTCAGCCCTTCCCGCTGGGCAAGCCGCTGGCAGACGCGATTTCCGGCAAGGTGCTGCTGAAGATGGAGGACAACATCACCACCGACCACATTGCGCCATCGGACGCGAAGCTTCTGCCGTTTCGCTCGAACGTGCCGTACTTGTCGGACTTCTGCCTGACGCCCGTGGACGCGACGTTCCCGGCGCGCGCGAAGAAGGAAGGCGGCGGCATCCTCGTTGCGGGCATGAACTACGGGCAAGGGTCGAGCCGCGAACACGCCGCGCTTGTCCCGCTGTATCTGGGTATCCGCGCTGTCGTCGCGAAGTCGTTCGCCCGTATTCATCAGGCGAACCTTATCAACAATGGCATTCTGCCGCTGACGTTCCAGAATGAGGCGGATTACGACCGCATCGCGCAGGGCGACACGCTGAGCCTGCCGAACGTCCGCGAGACGGTGGAAAGCGGCAGCGACACGTTCGTGCTGCATAACGACACGAAGGACGAGGATTACATTGTGCTGATGCCGCTGACCGCGCGCCAGCAGGGCTGCATCCTCTATGGCGGACTGCTGAATTATACAAGAGAGAGCGCAAAGGCAGAATAAGATAGTTTGTCCCCCGGAAGTATGGGCTTCCGGGGAATTTTGCGTTATTATTTCCAGGGAAATAGAAAATCTGCTGCTTTTGCTACAATCAAGGGGGAAGGAGACTGTCCTGATGAAAAATATCAAGTACACTGTCACGCATCCTATCTTTGTGTTCATGAAGAAGCATTTCTGCCCGCACTGCAAGGCAGCACTCACAGTGGAAACGGCGCATCATTTGGTGAACTCCCGTTCCGAAGAAGCCAAGAACTACGATTTTTCCACGGAAGACGGCAGGATGATTGGCACAGTTGACTTCCGCAATCCGTATTTTGCCTGCCCGAACTGCCATGCGGAGTTTTCGGTGGAAGAATTGTGGAAAAAGGAGAATGGAAAAAGGGCAAGCAGATAACGCAGGAAAATTGAAAAATGCCCCCGGAGGCATGGCTTCCGGGGGCATTTTCATATTATAGGTACTTCTTGAATACTTTCTTGAATTTCAGTGACATCTCCATCATCCAGTCAAACTGTGCATTCCACGCGCTGCGATTGTCAAAATCGACCTGTCGTGTCAGCATAATGCGGCTTGCTTTCTTTTCTGGAAGTTCCCGCCAGTCAAGCGTAACGCCCAATTCCTGCTCAATGGCATTCTGTTTTTCAAATAACTGATGATAAAGATCCTTGTCGCCGCGAATATACAGTTCAACAACAAGCAGATTTTCTGTTTTAACCGCGCGTAAGCAAATATCATAAACAGATGAGCCAATGCTCAGGTGCATCCACATTTTGTTTGATGCTTTTCGCTTGCCAAATTGCCTTGCAAACTGCGCGTTTGCATACGCATATTCATTGAAGGCTGTCCAGTAATCCAAGCGGAACTGCTGGCTTTCTGTCTGCTGCTGATTTTTCTTGACGCTCTTAATCCAGTCATTCGGCTTCTCAATCACGCTGAACTTCACCGCAGGATTGGAGCTGCCGACTTTATACAGGTGGATTTCGCACAGGAAAAAGCCAATGTCATCATCCGTGTGGTTATTCAGCCACTCAATCGCTGCGCGGTGTTCTTCGCGTGCGTGCTTCACCACCCAGATAATCGTCCGAGCTTCTTTCCCGGCAGCGTAGGTGATAAGTTTGCCCAGATGGTCGTGGTTGGTATCCTCCAGCTGGTTTTCGATGATAACCTTCTGCCCTGTTGCAATATCGGTCGCGATAATATCCACGCTGAAATCGCCCACAGCAGATTCTGTTCCGTCGACTGCAATTTCCATGCCGATTTCGTTTGCCAAAATCGCGATGTTCTCATCCTTCGCCAGCCACGGCGTAAAATCCAGTGCTTCATGCGGCCAAACCTTCCGCAAATCCTGCACTTCGGTCAGAACTTCAAGCTGCTCCATAGGGCATACCTCCTTTTGTGTGCGGCATATAGCGGGCGCTTATCTTATGATAGCAGATAGGCAGGGAAACGTCAATCGCAAGTATGTTTTTTTCGCAGCAAAACAGCCGGGGACTGCCTTTCCAGCAATCCCCGGCTTTCGTAATCCCAATGAACCCTTACTTGACTTCCAGCAGGTTCTTGCATTCCGCGAACGCGCGGCGGCCAATGATTTCAATCGTCGCGGGCAGGGTTACGCTCTTGAGCTTCGTGTTGCCCTCGAACGCCTGCGCGCCGATTTCCACCACCGGCAGACCCGCCACCGTGTTCGGAACGGTCAGCGTCGATGCCGTGCCGTTGTACTTGACGACCACAATGCCCGTCGAGTCGTCACGAACCGCGAACACGAAGTCGCCTGTCACGGTGAATGCCTTGTTGACAGATTCCAACTCCGTATTGCCGGACAGCGCCTTAATCGTGATGGTGTAGTCGCCCGGCTGCAGCAGCTTCAGACCCGGCACCGTGTAGTTCAGCGCCGCCGTTTCGCCCAGCAGCGCAGCCGTGCCATCCGGCGTGGTCAGCAGCAGCTGATACTTCGTTGCGCCGCCAGCAGCCGTCCACGTCACCGTCAGGTCCTCACCCTGCTTCGCGGCAGGAACGGTCACAGTCAGCGGATCGTCGGTCACATACAGCGTCAGGGACTGCGCCGGGGAAAGTTCGCCAGCGGTCGTTCCGTAGTAGGGCTTGAACTGAATCGTGCGGACACCGTTGCCGTTGCCCAGCGAAGCGAAGGCGCGCTCGATAACCGTCACATCGCCAGTCGTCGGATAGCTGGTATTTGCCTTGCCGTCCACATACAGGACGACTTTCGTCGCGTTCTTGGTGTTGACCGTGAACGTCACCGGCACATTCAGCTTCACGCGGCTGGGATTCATGGTGAAGTTGACGACTTCCGGCTTGTTGACCACGGTCGTCGTCAGTGTAATCGTGTACGCCTTAAACTTTTCGCCCGCGGTCGTGCCGTTGTAAGGCTGGAACTGAATCGTACGGACGCCGCCATTATTCCCCAGCGACGAGAACGACATCGTGAATTCGTACTTCGACATGCTGGTCGTTACGTCCTCAAAGCGGCGGTTCACCTGCCCGTCGACATACATCAGCAGCTTCGTCGCGTTGTCCAGATAAACAGTGAATTTAATCTGCTCGCCCAGCACCGCGGTCGTCTTGTCAATCTTGACATTCGCAATCACGGGGGCAGCAGACGAACCGCTCGTCAGGGAAATGGTGGTTGCGGAGGTCTTGTCGCCGCCGACTGCGCCGTTGTAGGCTTGGAACGCAATGGTACGCTTGCCCCCGTTGTTCCCCAGCGAAGAGAACGCCATGGTGAAGGTGTATTCCGTCATATCAGGGGTGATGTTCTCGAAGCGGCGGTTGACACTGCCGTCGATGTACATCAGCACCTTCGTGGCGTTCTTGATGCGCAGGGTGAAGGTGATATTTTCGCCCAGCGTCGCGTTCGGATTGCTGATTTTCAGCAGCTCAACCCGCGGCTTGTTCGCCATGCTGATGGTAATCGTCTTGGTGTCGGACATAGCGCCGGGCGTGTTGCCATTGTAGGGCTGGAACGCCACCGTGCGCACGCCGCCGTTTGAACCGAGCGTCGAGAAGGACATCTGGAACGTCGTTGCGCCGTCCTTCACGTCGTAGATGTAGCGGTTCAGCTTGCCATCAATGTAGACACGCATCTTCGTTGCGTTCTTGGTGTTGATGGTGAAGGTGATGGTTTCGTTCAAATCAACCGTGGATTTGTTCAAACTCCAGCTGGTCACGGTCGGTTTGTTCGGGCTTTCGTTTGCGACAGTCACAACACGTTCGGAGGTCTTTTCACCCGCCGTCGTGCCGTTATAGGCTTGGAACGCAATGGCGCGCTTGCCCTCGTTGTTCCCCAGTGAGGAGAACGACATGGTGAAGGTGTATTCCGTCATGTCGGGGGTGATGTCCTCGAAGCGACGGTTGACGCTGCCGTCGATGTACATCAGCACCTTCGTGGCGTTCTTGACGCTCAGGGTGAAGGTGATGTTCTCGCCCAGACCCACGGTTGTCTTGTCGATATTCTTTACCGTTACCTGCGGCTTGACAGACGGCTTCGTCAGCATAATCGTTTGTTCAGCGGACTTTTCGCCGGGTGTATTGCCGTTGTAGGCTTGGAACGCGATGGTGCGCTTGCCCCCCTTGCTCCCCATCGAGGAGAAGGACATGGTAAGCGTCGACGTGTCGGTGGGCACGTCGTAGATGTAGCGGTTGACGCTGCCGTCAATGTACATCAAAATTTTGGTGGCGTTCTTCGTGTGGATGGTGAAGGTGATATTCTCGCCCAGCTCCGCCGTCGCCTTGTCCATTTCGAACGTCGGTTTGCCCGGAATAATCACATCCGCGCGGTCGATGTTTTCGAGGTCATCCGGCACGTCCGTAGGCGCGGGGGTCGACGCGGGTTCCTCGGTCGGCACGACAGCGGGTTCCACGGTCGGCACGACAACAGGTTCCACGGTCGGCACGACAACAGGTTCCACGGTCGGCACGACAACAGGTTCCTCGGTCGGCTCGACAACAGGTTCCTCGGTCGGCACGACAGCGGGCTCTTCGGTCGGCTCAACAACGGGTCCCTCCGTCGGCTCGACAACAGGCTCTTCGGTCGGCACGACAACAGGTTCTTCGGTCGGCTCAACAGCGGGTTCCTCGGTCGGCACGGGCGTGGGTGCAGGGGTCGGCACGGGTTCTTCCGTCGCAGCCGCAAGCACCAGCAGGGCACTGGGCATTTCCACACCGCTCGCGAAAACACCGGTGTGACGCTGATTCTCAATGCCCTCTTCCGGCACAGGATGCACTGCATCCGCCGCCAGATAGCCATATGCAACGCCAGCCGTCTGGTCATACACGCAGACGGAAATCCGTTCATTCAGCTGACCCTTCTGCGGACGATGCGTCACATACACTACGCCGGTTACACGACCAACCAGCTCATCGCCCGTCGGATTCAGGTACAGCTGTGCGCTGCTGAACGTCGCGGCAAAGCCGGAGTCAAAGAACTCGTTATCCAGCACGGAGCGGCTGTAATCTACGGCTGCTTCGTCCACGATTTCGGGCGTTTCCGTTGCTTCGGGAGCATCCGTCGCTTCGGGGATTTCCGTTGCTTCGGGAACATCCGTCGCTTCGGGGATTTCCGTTGCTTCAGGAACATCCGTCGCTTCGGGGATTTCCGTTGCTTCGGGTGCTTCCGTTACCTCGGGAACATCCGTCACTTCGGGGATTTCCGTTACCTCAGGAACATCCGTCGCTTCGGGTGCTTCCGTCGGCACGACATCAACCGTTTCCGTCGGCGGAGTTTCCGGCTCTTCTGCAGCCGCCGTCAGCACTGTTCCCATACTGCCCGTCACCATGAATACAGCCAGCAGGAAAGACAATGCCTTTCGCATCCACTTTTTGTCCTTCATCGTCCTCACTCCTTGTTCCGTGCAATCTTCCGGCACGACGTATGGTTGTGCCAATGGCAAGCGATTGCTGCTTTCCATCTTTCTTTTCGCGGCGAGCCGCAGTGCTCCCGGTGGATATAGCAATCTCTTTCCCAATTCCAGCTATATTGTAACAAATTACAAGTCGGCTGTCAATACTTACCGCGCAGAAAGCCGCATTTTATACGAAAATCAAGGCACTTTCTCTGCATCTGTCTCGCGGAACTGATTTTTCCATTGCCGAATTGCCGTGGTCGGCAAATCAATTTGCGTCTCCCATGCGGAACAGATGCGCTCCTCCAGCACATCCAAATTCCCGCCGCGGGGCAGGACGGGCAGATTCGTGTCCTTCGCGATTTCACTTGCGCGGTTGTCTACCGCCAGAATCAGGCTTCGGCAGCCCATGTTCATTGCGTGGATGCCGCCGTGCAGCCGCGTGCCAACGTAGTCAATCCCGCCTGATGCCAAAAGCGCTGTGTAATCTCGCAGATTCGGCTGAATCAGGTGCAAATTCTGCGTCACGTGCGCATCCATTTGGCGCAGGCAGGCGTAGTCCTCAACTGCTTGCAGCCACACATACACCTCGCGATAGTGCTTTTGCAGCATGGTCAGCATCTGCTCATCCTGCTCCGGGCTGCTGCGGTAGTCCGTCAGCGTTGTCACGACGCGCTCCGCCTTGTGCGTCGGAATCTGCGCGCATTTGTCGTCTGTCAGCCCCCACATTGTCGGACACGCCGTATTCAGCACGTTCGTGATGCCCAGCTTCAGCAGGCGCTGGCGCGTGTATTCGTCGCGCACCGCGTGCAGGTACTGCCCATCCAGCAGCGTTTTTAGAATCCGCTTCGTGTATCCTGTCGGCTCGTCCTGGTATTGATACCACCCCGCGCCCAGCAAAATGATATGCGTGCGCTGAAATTTCTCACGAATCAGGCGGAAATTCAGCAGCTCCCGCTTGTGCAAATCGCCGCAGCGCATCATCACCGCGTCCCGCAGGCGGATATTCCACATCCTTTGGCGGCGCATGTCTGAGGAAAGCAGGTTTGTCCCGCAGACAAATGCGAAATCCGCACTGCCGACGTGCTTCATCGATACCTTCGACAGCCTGTCCCGAACCGGCACGGCGACGGACAGCTGCACAGGAAAGCAGTCGTGCAGCACATGCTCACAGGCGTTTCGGATGATGAAATCTCCCTGATTCGCTGTTGAGATGGTAGGGTCGAAACGCACAATTTTGCGGCAGTGCTGCATTTCCTGATCGATCATGCCTTCTTCCTCCATTTGCGCAAGAAACTCCGCCCTTTTTCAAGCATCCAGCGATATTCTGCCGTCCGCCCCAGCGCCAGCGTGTACAGGAGTGCCGTCACCGCCGCGCAGGTGATGCCCTTGATGATAATCCACATCAGCGTATGCCCCATCCGCGCGCACAGCAGCAGCGACAGCGCCATCACCGCGCCGTTGAGCAGCAGCAAGCCTCCCTGCGCCTTGAAATACGCGGCAGCGCTGCGCCCGAAGGTGCGATGGAACAGCACTTTCGGCTCATACCAGAAGATGGTGCATAGCCGCGCCAGCCCTGTTGCGCCGATGATGCCCGCCACGCCGAAGAAGTGCCCCAGCAGGATGGACAGCAGGATGTTGACCAGCGCCGTCATAAACATAACATACTTCATTTGCCGAAAAAGCCCCAGCGTTTCGCGGTACATCCACACAGGCGCGACGATGGTGCTCAGGTAGAATGTGAACAGCACCGCTGCTACCGTCCCTGTGTCCATCAGGTATTCTTCGCCCACCCAGATGGGGATGAAGTCCTGCACAATCGCGCCGTATGCGGCGACGCAGAAGCCTGTAATCGCCCCGAAGAGGACAATCAGGTTGCGGAACATGGCGTACGACTTTTCCGAATTCTTCTCGGCATTCAGATTTCCCAAGCTGGCGGAAATGCCGGTAATCACGATGGAAACGAACGTCGTCACATACGTCGTCAGCGATGCGTAGTTGGAGTAGTAGCCGACGAACACCGTGCCCAGCATGACGGAAATCAGAATGTTGTCTGTGTTGTTGATGAGTATTGTCGCCAGCTTGTAGAGAAACATGGAGCGGATGTTGTCGTTCAGCTCCTGCTTGCGGTGCATCGGCGCACATTTCTGCTTTTTCCGCAGGAAGGGGTACATCTTGTCCGCTAAATGGCTCAGCACCGCGTTCTGCAGGAGGGTGCAGGCGATCTGAATCAGCAAATAGCCAAGATAGCTGCCCCAAATCAGCAGGCACGCGATCTGCGCCGCATACTGCAACACCAGCGCCGCGGCGGAAACCATGTTTTGCAAATATGCCTTCTGGTCAGCCTGAATCAGCGTCGTTTTGTAGATGACCAGATAGGAAGCCACGGAGTTCGCCAGGTACAGCACATAGTAGACGATCAGCTGCGCCATCGGCAGCTCGCTGCTGATGATGAGCGGCAGGAAGGGGATTACCACCGCGCCCAGCAGCGCTACCGCCAGCGCAATCAGGCGGTAAATGCGACGATAATAGCCCAGCAGGTGCTGGATTTCGCCCATGTCGCCCCGGTGCAGCGGTGCGTACAGGCTGTACACCAGCACGTTGCCCACACCCAGCTCCGCCAGTGACAGCATGGCCAGAATGTTGCTGTACAGCCCGTTGACGCCCGTATAATCCGCGCCCAGCCGGCGCACAAACACCGTTCGCACGGCAAAAGCCAACAGCAGCGTAACCACCTGCCGCACCGCGCCTACACCGATGTTGCGCGCTGTGTTTTCGCTCCTTGATGCTGTGTTCATGATTCCTCTCCGCCTGTTTCGCCTGTCTGCTCCTGCGCCGCGTCCTCCGGCTGCGTGTTAAACGTCAGGCGCAGTTTTTCCGGCGGCACAGTGCATCGCCACCTGCGCTTCTTCTGGCTGCGCGCATTTGCCGGCAGATCAGGCGTGTCCTCCGCGTCCGGCTGCCACTTGCCCAGCAGCCCCAAAAACAGTATGTTCAGGAAAACGCCCTCCGTGTTGATGCACAGGAAATACAGCAGGAAAACGCCCAGCACATACAGCAGCCGCTCCTTGGCAAATTTGGTGCGGATACCGAGGTACATCAGCCATAGCCAAACTGCCGGGAGAATCAACCCTGTATCCATGACGAAGGCGGCAAAGCCGTTGGAAATGTTTTGCACCCTGTGTTCCAGCAGGATTTCCGCCTTTCGCTCCGAGAAAACGCCCTGCCCCGCAATGGGGGATTCCAGCCCGATTTCAAAGCCGCTGAAGGTGTCGTTCCACCGCGTGTAGAACGAACCGCCGGAATTTCGTCCGATAATCTTGTTTTCCACCACGCCCGTGACAGACTCGATGACAAACAGCAGTACCAGCCCAATGAACGCCGCCATCTTGATGCTGCGCGCCATTTTCCCGCCCTTTTTGCGGAATGCCACCGTCAGCAGCACAACGCCCAGACAAATAAAGCCTGTTGTGGACAGCGTGCTGAGGATGGTGACGATCAGCAGCGCAATTGCCCAGCAGTATTTCTTTTTGCTCATGCCCATGCGCGTTTCGTCGCTCATCAGGAACAGCAGCGCGAAGTTCAGGAAAATCTGGTGGCTGCCCGGCTCGTTGAACATACCCGCATTGCGGTGGAAAACCGGGATGTTCAGCCAGCCTAAGGTAAAATAAGGCGTCAGATAAAATCCGTTGACGCTGGAAACTTCGTAGTGCAGCAGCGGCAGCGGCAGCGACAGCAAATCGCCGATGACGAAGGAAATCAGGCTGATGGCCGCCTCTGCCAGCATGACTTTGGTATACAGCCGCATATACGTCCGATACCCGATGCAGCTTTGCAGAACCAGCACATAGCCGATGTTGCACAGCCAAATGACAATATCGTTGGTGTGGATGCCGTTCTGCGGGTTGACGAAGCTCGTCAGCAGCAGCGCCGCCGTCAGCAGCAGCGTCAGGCGTACATTCTGGACGCTGATTTTCGGATGATGCGCCCGCGTCAGCAGCAGAATCGACGCAATCAGCATGGCTGCCATCAGCGGCATCCGCAGCACCTGAAAATACAGCGAGCCCATGCCCAGCACGCCAATCAGCACACAGAGTGCATCCACATGGTTCTTTGTGATTCGGATTTTCATCGTGCAATCTCCGTATAAATCTGATGCAGTATCTCCAGATTCTTCTGCGCATCATGCGTTTTTCCAGCGTGTTCTCGTCCGGCGCGCGCCATCTGCGCCGCTTTTTCCGGATGCGCGAACATCTCGCAGATATCATATGCCAGCAAATGCGGGTCGTCTGCCGGATAAAGCAGCCCTTCCACGCTGTGCGTCATCAGACAGCGCACGCCGCCGACATCCGACGCAATGCACGGCACGCCAAGCAGCATCGCCTCGCCCAGCGAATTGGGGGAGTTTTCAATGCTCGACGGCAGCACAAACACCTGACTTTTTAGATACCGCTCCTTCATTTGCTGTGCATTCAGGCTTCCGGTAAAAACAACATGGTCGTAGAGGTCATTTTCGCGCAGCAGACGGTGGATGTACCGTTCATAGGCATTGCGCGCAGGCGGCGGAATGCGTCCATAGTCCTTGCGCCCTACATAGAGCTTGACATCGGGATGGCGCTTGCGGACAATCGCCAGCGCCTGCAATAGCAGATGCAGCCCCTTGAGTGGCACATGCGCCTGACTGCAGAAGAGACTGTGCGGCTCGCAGCTGTCCAGCGACCATTCGCCGGTGTAGAACTCGTCCCGCAGCGTTTCGTTGTTGAAATGATAGGCCGCCTGCGGGGCAAGCTCCGCCATGCAGGCAGCATCCCAGTCGGTGCGCCCGATAACGTGTTGCACCATGCGCAGGGCTTCCTGTTCATACTGCCCGACGCGGCGGTAGATTGCTTCCTGCCGGACGATATTGCCCTTCACCAAGTCCTTCAGCGTGTGCCCGTGGCAGACGTGTTCCGGCAGATAAGCGCGATAATGCTCCGCGTATATGGACAGAAGCCCCTGAATGGAAATTACAATCCGCTCGCGCATCCCCAGGTGTTCCGCCGCGTCAACCATGGCCAGCGTGTGCTGATTTTCCGTGCCCCAGAGGTGAATGACATCCGGCTGCTCTTTGCGCAGAATATCCTCCAGCTGCCGGGTGTAGGCTTCGCCGCACCGCTGCGTAGGGCGTGTGGGGTTGACAAGCCCGTAATAGCGGTAGCCGTCCACTTCGCCCGTCAGCGCTTTTGGCGCGTCAAACACATACGTCAGCGCCACATCCGGCAGCTGCGTCAGCCGCCGCGACAGCCCGACCAGCCAGCCCACGATATACACCGGGGGAAGCGATTCTTTTTCCGCAATGGCAGGGAGGATAATATTCCCCATCCACATGACCTTCACGCTTCAACCCCTCCTTTCACTTTGCGCTGTGCGGCATGGTTATTCCACCGCGCCCCGCGTCAGAAAATCCCGCAGCTTTTCCCGCTCCTGCGCCTGCGATTGGCAGTAGCGCGCAATGTTGCGCACATAGCGGTCATGCACGGCTTCATCCAGCAGCTTTCCAGGCGCAAAATCCGCCATGCGGGATACCGTTTTGCCCAATTCGTTTGCTTCCACCATTTGCAGTGTTCCGCAGCGGCTGCCCACAATCGGCACGCCCCGGAAGAGAATATCGAATACAACGCCGCTGCTGTGCAGGGAGTAATTCTCCGAATAGTTTAGGATGCAGTAACGGCATTGGCGAATCGCCTCGTCATACGCCGCTTCGGACAGGTATTCCAGCCGCAGCTCGATGTTCTTCGCCCCCGCGCAGACTGCCCGCAGCTCCGCCTCCAGCGGCGCTTCCTGCACCCGACCCGCAATCAGCACCCGATACGGCGTGTTCCGCAGCTGCTTTGCCGCCTCAACAACGCCCTTGTCCGACGTAATCAGCCCGACCATGCCGAAATCATAGCGCTTCTGCGCATACGGCACAGGCGGCTGCATCGTTCCTGTGCTGATGTAATCGGATACGACGCACATCGGCCGCCCATACGCCGCGCCAATGGCTGCATTGGGGCAGATAACGCCGCTGATTTTCCGCCTGCACAGCGCATACAGCCCCCGTTTCAGCACCGAATTGACGCCGTCGGCGCTGTACTGGATGGCGTAGACCCGCGTTTCTTTCTTCTTGAACAGTGCAAGCCCCAGATACGCTGTTGCGACGGCGCTGCACTGGAGGACAATCACGTCATCCTGCGCTTCCCGAAGCAGCGCGCGCACGTTCTGGAACACGGCGCGTTTGTTGCGCACCGCCGAACTGCCCACGATGTAATCATGCGGCAGACGAATCAGCTTGTTCCCGAAGCGGTCGCCGTACACCGGCCCGCCCGCAATGCGCACATCCATCTCCGCGCCGAACAGGTCAAGATAATTCTGCGCGACGGTGAAATAATGCCCAGCGGCAATGCCGTCTGTGCTGGTGCTCCGTACATCTGCCACAATCAGCCGCATGATGGTTCGTTCCTTTCGCCGCTTTTCTGCATCGCCTTGCTGTAAATCGCCATCAGCTGACGATAATTTGCTTCCGCCGTGAAATTCTCCTGATACGTTTTCAGCGCGCCCTCGCTGACAGATTCCGCGTGCTGCAGCCGGTTGAGCGTCTGCGCCAGCTGCTCCGCCGAGTCCGCCGGAAACTTGAAGCCCGTCACGCCGTCCGAAATCAGGGAACCCGCGTTGCCTAAATCCGAGCAAATCACCGGCGTGGCGGCGCTGAAGGCTTCCACAATCGTCATTGGGAAGCCTTCGTACCACTGTGTCGGCAGAATCAGCGCCTTGGACTGCCCCATCAGTGCCCGTGCCGCCGAATTTGGCACAAAGCCGCGCAGCTCCACCTGCTTCAGCTTTTCCCGCGTCAGATATTCGCGGCACCATGCTTCCTCCGGCCCTGTACCGCAGATGATCAGCTTCATGCCCCCGCCTGAACGCTCGTAGCGCGCCCACGCTTCCAGCAGCAGCCGGATGCCCTTGAGCGCATCCAGCCGACCGATGTACACCACCTGATTTTCGCGCGCCGCGTATGGCACAATCGTCTCCGGCGGTTCCACAAAGTTCGGCTTTACGGACACGTTTTCCGGCGGAATCTGCTTAAGCGCCAGCAGCTTCTGCCGGTTGAAGTCCGTCAAGGTGATGTAATGCAGGCGGCTGTACGTTTTGAGGGCGCGGTGCAAACGTGTGCTGAGCACGCAGAGCACCGTCTGCAGGCGGCTGCCGCGGTAGCAGCGGTGCTTCACCGCGCAGTGTAGCCCCTTTTTCGTGCAGTCCTCGCAGATATGGCCGTCGCGGTAGAAAATCGCGTTCGGGCAGAGCAGGCGGAAGTTGTGCACCGTCTGCACCACGGGAACGCCCTCGCGCAATGCCGCGTAATACACTGCCGGGCCAATCAGCGGCAGCGTGTTGTGCACATGCACCAGCGAAATCCGGTTTTCGCGGATGCTCCGTCGAACCTCGCGGTATGTACGGATGCTGAAAAACATCCCCAGCGCACTGCAGATTTTCTCCAGCGCTCCCATGCGCGAAATCTCCTCGTTCCGCCGCACATACAGCGCCGCAGCGTGACCGTGCGTTTCCAGTAGGTGCTTCTCGTTCGCCACAACGACATCCTCGCCGCCGGGAACCTGATAATAGTCGTGTACCAGCAGTACAGCGGGCTGTTTTGTCGCTTGCTGCATTTACTTTCTCCTGATGGTTGCGTTCCAGATGAATTTCAGATTCGTGCTCCAGTAGCGCTGGAATAGTCGCTTCGGGTCTTGCATCAGGCGATAGAGCCATTCCAGGCTGTGCTTCTGCATCCATAACGGGGCGCGCCTCACGTTGCCCGAAAAGAAATCAAAGCCCGCGCCGACGCCAATCATCAGCCCATGCACACGCCCTTGGTGTGCCGCCATCCAGCGCTCCTGCTTCGGCGCTCCCAGCCCGACCCACACAAAATCCGGCTGCGCCTGATTGATGCGCGCCACGGCAAGCGCATCTTCCTCCGGTGTCAGTTCGCGGAAAGGCGGCACGTCTGTGCCCGCAATTACCAGTCCCGGATACTCCTGCTGCAGGCGCGCAATCATTTTCTCCTGCACTTCCTGCGTGCTGCCGTAGAAATAATGCCGCCAGCCGTGTGCCGTGGACTGCCGAAAGACCTCCATCATCAGGTCAGGCCCGGTTGTCCGCTGAATCTGCGGATACCCGCGCCGCCGCGCCTCCTGCGCCAGCGGATTGCCATCCGGAATCGCCATCAAACCGCCGTTCTGCACGGCACGGTAGTCCGCATCCTCGTAACTGACGACGGTTGTATGTACATTCGATACGCAGATGTAATCTCCCTGCAATTGATGAATATTCTGCGCCAAATATTTCAGCAGCCAATTCATGTTGATGACTGCAATATTGACCCCTAAAATCGGACAGACCGGAATTTCACGCTTGTCCACTTTGCGGCAGTATTGCGCTGCTCCTTCGTGCGCCGTGGCAAACACCCCTTTCCCCACTTCCCCAGCAAGAAACCTTGATACTATTTCCAGATTCATCTGCGCCATCTGCTTGCGCCTTTTCCCTTCTGGCGTCCGCTCATTCCACTTAGCG
>OLOI01001966.1_pt1 | contig 15880 bp, 14 predicted proteins | sample 1672131 | NCBI WGS metagenome assembly OLOI01 (sample SAMEA3136651, study PRJEB25190) | human gut metagenome | reverse complement strand
AATGGCTGGATAGGCCTTTGCTATGGCATTGAGCTGTTCTGGATCTGCTGTACTTTTTCTCCGGTGACTCCAATAGTCAGGTCATATCCAGGCCAGGATGCGGGAATCCCGGAAACTGCTTCCGCCACATTGATATACATATCGTTTCCATAGAAACTCCGCAGGATCTCAATCGCAGAATATCCCTGGTCTCCCAGCGCCTTGCTTCCCCACTGAGTCATCCATCCCCTATCCCTGCACTGCACCTGACGCCCGTCACAGTACTGGGTCAGGATTGGCTGACGCACATCCGGCCTTGAAAGATAATTTTCAAAAAGTTCGTCTACGATCCGGTCAATACTCTCAAAAATATTCCGGCCATTGATCCATTTGTGGTCGTATGCGGTAGAGGATGTGATGGTATAATCATAGCCTTTGTTCCGGTACCATTCCGTATACACCCGGTTTAATGTAAACGACATGATCGCCAGGACATTAGCGCGTATTGTATCATCCGGCCAGGTAGCGTAGATCTCGCTGCTGGCCACATTTTTGATATAATCTTTGTAACGTACATAATAGTTCTGCGCATTAGTATCTCCTACCGGTCCATCATGGACTACGATATACTCCGGGATCACCACCCGGCTTAAAACAATCTCTCCGGATTCATTTACCGGCTTGATCTCAGCCTCAGGATTTTTGGGCGGATACTCACCAAACAAGGTGTGAGGGCCGATCACAATGCGTTGATAATCCTCTCCTGCGCCTCTCTGTCTCATAAGAGATGCCGGCTGCTGTGCGATCACCTGGGGAAGAACTTCCGTTCCTGCCACTTCTTTTGGTTCAAAACCATCTGCACTGATCTGAACGGTATATTCCGCATAAGGCTGCTCTTCCACCGGCTTCATGCTGTATTCCAGAGGAGGAGCTGCCAGATCCAGCATCGGTGTTTTTCCGGAAGAATCGGTGCGGACTTCCTCGATCACATTATCCGGTACTCCCGTATAAGAAATCCGCACTCTGGCATTTTCCACAGGGCGGTTATTAGCTCCGTCCTGCACCGTCACCTGCAGCCGTCCCTGATCCGGGGTATCCTGCTGCATGGAAAGATAAGAATGATTTTTCATAAACAGAGACTCCTTTTTGTGCCTGAAAACACACTGACTCTCTGCCAGTATATGCACAAAATCGAAAAAATGCCATATATCTTACTGTGCTTCCTCCCAGTAATCTTCCGCATCCTGAATATCATCAAATTCATCTGCATGATCATAGTAAAAATCTTCCGGATCATCGTAGTCCTGCACATCATACATATCTTTTCTGGTATTATTCCTGCTGGTATTTCCACTGTAACTATTTTTTCTGGATGCTGTGGACGGAACAAACTCAACTACACTGCTGACCCGTCCGTTTCTGCAGACTGCCATGAATTTTTTTGTTCCGTTGCTGTTATACCACATATATCTGTACTGAATATCCTGTGTCCTTTTTCCCGGTGTATCCCGCCAGTAATGTTCTGTTCTTTTCTCTTTCGCCCTTCCCAGAAGCGTAATATTTATATATTTTTCTTTCATTCCTTTATATGGCTCATCTTTCTTCCTCATTTTTTCCTCTTCTTCTTTTTCTTTCTGTGCCATATATTTTTCATACTGTACTTCTGTATCTTCTTTAACCCTTTTCATTTCTTCTGCATATTTACCACTGTACTTATCCTCTTTCGGAAAATTCCATATGAGTTTATGCAGCTCCTCAATTCCTTCTTCGTTCTGAACAGCTTTGCAAAACTTTGCATACCGGATAATATATTCTGCATCCTCATAATTTCCCGGAAGTTTTTCAAGTAATTCTATCGCTTCATCATATTCACCTGCATCCATGCATTCTCCCGCTTTTTCATAACATACATTATTCTGTTTTTCCTTAAATTCTGCATTTTTTATCTGGATTGCCTCATCCGCTTTTATGATCAGAAAAGGTACCGCCAGAACAACTGCTATCAAAGCCGCCAGTATTAAAATATTCTTTTTCAAATTCCCATATCTCCTTCTCTTTTGCTCTGATATCTTCATTATATAATAAATATCTGCACAGAAAAAGTGCTGTATCATCTTCTCATAGATCATACAGCACTAAATATTTGCCTTATTTTGTCAGATATCAGAAAATCTTCAAAATATCATTATACATAACCACAACCATCAACGCCATCAGAAGCATCAGTCCCGCAAAATGGATCATGCCTTCTACCTGACGGTTTACCGGTTTTCTCCGGATCGCTTCTGCCACCAGAAATACCAGCCTTCCTCCATCCAGCGCAGGAAGAGGAAGAAGGTTCATCACTCCCAGGTTTGCAGAAAGAAGAACTGCCATATTCAACAAATTCATCCAGATCATCAGCGTTCCCTCACTCTTGGACTGTTCGTAAGTGTCGCCAATGGCATCCGCAATACCCACAGGACCACTTAAGTCTTTCATTCCAAGGTGACCGGTCACAAGCTCTTTCAGACTTAAGATCGTAGTGCGGATCATGTATTTTACTTCCACCGCACCGTATTTCAGAACATTGAAACCGGAAGTCTTTTCGCTGTATGTGTTATATCCGAAACCGGAAACCGGTGTCCTGTATTCTCTTGGTGTAATCTCCGCCTCATATTCCAGCCCATTTCGTTCATAAGTAATCGTCACAGGTTCATCAGACAGTGGATGCTCCTCGATATATTTTTCATATGCATTTCCATCCGGGACTTCCACACCGTTGATCTTCGTGATCACATCGCCCGCTTCCAGACCTGCTTCTTCCAGTGGCATTCCCTTAATCAAAGATTCCACTGTCATGGAATTTACATCAGAACGGTTGAAACCAAGGAGATACCGTACATTCACATCCGGCTTATAAGAGATCTCCTGTTCTTTTCCATCACGTTTTACCTTCAGATGGATGGTCTCTCCCTCTTTCAGTTCATTGAGATACGAATACACATAGAGATCTTTTCCCAGGTCAATGTGATATCCCTGGTACTCTGTGATCACATCGCCTTCTTTCAGGCCTGCCTTTTCTGCTGCGGAACCTTCTGTTACCTGCAATACAGTTGCAGGATCATAGCCAATACAGCCCACAATGATCACAGACAGGACAAAGGCCAGCAGAAAATTAAATACCGGGCCAGCGGCAACCACCGCGATCCTGCCCCACACAGGAGCGGAATTAAAAGTCCCCGGACTGTCATCTTCCGCATCTTCTCCCGCCATAGCACAGGAGCCGCCAAGAGGAAGCAGTTTCACAGAATAGCGGGTGCCACCTTTTACCGTGCTTATGATCCTCGGGCCCATGCCAAGAGAAAATTCCACCACTTCAATGTGGTTCTTTTTTGCCAGGAGAAAATGTCCCAGCTCATGGATCAGTATCACAACGCTGAAAATAATCACAGCAATCACAAATCTCAATTTACCACCTGCTTTCGATCCACTGGTAAGTATCCTGCTCTACAGAAAGGATCTCATCCAGATCCGGATGTTCGATTTTTTTATGTCTTTCCATAGACTGTGCAATAATCTCATAAATATCCAGAAAGCCAATCTTTTCTTCCAGAAATTTCTTTACCGCAAGCTCGTTGGCCGCATTAAAGACAGTCGGCATGCTTCCGCCTTCCCGGGATGCCTGGATCGCCATAGGAAGTCCGCGGAATGTCTCCATATCCGGAACCTCAAATGTGATCTCACGGAGTTTCGTGAAATCAAGACGGTCTCCATCCAGATAACGTCTGTGTGGATAGTACAGAGCGTACTGGATCGGGAGTCTCATATCCGGAGTTCCAAGCTGTGCCATGATCGCACCGTCTTTAAATTCCACCATGGAATGAATGATACTCTGCGGCTGCACCACCACCTGGATATGATCCAGATCCATATCAAACAGCCATCTGGCTTCCATAACTTCCAGGCCCTTGTTTACCAGGGTCGCGGAATCTACGGTGATCTTCCGTCCCATTACCCAGTTTGGATGTTTCAGAGTATCCGCAACCGTAACATTTCGAAGTTCTTCTGTGGTACGTCCGCGGAATGGTCCGCCGGATGCCGTGATCAGAAGTTTATGGATCTCTTTGTTTTCTTCTCCGTGGATAGCCTGGAAAATGGCGCTGTGTTCACTATCTACCGGAAGGATGGATACACCATATTCTCTTGCCATTGGCATGATCAGATGACCGGCTGTGACAAGGGTCTCTTTATTCGCCAGGGCGATGTCCTTTCCCGCACGGATTCCCTCCATGGTAGGACGGATCCCGATCATTCCCACGATCGCAGTGACCAGGATATCGGATTCCGGCATGGACGCAAGTTCCAGAAGCCCTTCCATTCCGCTGACTACCTTTGTGTCAGTATCCGCAATACGTGTTTTCAGGTCCCGGGCTGCCTTTTCATCCCAGACTGCAGCCAGAAGTGGATGAAACTCCCGGATCTGTTCTTCCAGTTTCTCCACACTTTTTCCCGCACTGACTGCAACAACACGAAGGTCTTCGTTTTTTCTTGCCACATCCAGTGTCTGGGTTCCGATGGAGCCGGTAGAACCTAAGATTGCAATATTTTTCATTTCAATATCTCCTAAATTCCAAGAATGGTTTTTGCAAGATAGTAAATAACAGGAGCTGTGATGATCACGCTGTCAAAACGGTCCAGGATTCCTCCATGACCCGGGATCAGCTTACCATAGTCCTTGATGTTCTGATTTCTCTTGATGGCAGATGCTGCCAGATCACCTACCATGGAGATCAGCGCTCCAACTGCACAGATCAGGGCATACTCTGCCATTTTTCCCTGTGTGGCCGCTGCATAGATCACTCCAAGAAGCGCCGCTCCCGCAACGCCTCCTACAGCTCCCTCGATGGATTTCTTCGGGCTTAAAACCGGCGCCATCTTATGTTTGCCGATGAGCATTCCCACACAGTAAGCGCAGGTATCACAGCCCCAGGAGCATAAGAAGATCAGCCATACCAGGAATTTTCCGTCCGGGAGGCTTCTGGTAAGATAGATAAAGGAAAGCATCACCGCAACATATATCACTCCGAAAAATGCTGCCATCACCTGTTCTGCATGGTATTTCGGATAACCGAATACATAAACAAACAGGATCAGGATCATACTGATGATGATCGCCATTGTTCCATAACTTCCAAAATCAAATCTCATGGCAATATAATAAAGCACTGCTCCAAGATATCCCACAAGTTCCAGCACAGTAATGTGCTCATCACTTACCTTCATTACCTTGTAAAGCTCTCTCATTCCGATCAGTGAAACAGCCAGAAGTGTAAAAAACAGGATCCAGCTGCCGGAAATAATAGTTGCCAGGGCAATGATGACAAGGATGATACCGCTTATCAGTCTTGTCTTAAACATGATCTACTCCTCCTTGACGCCACCGTAACGTCTGTCTCTCTGATTATATTTTTCGATGGCTTTGACCAGCTCTTCTTTATTGAAATCCGGCCACGCAACCGGGGTAAAATAAAACTCGGAATAAGCCAGCTGCCAGAGCAGGAAATTGGAAAGGCGCTGCTCTCCACTTGTACGGATCATCAGATCCGGATCCGGTACACCGGCAGTGTCCAGATAGCTCTCAATAGTCTCTTCTGTAATGCTGTCCGGCTCGACTTTTCCGTCTTTTACATCCTGTGCCATCTTCTGCATACCACGACGGATCTCATCCCGGCTTCCGTAATTTAATGCCAGCTGAAAATAAATTCCGTCAAAATCTTTGGAATATTCCTCCAACTCCCGGACACTCTGCTGGATATCCGGTGCAAAAGCAGTAATATCTCCGATGACTTTCATCCGCATATTATTTTTCTTGGAAATCTTGATACATTTCTTAAGGTAACTGCGGAACAGTTTCATCAGTGCCTCCACTTCCTCCCTGGAACGTTTCCAGTTTTCTGTGGAAAAAGCGTAGACAGTAAGGTATTTTACTCCCAGATCCTTAATATCGTAACAAATGTTCTCAAGATTGGCGCATCCCTTTACATGTCCGTAGGTTCTCGGCATTCCACGTTCTTTTGCCCACCTTCCGTTTCCATCCAGAATAATCGCGATATGATTTGGTACGTTCATAAATCTCCTCCATACAGAAAGAGAGCTTCTTCAAAGAAGCCCTCTTTATCCTCGTATCTCTTACAATTATACAGTCAGAATCTCTTTAGACTTGTTCTCAATCGCCTTGTCAACTTCCTTGATGTACTTATCTGTAAGTTTCTGGATCTGATCCTCAAGCTCTTTGATCTCATCCTCAGAAACATCCTGTTTTGCAAGTTTCTTAAATGCATCGTTGGCATCACGACGGATATTTCTTACTGCAACCTTGGCACCTTCGCCTTTTTTCTTAACGTCTTTTACCAGCTCTTTACGACGCTCCTCGGTAAGCTCCGGGAAAACAAGACGGATCATTTTTCCATCGTTGTTCGGATTTAATCCCAGATCAGAGCAGAGAATTGCTTTCTCGATAGCTTTGATCATGCTGGATTCCCATGGCTGGATCTGGATCATACGTGCCTCCGGCACAGAAATGTTTGCAACCTGCTGGATCGGAGTCGGTGCTCCATAATAATCTACGGTAAGTTTGTCAAGAATATGCGGGTTTGCACGACCGGCTCTGATCGTTGTCAGCTCACTCTCCAAAGCATTCAGTGTTTTTCCCATTTTTGTTTCGTATACCTGAATTCTCTCATCCATTTCACATATCTCCCTGTATGGTTATTTTTTATTATTCCCTTCCGATTACACAGTTACCTTTGTTCCGGAGAACTTACCGTGTACGGTGTTGACGATGCTGTCTTTTTCATCAAGACCGAATACCAGCATCGGCATCTTCTGCTCCATGCACATGATGGAAGCGGTAAGATCCATAGCTGCCAGTTTCTTGGCAACCACTTCATCAATGGAAATCTCATCATACTTCTTGGCATCCGGATTTACCTTCGGATCGCTGTCATAAATTCCATCAACAGCCTTTGCAAGAAGAATGGCATCTGCACCGATCTCAACGGCACGAAGTACTGTAGCTGTATCTGTAGAAAAATACGGATGACCGGTACCACCTGCAAAGAATACAACTTTCCCTTCTGCGAAGCTTTCTTCTACAGCATCTTTGGAATAAAGAGTGGTAAATGCACCACATACAAACGGGGTAAACACCTCTGTCTTAAGTCCCACATATCTGCAAATGTCAGACACATAGATACAGTTCATGATAGTAGCAAGCATACCGATCTGATCCGCCTTGCTTCTGTCCATGGCTCCGCTGGTACGTCCTCTCCAGAAGTTTCCACCTCCGATCACGATACCAACCTGAAGTCCTTCATCCACGATCGTCTTGATCTGTTTGGCAACCTCTGTAACAGTTGCTTCATCAAAACCTCTCTTCTGCTCTCCTGCAAGAGCCTCTCCGCTTAATTTCAGTAACACTCTTTTCATATGTTTATTCTCCTTTACCATACGCCGGATACAACTTCATTGCCGTCATCGTCAAAAGTTGTGGATACCGTAAACGTATCATAATAATAATAACCTGTCTTACCGGACTCCGGCTCGTCCTCATAATCACTGCCATTTGGGCTGCCGCATGCATTCTCAAGTTCAGACATGGACCGACCGATATAGCCAGCAGCTACCGAAGCCGGATCATCATCACTGGATGGAGTTTCTGTTGGATTCGGAGTATCTGAAGATGAATCCGATCCTGAATCCGATGAAGATGAAGAATCACTGCCGTTACCGGAATCACTGCTGTCTGAATTATCTCCACTGTTATCCGTAGAAGAAGATGTGGAATCTGTACTGCTGGAATCTGTACTATCCGTGCTGTCAGTACTGTCTGTAGAATCCGTGCTGTCGCTGGAATCGCTCTCTTCACTGTCATCTTCAATACCAAGTCTTGCCTTTACATCTTTCAACGTAGAAACCTCCTTGGTGCTTCCACTTGTCAGATATGTAGCATATGGGATTCCATCTTCGCCTTCACCATCCATGCACAGATTCAGCTGTGAAATTGTCAGAAGCGGCAGCTGACGGAAAAAGCAATCATTCTGATCTTCGTCCGAAAATGTCACACGCACATCAAAGCTTGTAACTGCATTACCATCGTCATCTTTCTGGCTCTTTTCCATATAATAAACAGCCTTGTCATTGGAAGCCAGTGTAAACTTGCCATTTACAAGATCACTGCCCCATGTCTCATCACTGTCATCTCCGTCATCTCTCGTAGGGCGGACATAAATCGCAGAGATTGTAGAATCTATTTTATTTGTGAACACAATACTTGTGGTTGTCTCGCTCTTGGTTCCCATCACATTCTTGATATTTGCTGTATCGTCTGTAGATGTCTGCATTTCTACCACATCAGACTTCGCTGCTTCTGTCACAGTCGGTGTCACAGTTGCTTCCACTTTCTGTTCAGGTGCCACGGAATTCTTCTTCCCACATCCGGCAGCAAGCATACTTGCCGCAAGAATTCCTGCAAGAATCAAATAACGTTTTTTCATTATATCTCCTCCATATAAAATGGTTCAATTTGCTGTCAGCTTACCTCTTTCTATTATTACAGAGTATCACTTTCTTGTCAACCTGACCGGTTTGAATTTCACAGAATCTTTAGATTTTTCAGACTATGTCAAAAATTAAAACATCTGAGGTCAAAAGCCGTTTTCTCTTCTTTTTTTCCGCATGTCACGGCGCATTTTCGCCGCTTCATTCCGGGCTTTTTCTGCTTCTGTGGTAATGATCAGTTCAGGTACCTGGATCGGCTTCTGATTTTCATCTACAGCTACCATTACAAAGAATGCCCGGTTTACAGTACGGCGCATACCATCCGGCTGCTCCACATACGTATCGATCTCGACTTCCATGGAGGTTCTTCCAACATCCGTCACATATCCCTTAAGTACTACGATCTCACCCTCATAGATCGCATGCTTGAACTGAAGATTGTCCACCGCGGCAGTTACCACACGATAGGTTTCCGCATGCCGCATGGCCACCACACCGGCAACCTCATCCAGCCACTGCATCAGCGCTCCGCCAAAAAGCCTTCCGCCTCCGTTCAGATGCTGCTGCATGATCAGATGAACCTGTTCTGTCATGGACGCTTCCACCGTTTTTTTACGTCTTTCCTGTACCTCTGCCATTTTTCATTCCCCACTTTTTATCATACTTTTTTCCAGCAGAAACCGGCCGGTTAATAAAGATTTTTCACTTTAAAGTCTCTCTCTGCTTCTCTTCTCTGATCTTTCTTGGCAATATCCTGGCGCTTATCATAAAGCTTTTTACCACGTGCCATGCCGATCTCTATTTTTACCAGGCTGTCCTTGAAATAAACCTTCAGAGGTACCAGGGTCAGTCCTTTTTCCTTTAATTTGGCTTCGATCTTGTTGATCTCGTAACGGTGCAGAAGCAGCTTCCGCACACGAAGAGGATCTTTGTTAAAAATATTTCCTTTTTCATAAGGAGTGATATGCATTCCATATACATAAACCTCCCCGTTTTCCACCCGGACAAAGGCCTCCTTGATGCTGCATTTGCCGGAACGTAAGGATTTTACCTCGGTTCCTGCCAGTGCAATGCCGGCCTCATAAGTGTCCTCGATAAAATAGTCATGAAAAGCTTTTTTATTATTTGCGATCAGTTTCATTCCTGTTTTTTTTGCCATTTCGCGCTCCCTCAGTCTTCTTCATCCAGAACAAAATCCACGGTTTTCAGCATTTTATCCGCATCTGCCACACGGACACGGACTTTCTGCCCAAGGCGGAAAATCTTTCCTGTCATGTCTCCTCGCAGTTCATATGCATCCTGGTCAAATACATAATAATCATCCCGTAATGTGTTGATATGGATCAGTCCTTCCACAGTATTTGGAAGTTCCACATAAAGGCCCCATCCTGTAACACCGGAGATAATTCCCTCATACTCCTCGCCCAGATGATAGGACATATACTCTGCTTTCTTCAGCTTGTCAGATTCTCTTTCCGCCTCATCTGCACGCCGTTCACACACACTGGACTGGCGTGCCACTTCATCCAGGATCTCCTTGTAATGCTCGGTACGTCCTTCTCTTACCAGTCTGCCTCTCAGGCGGTCATGAATGATCCTGTGGATCTGAAGATCCGGATATCTTCGGATCGGAGAAGTAAAATGGCAGTAATATTTCGCCGCAAGGCCAAAATGTCCGCTGCATTCGGTGGTATATTTCGCCTGTTTCATGGTACGCAGTGTCAGACGGCTGATCTGTGCCTCATTTGGCATTCCCTCGATGCTTTCCAGGATCTCCTGGATCTCACCTGGTGTGATCTCCTGCCCGGATTTCTGTATATTAACTCCTTCATTATGAAGAAGCATCAGAAGACTTTCGATCTTTTCCGGATCCGGATTCTCATGGGTTCTGTATACAAACGGATAATCTCCGGTACAGTATTCCTGTGCCACGGTTTCATTGGCAAGAAGCATAAAATCCTCAATGATCCTGGTTGCCACATTGGCTTCATATGGCTGTACGTCAATGGCTTTCCCTGCAGCATTAAGTATGATCTTGCTTTCCGGAAAGTCAAAATCAATAGAACCTCTTGTATGACGGCGACTACGTAAGATCCCGGAAAGTTCCTTCATCAGAAAGAACATGGGAATCAGGAATTCATAACGTTTCTTCGCCACATCGTCAGTATCTTCCAGAATATTTTTTACATCGGTGTAGCACATACGCTCATCTACGCGGATCACCGTTTCCGCGATCTTATGTGAAATTACCTTACCTTTTTCATTGACATCCATCAGGCAGCTTAAGGTAAGACGATCCTGACCCTGGTTCAGAGAACAGATTCCATTGGAAAGTCTCTCTGGCAGCATAGGGATCACACGGTCTGCAAGGTAGACAGACGTTCCACGTTTCAGTGCTTCCCGATCAAGGGCACTGCCACCCTGAACATAATTACTGACATCGGCAATGTGTACGCCAAGATGATAAATCCCGTCTTCTTTTGTAAGGGAAATGGCATCGTCCAGATCCTTTGCATCCTCGCCGTCAATGGTAACCGTAACAAGATCCCGAAGATCCAGCCTTCCGTCCATATCTGCTTCCTGCACATGATCCGGGACACGGTCTGCCTGACGGAGTACCTTATCCGGAAATACACTTGGAATGTTAAAACTCTTCACAATGGCAAGGATATCTGTTCCTGGTGAACGTAAATTTCCCAACACTTCTGTGATCTTTCCTTCCGGCTTCCGGTTTCTGGAACCATAGTCCACGATTTCCGCAACTACCTTATCGCCATCTTTTGCCCCCATGGAATTTTTCCTGGTAATAAAGATATCTTTGGAAAATTTGGGGTTATCACTGATCACAAAGCCGTAATCACGGCTGCTCTGGTATGTTCCAACAATCGAAGGCATTCCCCTCTCCAGAACCTTCAGAACAACGCCTTCCGGACGCTTGCCCTCTTTATGGCCATTCCGTACAAGGATCTGTACCTTATCCTGATGCATGGCACTTCCCGTGTCATTTTCCGGAATAAAAATATCCTGTTCCTGGTCTTCCACTTCCACGAATCCAAAACCCTTGTAATGGCCGATGAACGTTCCTTCCATGATAGTTCCGTCCTTCTCGGAAAAATGACGTTCCTCATTCTCATGTTCCTTACGTTCTCTTCCCTTACGGCCACGCTCCTGCTTCTCTGCCTTCAGAGCATCTTTTTTCTTCCGTCTGTCTCGGCGCTTGCCGGAAACCTTGCTGTATCTTCCTTTATTATCCACTTCCGCCTTTCCCTGGGCACAAAGCTCGTCCAGCACATCAAAAAGCTCTTTTTTCTCACTCTTATCCAGCTGGAGGAGAGATGCTATCTCCCGCAGCCGCATAGGTTTATACAGCGGATCTCCCAGAAGCTCCATTATAAACTTTTTTCTTTTTTCAAAATTTTTCGATCTTTTCACATTTTCTCCTGTTTCTATTTCATTTTTACCCTGTTATCATTCCAGAGGAAGTCTCACCCGTGACCCTGTATCAACGCAAAAACACTCCTGCTGATTAACAAAAGAAGTCTCCATCCGAGGTTCTTCTGCATGCTAACGCAGCAAGAGTGTTCCCAACTTCTGTTCTGCTCCTGGCAGATCAGATAATGTTCAGTACGATTGACAGTACAAAGAAAATAACTCCCATGATAATGGTACCTCTTACGAGACCACCTTCCATGGAACGGCCCTTATTCTTACCCCAGTAAGTATCAGCTACTCCGGCGATAGAGCCAAGACCCTGCTGCTTGCCCTCCTGCATCAGTACGACAACAGTCAGAGCGATACAATCTATTGCATAAATTACAGTCAGAATAATCTTCAAAATGTTCACGCGGTTACACCTCCTAATCAACTAGAGGTTATTTTACCATAGCTAAACCGGGATTTCAACCATTTTCCGTTTATTTTATGCAGGGCTTTTTCTGAGATCTTTTTGCAAAAGGATCGGCATATCTTCCAAGGGTCCCAAGCTGTTCATGGATCCGCAGAAGCTGATTATACTTGGCATTCCGGTCCGAACGGCAGGGCGCACCTGTTTTGATCTGTCCGGCTCCGCAAGCTACCGCCAGATCTGCGATAAAGGAATCCTCGGTCTCGCCGGATCTGTGGGAGATCACCGCGCGATATCCCGCGTGCTGGGCCATCTCCACTGCATCCAGGGTTTCCGTGAGGGTTCCGATCTGATTTACCTTGATGAGGATGGCATTGGCGACTTCAAGCTGAATACCGCAGCGCAGACGTTTGATATTGGTAACAAACAGATCGTCTCCCACAAGCTGAACCTTTTTTCCCAGATGTTCCGTCAGATATTTCCAGCCTTCCCAGTCATCCTCCCAGAGACCATCTTCAATGGAAACAATAGGAAATTTTTCCACCAGTTTCTCGTAGTACTCTGTCATCTCCCTGGCATCCCGGTAGATCTTTTCCCCTTTCATGCGGCTCTCCCCTGGGAAAAAGTACACGCCTTTTTCCTCATCATAAAGTTCACTGGAGGCTGCATCGATGGCAATAGTGATCTCTTCACCAGGTTTGTATCCTGCTTTTTCCACTGCATGGACGATCAGGGTCAGCACTTCCTCTGAATCCGGAAGATCCGGGGCAAAGCCTCCTTCATCACCAACTGCTGTGGAAAGTCCTTTTTCCCGGAGAAGGAGCTTTAAGTGCTGGTAAACTTCCGCACACATACGGATACCTTTTTCCAGACACCCTGCCCCGGTTGGCATGATCATAAATTCCTGAAGATCTACGGTGTTGTCCGCATGCTTTCCCCCATTTAAAATATTCATCATCGGCACCGGAAGCTGCATGGTATGACAACCTCCAAGGTACTGATAAAGAGGAAGCCGGAGTGCACCGGCTGCAGCACGGGCCGTTGCCAGGGATACTGCCAGTGTGGCATTGGCTCCTGCACTGCTTTTGTTTTCCGTTCCGTCCGTTTCGATCAGAAGATGATCGATCCATGCCTGGTTCAGGGCATTTTCTCCGATGATGGCATCCGCCAGACGGGTATTGATGTTCTCCACCGCTTTTTTCACACTCTGGCCCAGATATTCCTCACGGTTTCCGTCCCGCAGCTCCACAGCCTCAAATTTCCCCGTGGATGCTCCGGACGGCACCATGGCTCTTCCCGTAAATCCGTTGATCCCTATGATTCCTTCTCCTACTGTTACTTCCGCTTCCACCGTAGGATTCCCCCTGGAATCCAGGACCTGTCTAGCGTGAACTTTTCGAACAGGCAGATAACGTAGCATAAGTTTTCCCTCCTTGAAAATAATAATACTGTTTATGATCTCCTGCGCTTTTTTGTTCTCTTCTTATGTTCATAAGGGTAGCTTGTCCGAAAAGGTTTTGGTCTATACGTATTCTCCGGCGTCAATATTATCTGAATATTTTAGATATTTTATTTTAGTTATTCTTCTCTTTTAATTTGTTTTTATTATTTTTCAAATTTAGTGTTGACAATATCGTTTTTATCTGTTATAGTATAACCATCAAATAAAACAAACGGAAAACAAAAAAACAAATCAAAAAGGAGCGTGAACCCACCGAAAACATAACTTACTTCCCATAATCTAAGAAAGAGAGGTACAGTCCACCAGAAGATTTAAAGATTTTTCATCATAATTAAAACAAGGAGGTACGGACCACCGAGAACGTAAATTTTAATTCCGTATAAGTTTTAAATCTAAGAAATGAGAGGTATATTCCATTGGATAATGAAAATTGAAAGAGTCATCGGCAGAAGAAATGAATCGCTGATGACTCTTATTTTTTGCCTATTTTTGTCCTGTCTCTCCTGAATATCCTACTTTTTTACAGTCTGCATGACTACATATTTTTCTCTGGTTGACCATCCCATTTTTATAAAGATCATTCCATCACAAAACTTTTCCGCTAAATGTACATTTATGTTCTCATCCATCATATTTTGCTGAACATAGTCTCATTATCATCTATATTCATATCTTCCTCTGTACGTTCATAAGCATATTAATAACTCCATTTTCTCCGAGGTTACCATGAAACGAAAACATATCTACCGTCTTATCTTTTGCTTTGTCATGGCTTTTGCTTTTGGCAGTCTTGTGGGAAAGATCTCTTCCCATTTTTCTTCCGGATCACGATCCGACCAGAATTTTATGAAAAAAAGCCAGCCCTCTTCTGCCTCTTTGTCCTCTCAGAGTGAAAACTGGGGGCTTGGTTTTCAGGAGAAGGGCACACGGCCTACAGGAAATGCTTCCATAGAGGAACTGAAAAAATACAATGCCTGGTACGCAGATGATACTGATGAGAAAAAAATATATCTCACTTTCGACGCAGGCTATGATAATGGAAACACACCTGCCATTCTGGATGCCTTACATAAACATCACGTACATGCCACATTTTTTGTTGTGGGAACCCTGATCCGGGAAAAGCCGGAACTGATCCGGGAAATTGTGGATGCAGGCCATACCGTTGGCAATCACACCATGACCCACCCGGATATGTCCGGCATCTCCACAAAAGAGGCTTTTCAGAAACAGCTGGAAGATGTGGAGGCTCTTTATAAAGAAGCAACTGGAAAAGAAATGACAAAATTTTACCGTCCGCCACAGGGGATCTACAGCACGGAAAACCTCCAGATGGCAAAAGATCTGGAGTATCACACGTTTTTCTGGAGCCTGGCCTATGTGGACTGGTATCAGGATAAACAGCCCTCAAAAGAAGAAGCTTTCGAGAAATTACTGGGACGCATCCATCCGGGTGCTATTGTGCTGCTGCACAGCACTTCCTCTACAAACGCTTCCATCCTGGATGAACTGCTGACGAAATGGGAAGAGATGGGATACACTTTCGGAACGTTGGAAGAACTTGTAGAAGCCGCCTGAAAAAAGATCGCACATACCCTGTGCATCCTCAGTACCACAAGCACTGATCTTCCAGCTTCTGGATCTTCCAGATAAACGTATAAAAAATCTGCCCCGGAACTATATTCTCATACGTCCCGGAGCAGATTTTTCTGTGCTATTGATTTAGAAGGTGTTCTTCTTATTTAATTGTCTTATTTACTGAACTGCTTTGAATGCCTCATCAAGATCCTGGATAATATCATCGATATTCTCAGTTCCGATAGAAAGACGGATTGTGTTTGGTTTGATTCCCTGATCAAGAAGCTCTTCCTCTGTGCACTGGCTATGTGTTGTAGTAGCCGGATGGATAACAAGGGATTTCACATCTGCAACGTTTGCAAGAAGTGAGAACAGCTCAAGGTTATCAATGAAATCCTTTGCCTTCTGTGCATCTCCCTTGATCTCAAATGTAAAGATGGAACCGCCGCCGTTCGGGAAGTATTTCTTATAAAGCT
>OLOI01001961.1_pt1 | contig 15925 bp, 12 predicted proteins | sample 1672131 | NCBI WGS metagenome assembly OLOI01 (sample SAMEA3136651, study PRJEB25190) | human gut metagenome | reverse complement strand
TATTGCTTTGTTGGTATCAGAAGAACCGGAAAGTCATATATGATGTATCAACAAATAAAACAATTAGAAGACAATGGAATTCCCTTGTCCCAAATTGTTTATGTGAATTTTGAAGATGAGCGTCTTTTGGAAATGACTGCTGAAGATTTAAATCTCATTTTAGAAATTGGATTAGAAATATCCGGAACTGATATCAAGCCATATTTATTTTTAGACGAGATTCAAAATATTAACGGGTGGGAGAAGTTCGTTCGCAGAATTGCAGATATGAAGTATCGAATCAATATTACCGGCAGTAATAGCAAAATGCTAAGCAGCGAAATAGCTTCCACTTTAGGTGGGCGTTTTGTTATTATGAATATTTATCCATATTCTTTCTCTGAATATCTTATTGCAAATAATATGACAAAGAATTACCTGGATGTTATTAGCACCAAAGACAGGGCAGATGTCCAAAATCAATATAACAAATATGTAACCTATGGAGCATTTCCAGAATTAGTTGAGATAAGAAATAAACGAGCTTTTTTAAACAGCATCTATCAAACTGTATATCTCGGTGATATTATAACCAGAAATAAAATCACCAATGATTTTGCAATAAGGCTAATCCTAAAGAAAATTGCAGAATCTGTCACAAAACCTTTATCGTATAACCGACTGACTAATATATTAAAAAGTGGTGGAATGTCTATCGGTAAACAAACCGTAATAAACTATGTCAGCTATATGACAGACTCCTACCTGCTCTTTACTCTGCAAAACTATGCCGCCAAACTTGTAGAAAAAGAGACTTCTCCTAAGTATTATTTTATGGATACCGGACTTCTAGGACTTATGCTGCTAGACTGCAAATCTGCTCAGCTGGAAAATCTTGTTGCAATCGAACTGATGCGACGTTATGGTACCGAAAATGTCTATTTCTTTGAGAATAATGTAGAAATTGACTTTTATGTACCATTAGACAATCTTGCTATCCAGGTCAGTATGCAGGTTCTGGATAACATAGATACAAGAGAACGTGAGACCAGAGCCTTTGTGAAGCTAAATAATTTTATCCCCAACGCCAAATGTATTCTCATTACTAATAGCGAAGAGGCGGTTATTGATTGCGATGGAATCAATATTGAGGTAATTCCTATTTGGAAATGGTTATTGGATAACTAATCGAGTAGGAGGCGGTGATTAACCGCCGTCCTCTCAATTCTCATAATCATTACACAATCAAAAAAGGCGCAAATCATATGATATGATTTACGCCTGGCTTCATACTGATTTCAGATATATTGTTCTAAATTGACCGGATTATATCTGAGTCATCCGGTTGTGTACTCCGGGACATCCGTCAGATACTTGTTTATATCGATTTCTCCCATCAATCCGTCAAATGTTAAAACAGGATCCAGCAGATCCAAACAATCCGAAAGGAACAGACATTTTTTTGTTTGCAGCCGCCAGCACAGAAGCACCAATGATTTGTTTCTCAAGAAAAACCGTAATAGTGCCCTCTAATAATTTTCTCCAAAGTTTGACAATATTCCCCACAGCAATGGCATTAATCAGTGTTCCTTCCCTGACATCAGTCATCACCATACATGGCTTCGGATTTACGATGCACATTGATTTCATTTTCTTTTGCTCGAATGACATCCGGGTCGGATTCTTTGTTGTACAGAAGAGTATCAACAAGATGCCATATGTCATCTTCAGAAATGTTGGTTTTACAGTATCCATACGTTTCAAAATCATATGAGAGTTTCTTATTGATTTTGTCATGTGTGATGTATTCATCTGTTTCCGGCACGTCGGGATATCTTGTTATCCATTTTTCATGCCATGTTTTCTGAATATCAAAATACTGTGACCGAATTTCTGGTTTTTTGCGAGCCAGAGCAAGACCAAATTTTTCATCATACATCGTAAGTCCTTTATCTTTTATATTTGCATAATAAAAGATATTGCTTATCTGTGACATGATGTAAAACGGTAGTGCAACTTCAATAGTTGTATCTGTAGGTTTGATACGTTCGAACATGTGATGATTTTCCTTTCTGTTAAAAAGAGACTGTTTTTTCTGTGATATAACCAGACCAATGAATATCTGTGCCGCACCGGCCACTGAGGCCATGGTCATTTTCTCATGAAGCACCAGAAACAGGAAATTGGCGAGGACTTCCGGCTTCATCAGTATCTCCGGTTTCCATCTGGCTTTCTGCTGGATCAGCACTGGGATCAAAAATAGAATACCATAGAAATACACTCTTCTTGTAACGGCCACGATCGGATATTCCCACTCACCGATTTTCTTGATCAGCGCCGAATAGCAGCCCCATGAGATCATCGCCAGAAAGGCCAGACCATCTCCCTGGGGATTAAGCTGCAGATTTTTCCGCATGGCGCCTATCTCAACTAATGGTAACCGAAAATCTATATATTTTCAATATCTATCCATTTTTTTAGCGCCCGACATTTCAAGTTTTCCCCAAAAAAACTAAAGAAAACTTTACCATAAAAATTGTTTTTAGAGGGGTTGTCTTTTCCAGATTTTTCTGTTATTATCCAAAAGGATTATCTCTATGCGAGATTCCCCACTTCTATAAGTGGTCAATCATTGACAAAATTTGAAAGTTAAACGGAGGTGAGTTTTCATGGACAGTTGCATAGGTCGAAGTAAGATATGCGGTGAACAGAAGTATACAGTCAGAATGCGGCTATTCGGAAAGCTCAGCCTTAGACCCATAAGCAAATCTTAATACAATATTTGTGCCTGCAAAGCAGACACAACCTATTCGTATGGAATTTGCCTCTGCTTTGCAGACATGGTGCCTTTGGGCAGCCTCCTCTCTATACGCAATCTATATTTTCGTGCGTTCTTTTGTACATCGCATCCAACAGTCTATGCTATTAAACTGAAACGTGAAGCGATGTATTTTTTATGCCCTTTTTTAGGGTGACAAGGAGGACGACATGAAAAGAAAAATGTTTTACAAGAAAGATTATGTAAAAGAACTGTTAAAGATTATCCGCACAGAAACAGATACCACCAAATTGCCAAAGTTGCTTTCCGATTACCATGAGAAAGATATTGCTGAAGCGATCACCTTACTGAGCGAAACCGAAAGAAAGCAACTCTATCCTGTCCTCGGCGCACAGAAAGTGGCTGAAATCTTTTCCTATCTGGACGATTCTGAGAAATATATTGAAGAACTGCCGATTGAAAAGGCTGCCAAAGTGGTTTCTTACATGGATGCCGATGACGCACTGGATGTTCTGGATGACCTGACCGAGCACAAAAAGCAGGAACTTGTCAGCCATCTGGATGAAGATGCACAGAAGGATGTCCGCAAACTGCTCTCCTATGATGAAGATGAAATCGGCAGTTGCATGACCAACAATTTTGTCTGTATTTCAGACAAATTGTCCATTCGCGAAGCCATGCGTGCACTCGTTCGACAGGCTGGTGAACATGACAATATTTCCACCATTTACGTTGTGGATAAGGATGAGAAATTTGTAGGTGCCATTGATCTGAAGGATTTGATCATCGCCCGTGAAAATGATGTCCTGGAAGATATTATCAGCCGTTCCTATCCTTTTGTCTGCGAACATGAGAAGATCAACGACTGCATTGACAAGATTGCCGATTACGAAGAAGACTCTCTTCCTGTTCTGACCAAAGAGGGCCGCATCGCCGGCATCCTGACCGCAACGGACATTGTGGAACTTGTTGACGATGCCATGGGCGATGATTATGCAAAACTCGGTGGTCTGACATCTGAAGAAGACTTAAATGAACCGACCATCATCAGCATGAAGAAAAGACTGCCCTGGCTGATCATCCTGTTATTTCTGGGCATGGGTGTATCCTCGGTTGTGGGTATCTTCGAATCCGTTGTTGCCGTTCTGCCGATTGTTATTTGTTTTCAATCACTGGTTCTTGATATGGCAGGCAATGTCGGCACACAGTCCCTGGCTGTTACTATCCGTGTTCTGATGGATGAAAACCTGAACACAAGAAAGAAACTCTACCTTCTCGGCAAAGAAATGAGAATCGGTTTCTTCAATGGCATCAGCCTTGGCCTGATGGCTCTGGTATTTCTCGGTGTCTACATCCACTTTTTCAAGAAATACGCATGGCTTTCCGCTTTCCTGATCTCTGGCTGTGTCGGCCTCTCACTTATTGTGGCCATGGTAGTTTCCAGCATGATCGGCACCATTGTGCCAATGTTTTTCCACAAAATCCACGTGGACCCGGCGGTTGCATCCGGACCGCTGATTACAACTGTCAATGATCTGGTAGCTGTCGTTACATACTATGGACTGGCAATGGTATTCCTGATTGATGTTTTCCATATTTGACAAAAGTCTCCTTATGGTTTATATTAGTTCATAAATAGATATTTCAAATTTGAACTAATTATTCCATAAGGAGGCTTTTTGTGAAATTAGGTATTGAATTTTCAAGGAAACTGTCTCTGGCCTATGAAAGCATATGCAAACCGCTCTGCCATGAACTGAAACTGCCCCAGACAGCTTTTGATATTCTTATGTTTCTGGCCAATAATCCTGAATTCAAAACAGCCAGAGATATTGTCGAAGTCCGAAAGCTTAAAGCGAATCTTGTCTCTGTCAACATTGATAAGCTTGTGAATGAAGGTTATCTAATCCGAAAGAATGTAGAAGGTGACCGACGTAAAGTCCAGCTTCTCTGTACCGATAAGGCACAGCCTATCATCAGCAGAGGCCAGCAGCTGCAGGAACACTTTGTTGAACAGCTTTTTACAGACATCGACGATGCCACACGTCAAACCATATTCCAGGGTATGCAGCAAATGGAACTCAATCTGAATTTCATTCTGGAGGACAACTAGTTATGCATTTACTTTTTACGATTATTGTTACTTTTTTTGCCGGCATGGGAGCCGGTCTCGGAACAGGTTTTGCCGGTATGAGTGCTGCCGCCGTCATCAGTCCGATTCTCATCACCTTTCTCGGTATTGACCCCTATATGGCCGTAGGCATTGCATTATCATCCGATGTACTGGCCAGCGCCGTTTCTGCTTATACTTACGGCAAGAACAAGAATCTGGATATCAAAAACGGCCTGATCATGATGGTTACTGTCCTGATCTTCACTGTTGTGGGCAGCTATATATCCAGCCTGGTTCCATCCGCAACCATGGGCAATTTCTCCGTCTTTATGACTTTCCTGTTGGGTATCAAATTCATTGTGAGACCGGTTATGACTACCAAGGAAGCGATGCAGGGCGTATCCGCTAAGAAACGTGCCATGCAGTCTGTTATCTGCGGTATCATTATCGGATTTATATGCGGCTTTATCGGTGCCGGCGGCGGTATGATGATGCTTCTGATCCTGACTTCTGTTCTAGGATACGAACTCAAAACAGCCGTTGGAACAAGCGTCTTTATCATGACCTTCACCGCATTTACCGGAGCAGTCTCTCATTTTGCCATCGGCGGCCTGCCGGATCCTGCTGTCTGGATCCTGTGCATCATCTTCACTCTGATCTGGGCCAGAATTGCTGCGGTATTGGCCAACAAAGCCACACCAAAGACATTGAACCGTGCAACCGGTGTAATCCTTGTTGTTCTCGGTGTCGTTGTTATGGCGTTCTCATTTTTATCGTAAATAACAAAATAAAACACACTCTGTGAATTCCGGCTCATAATTCACAAAATTTGAAGCACTCATTGCATAAATGAGTGCTTCACTTGTTTTACGGCGTTAACATTTTCTTTCGCCGATTATCTGTTTTTAACCGAGAATTTTCACCGAATCGTTTTTCTTGTTCTCTCAAAACAATTCCTTTACAGTCGGATAAATCCTTCTGAAATACTGATAGCGTTCTTCGTATTTCCTGGTCAGCTCAGGTTCCGGTGTCACTGTGTCCACCACCTTGACAATCTTTGCTGCTGCAGTCTCCACATTCGGATATTCTCCGCATCCCACAGCCGCCAGCATAGCACCTCCGAGTGCCGGGCCTTCTTCATTCTCAAGAACATCCACCTTCAGATTCATTACATTGGCAATGATCTGACGCCACAGAGGGCTCTTCGCACCGCCGCCGCAGATCTTTGTTCTCTCTGGGCTGATACCGAGACTTCTGGCTACCTCCAGAGAATCTCTCAGACCAAAAGCAACACCTTCCAGGACTGCCTGGGTCATTTCCTCTCTTGTTGTATCCATAGACATGCCGATGAACATGGCTCTTGCGTCCGGATTATTGTGGGGCGAACGCTCACCCATCAGATACGGAAGAAAATAGACATGATTTTCACCCAGCTTCGTAATTCCCGTCTGCTCCGCGCTATAATCTTTGGTTTTCAGAATTTCGTCATTCCACCATTTATTGCAGGATGCCGCACTGAGCATGCAGCCCATCAGGTGGTAATGACCATCCGCATGGGCAAAGGAATGCAGCGCATTGTATTCATCCACACCGAAATGCTCACTGGAAATGAAAATTGTTCCGGAAGTCCCCAGCGAAATATTGCATTTGCCTTCTCCCACCGTACCTGTTCCCACTGCCGCTGCTGCATTATCGCCGGCACCGGCAATAATTTTTACATTTTCAGAAAAGCCCAGTTCCTCTGCGATTTCCTTTTTCAGTGTACCTACCACTTCATAGCTCTCATAAAGCTTTGGCAGCATTTCTCCTGTAATACCGCAGATATCAAGCATTTCCTTCGACCAGCAGCGATGCTTCACATCCATCAGAAGCATACCGGATGCATCGGACACATCTGTACAGAAAATACCGGATAACCGATAAGCCAGATAATCCTTCGGCAGCATGATTTTCACAATCTTCGCAAAATTCTCCGGCTCATGCTTTCGCATCCACAGAATCTTCGGTGCCGTAAAACCGGCAAAGGCAATATTCGCTGTATAAGCAGACAGCTTATCCTTGCCAATCACCGTATTCAGATAATCCGTCTCCTCACCTGTTCTGCCGTCATTCCACAGAATCGCCGGACGAATTACCGCATCATCCGCATCCAGCACAACCAAACCGTGCATCTGCCCACCAAAGCTGATGCCCGCCACCTGAGACCTGTCACACTCCGCCGTCAGTTCCTTCAAGCCATCCATCGCCTGGGTAAACCAATCCTCCGGATGCTGCTCCGACCATCCCGGCTGCGGAAAAAACAGCGGATACTCTCTGGACACAACTTTTTTAATATCGCCGGTTTCATCCATAAGCAGCAGCTTCACTGCTGAAGTCCCTAAATCAATTCCTATGTATAGCATTTCTCTCATTTCCTTATAAAACAATCAAATGTAATTACTTCATATCAACTGTTCAATTAATAGTTCAACTAAATATATCAACTAAACATCAATACATCAACTAAAATAAGACATTTCAGTTGATGTATTATTGAAGTGTATAAAACACATGCCTTCCATGCCGATTTTTTTTCAACAATTCCTTTTTAATAAGCCTATTTATCGCGACAGATGCACCTTGTATCGTAGAAATTGTATCAATTACATCCACAATTTGTTGAGTCGTTATCATTCCATTTGCTCTTACATATTGATATATCAGTTTGTCTGTTCGATTTAAATCAACTATTTCATCTGTCATATCATTAAAATTAAGTTGTTTTGGCATACTCTCGTATTTGACATTAATGTAATACGTCGTCCATCGCCCACGATTTTCTACAATAAGCATATTTTTCTCCACCAAATCTGCTAACAACCGTCCCACCTCAATTGAAGATAAATTTAATACAGACTGTAAACGAGTATTGGACACTTTCTCCTCCAGGTAAGCTGTAGAAAGAATAATTTGCTCTTCTGCTTGCAACAATTGATAATCTTTCCCAAATACATTATATAAATATTCCGTACATTCAATTGGCATCAATGAAACCATCCATAATCTCAACTCAACCTGATGAAGCTCCTGATCATCATATAAATCGGGTTTTCTCCAATTTTCCGCTCCCCATGCATTTAAAATTGTAGGAAATCCCGATCCAATATTATCCCCCAAACCAATCATTCTAAACATATTCTGGATTTTAGGATTTCTAGCTACCGAATGACCACCCTCATATATAGCCTGGACCGGCAATTTTAAATTTCCTGGATTAGAAAACAAAAAACCATCCTCATATTTAATAACTTTTAACACGCCTGTACTGTGATAGTCTGCATGGATAATCATATTTACAGTAGCTTCACGAACTGCCTTATGGACTGCTGTATCATCTATCCTTATCATTCCATCCAATTTAAAAGGCCTTTTCAAATCACTTACTAATTTAGGTAAAATTCTTTTTATGAAATTATACAAATTATTTTCCCATGAACCATCATAAGTTAATCTGTCATTCCATCTTATGTTTTCTGAAAGATTTGTCTGATCCAAATAATCCATACGAATATTATCAAATCGTTCCCGAATTGCTAGTCCTTTTCCAAACATTAACAATCCTGCTGTCGTTAATCCTTCCCTTTTTGTTGTTCGCTCAACCGTATATGCCCCCAGATTTCTTAAAAACTCTTTATCTTCGGCATTATTCCAAACATGATCTGGGTTATGACGCTCGTATTCTATTCGATATGTCTTAAGTGTATTTAAATCTATATCTTCCATTGTAAATCCATCTAAAAGGCCACCGTCAATTCCCGAATCTGAAGAGTCTCTCAGCATAGCTTTTACTTCTTCTTCTGTACAATGATAATCTCCTTCATGATTGCGTTTAAAACTCCCCTTTATAGGATTTTCATTTATATATACCGGCTTGTGTCTATAATCTGCCTGTGGTACTTCAATCCATAGTACAGTATGACCACTTATATCACAATATCCAACATTATCATCTAATAAAATATTGGCACTGACTTTATTACTATTTATAGTATCCCAAAATTCTTTTAGTCTAACTTCTGGATTTTTAACATCTGTAAACGAAAAGCGTTTTTGAATATTCGTTTCGGACATATGCTCTTCTATACCTAGTAAAATTGTCCCTCCACAAGTATTTGCAAACGCAGAATATGTTTCCCATACAGATTTTGATATTTCATTTCGTGAATCCTTGCATTCTAGAGTAATTCTTTCACCATATTTTAACAATTCTAAAATATCTTCTCTTTTTAACATTTCACTCCTTCTTTCAAATCCCACACCTGTCGTTATTTTATTATAAACTTTTTGCTAACCAAAAGCTATTCTTTTTGGGTTATTAAATCTGTTATCTTACAACATTCAATTCATTATTTCTTTGTATTTTGACATAATTTAAAATAAATAAACATTTTCTATATCTAATTTTATTTTGCTTTCACCATAAATAAAACATGGCTTGCAAAAAATTCTTATTCATGCAAGCCATGTTTTATCATTCTATATCACATATGAAGTTTCGCATCCTAGTATTTTTATTAGCCCCAAGGGTTTTCTGTTGGATAGCGCACGCCTACCGGCTGGTTATAGCCAATCTCCTCTACCGGCACACCGATATACTTAAATACCTCAAACAGTGCCTTGCCATAATGACCGAATGCTACTGCGCCATGATGCGGGAATCCTTTCTCAATCAGAACATGACGATAGAATCTGCCCATTTCAGGAATGGCAAAGACGCCGATGGAACCAAAGGAACGTGTTGCCACAGGAAGGACTTCGCCCTGAGCCACATAAGCACGAAGCTTATTGTCTGCTGTGCTCTGCAAACGGTAAAATGTGATGTCACCCGGTTTGATATCTCCTTCAAGGGTACCCTGTGTCACTTCCTCAGGCAGTGTTCTTGCCATAATCTTCTGGTACTTCATCTCGCAGAAGGACAGCTTGCTGGAAGCTGTATTGCCGCAGTGGAAGCCCATGAATGTATCTTTCTGAGTATAGTTATATTTACCCTTTATATCGCTGTTGTACATATCAGACGGTACAGAATTGTTGATATCCAACAGTGTAACTGCATCCTGGCTGACAACCGTTCCGATAAACTCGCTGAGTGTACCGTAAATATCCACTTCACAGGATACCGGAATACCCTGAGCCGTCAAACGGCTGTTGACATAACATGGCACAAAGCCGAACTGTGTCTGGAATGCAGGCCAGCATTTGCCTGTCAAAGTTACATACTTGCGATAGCCGCGGTGCTCTTCAATCCAATCTTTTAATGTCAGTTCATACTGCGCCAGCTTGGCCAAAATTTCAGGTTTCTTGTTGCCTGCGCCAAGCTCTGCTTCCATTTCTTTCACAATGACAGGGATTCGCTCATCACCGGCATGCTTATTGAAAGCTTCAAACAGATCAAGTTCTGAGTTTTCTTCAATTTCAACACCCAGATTATAAAGCTGTTTGATCGGGGCATTACATGCAAGGAAATTCATCGGTCTTGGTCCAAAGCTGATAATCTTCAGATTCTGAAGTCCGATAACTGCTCTTGCAATCGGCATAAATTCATGAATCATATCGGCACATTCTTCCGCATCACCCACAGGATACTCAGGAATATAAGCCTTGATATTGCGCAGCTGCAGATTGTAGCTGGCATTTAACATACCACAGTATGCATCACCTCTGCCATCCAACAGATTGTCTCCGCTCTCTTCTGCAGCGGCAATAAACATCTTCGGTCCGTCAAAATGCTTTGCAAGCAGTGTCTCTGAAATCTCAGGACCAAAGTTGCCGAGATAAACACAAAGGGCGTTGCATCCTGCTTTTTTGATATCTTCCAGTGCCTGCACCATATGGATCTCGCTCTCTACAATACAGACCGGACATTCATAAATTCCTTCTGTCCCATACTTCTCTGTATAAGCCTTCATCAGATTCTGTCTTCTGCTGACAGAAAGACTTTCAGGGAAACAATCACGGCTGACAGCCACAACACCTAACTTCACTTCCGGCATATTGCTCATAATAAAAATCCTCCTTTTATTCGCCGAATACAGCCTTGTAATCTGCCTGGAATTTAGCAATACCCTGATCTGTCAGTGGATGATGTGTCATCTGCTCGATTACCTTGTAAGGAACTGTTGCGATATGCGCACCTGCCAGTGCACAATCTGTTACGTGCATTGGATGTCTGATAGATGCAGCGATGATCTCTGTTTCGAGGCCATAGTTGTCAAAAATTGTTACGATATCTTCGATCAGGCTGATACCTGCTGTGCTGATATCATCCAGTCTGCCGAGGAATGGAGATACATATGTAGCACCTGCTCTTGCAGCCAGTAAAGCCTGGTTAGCTGTGAAGATCAGTGTGACGTTTGTCTTGATGCCTTCTGCAGACAGAACCTTAACAGCCTTTAGACCTTCAACTGTCATAGGAATCTTAACAACCATGTTTGGATGGATAGCTGCGATTTCACGGCCCTCTTTGATCATGCCTTCTGCATCAACAGTTGTAGCCTTTACTTCGCCGCTGATCGGTCCGTCAACGATCGTTGTGATCTCTTTGATGACTTCCTTGAAATCTCTGCCTTCTTTGGCAATCAGGGATGGGTTCGTTGTAACGCCGCAGATAACGCCCATGTCATTTGCTTTTCTGATATCTTCTACATTCGCTGTGTCAATGAAAAATTTCATAATTTTACCTCCTGGGGCCTTTCGCCCTTAATTATATGATAATTTGTAACTGTTCAGAGCCAAGCATAATTTCAAAAAACAGGTATAAAATGCTTGCATTTTTAAGTTACGATAATTGCTACCTCGTTTAACGGAAATCTATTTACCCGGCTGACCATAGTACGCATTGGCACCATGTTTTCTGAAATAATGCTTATCCTGAAGTTCCTGCGGTGCAGGCTGAACCTTCGGATTGATCATCTCACATCGGGCTGCCATCTTGGCAACTTCTTCCAGAACAACGGCATTGTGTACAGCCTCATGGGCATCCTTGCCCCATGTGAACGGTCCGTGATTCTTGCAGAGAACGGCAGGTGTTGCAATATAATCCAGACCTGGACGGTCAAATTCATCCGCGATCAGGACACCTGTATTCTTCTCATAAGCTTCATTGATTTCTTTCTCTGTAAGATTTCTCACACAAGGTACCTCGCCGTACAGATAATCGGCATGGGTTGTCCCGTAGCATGGAATACCACGGCCGGCCTGTGCCCAGCTTGTGGCCCATGGTGAATGAGTATGTACGATACCGCCGATCTTCGGAAAACGGTTATATAAGACAACATGTGTCTCTGTATCAGAAGACGGATTGTAATCGCCCTCTACTTTATTGCCATTCAGATCTACAACAACCATATCTTCCGGTCTCAGTTTGTCATAATCCACACCGCTCGGCTTGATGACAAAAAGTCCCTTCTCACGGTCAATCCCGCTGACATTGCCCCATGTAAAAGTCACAAGCTGATACTTCGGAAGCAGCATATTGGCTTCGTAGACTTCTTTCTTTAATTCTTCAAGCATTCGACTAACACCCTCTTTTCTGCCATAAAGGCTTTTTAAACTTCCCGCATCAACATTCTCTTGTGAATCCCGATGCCAAATGACACGTTTATTTTATCACTTCTGATGCTGTCTTTTCAACTGCTATTGCACCTTTGTAATTCTCAATAAACTTCTCAAAACCTTCGATATCCTTTGCATCCGGTTCTTCACTTGTACCTGCATTTCCGGCAAATACTTTGCCCTCCAGATAATTCTGAAGTGTTTCGTCTTCACCCTTCCATGTCAGATAAGATGCCAGCAGTGCCATACCCCATGGACCGCCCTCGCCGGCTGTCTCCATAACGGATACCGGTGTATCAATGGCAGCTGCCAGAAGCTTTTGTCCCACACCTTTTGTGGTAAAATAACCACCGTGACCGTAAATCTTATCAATGGCCACATGCTCTTTCTTGATCAGAATATCCATACCTACTTTCAGGGCACCCAGGGCACTGCTCAAATGCAGACGCATAAAGTTAGCAAGACTGAATCGGCTGGTTGGTTTTCTCACAAAGAGTGGACGGCCCTCTGTGATATCGGTAATATTTTCCCCTGAATAGTAACCGTAAGACATCATATCACCACAGTCTGCATCACCCTCCATGGCCACTTTGAATAATTTCTCAAAGAGGTCATTCTGACTGATATCCATGCCGAACAGCTCCGCAAATTCTCTGAAAAGGCCTACCCAGGCATTGATCTCGGATGTACAGTTATTGGCATGCACCATAGCTACCGGACTGCCCACAGGTGTTGTCACCATATCAATCTCCGGATAAACGGCCTTTAACTGGTCTTCCAGAACCACCATGGCAAAAACAGATGTACCGGCAGAAACATTACCTGTACGAACACCAATGCTGTTGGTAGCTGCCATACCTGTACCTGCATCACCCTCCGGCGGACACAGTGGGATACCTGCCTGCAATTTGCCGCTTTCATCCAGAAGCTTGGCTCCCTCTTCTGTCAGCACACCGGCAGATTCTCCGGCCACAAGGATTTTCGGAAGAATACCTGTTAATGTCCATGGATAATGTTTATCTTCAATAAGCTTGCCAAACTTCTCAACCATTGTCTCATCATACTGATGGGTCTTGTCATTGATTGGAAACATACCGGAAGCATCGCCGATGCCAAGGACTTTCCGCCCTGTCAGCTGCCAGTGGATGTAGCCCGCCAGCGTTGTCAGATAACTGATCTGATCGACATGTTCCTCCCCATTTAAAATCGCCTGATATAAATGGGAAATACTCCATCTCTGAGGAATATTGTAATTAAATAATTCTGTCAGTGCTTCAGCCGCCTGACCTGTCGTGCTGTTTCGCCATGTACGGAACGGTACAAGCAGCTCGCCCTTCTCATCAAAGGCCATATAGCCATGCATCATGGCACTGAAACCGATGCTGCCGATCCTGGTCAGCTCTGCACCGTATTTTTCTTTCACATCTGCTACCAGGCTCTTGTAGCAGTCTCTTAAACCCTTCCAGATATCATCCAGGGAATATGTCCAGAAACCGTCGATCAGCTGATTCTCCCAGCTGTAACTGCCGGAAGCGATTGGTTTGAATGATTCATCGATGAGCACTGCCTTGATTCTGGTTGAACCGAATTCAATACCCAGTGCTGTTTTTCCGCTCTCAATAATTGCTTTTAAATCTGCCATTCTATCCTCCTGATTCATGGATTCGCTGTCGAATCCTGCTTTGAAATGGACACTCTGTCCAATTCAAACATTGTCCATCTCTATAACCACAGGCAGGCAGCTGCCTGCGGTTTATACCACACTATCGCAGCTGCCTGTCTTTTAATCAATTTAACGATAGTAAATGGAATTCCATTTCAGCTCATTGTTAAACTGTCTGATTGTTGTGTCTTTGTCGATATAAACAGCTTCAATGCCCATGCTGTTTGCCCAGTCACCCATCTGCTCAGCCGTCAGGTCATAGGAGAAAGCTGTATGATGTGCACCGCCTGCCAGGATCCATGCTTCAGCACCTGTCTGAAGATTTGGTTCCGGTGTCCAGAATGCAGTTGCAACTGGAAGCTTCGGCATTGGTTTTTCTGTCTTCTTGCAGTTTACGTCATTGATGATCAGACGGAAACGATTGCCCAGATCGATAAGGGATGTGGCAATAGCCTTGCCCTCTTTAGCTGTAAATACAAGTCTTGCAGGATCTTCTCTGTCACCCATGGATAACGGCTGCTCTTTGATAGAAATAGGGCCATCTGCAATTGTCGGGCAAACTTCCAACATATGGGACTGAAGGATACCTTCTTTGCCCGGTACAAGATTGTATGTATAATCTTCCATAAAGGATGTACCTTTGGCACCCTTCATGCCCTCTGTCATGATCTTCATCAGACGCACCATGGCTGCTGTCTTCCAGTCGCCTTCCGCACCGAAACCATAGCCTTTTGCCATCAGTCTCTGGATAGCCAGACCCGGAAGCTGCTGCAGGGCACCTAAGTCACCAAAGTGCGTAACAATAGCCTGATAATTCTTTTCCTCAAGGAAACGTTCAAAACCGATTTCAATACCGGCCTGAACAGCCACATGCTGGCGGAATTCCTTCTCATCTCTGCCTTCAAGTAAAATATTATATGTGCTGTAGTATTCTTCTACCAGTGCATCAATATCTGCCTTTGAAACAGCTTTCACTGCTTCTGCGATTTCATTTACCGGATAAGCATCCACTTCCCAGCCGAATTTGATCTGCGCTTCAACCTTATCGCCCTCTGTAACCGCAACATTTCTCATATTGTCAGCGATACGCATCACACGGATATGACTGCTCTCAAGAACACCTACGGCTGTACGCATCCAGGAACCGATTCTGTCCTGTGTGGCTTTGTCTTCCCAGTAGCCCATGATCACCTTACGTTCCATATGGAGACGGGAAAAAATATGACCGTATTCTCTGTCACCATGAGCTGCCTGATTCTCATTCATAAAATCCATATCAATGGTATCATATGGGATTTCACGATTATACTGTGTATGCAGATGAAGCAAAGGTTTTCTCAGTTCCTGAAGGCCGAGGATCCAGGATTTTGCCGGTGAAAAAGTATGCATCCATGTGATAATGCCGGCACAATTATCATCCATATTGGCCTCATTCATTGTTTTACGGATTAATTCATTGGTGATCAGGGTTGGTTTCCATACAACCTCATATGGAAGATTGCCTGATGCATTGAGTTTTTCTACGATTTCTTTGGAATGTGCTGCCACATGGGACAGGCACTCATCACCGTACAGATCCTGTGAACCTGTACAAAACCAGAACTGATAATTTTTCACCTTTAACATGTTTTTAATTCCTTTCTGTGTATGTTCAAGTTGAGTATATACGAAATTTGGCGCGGAATTCAGGTCTGCCGTGCAGACATATTTCTTACCTGAATTTCTGCGCATGCTTAAGTCAATGTTAAGCGTTTTTCTTCTTCATGCGGGTAAAAATTGCCTGTAATACGATGAAGAAGCA
>OLOI01001934.1_pt1 | contig 16097 bp, 16 predicted proteins | sample 1672131 | NCBI WGS metagenome assembly OLOI01 (sample SAMEA3136651, study PRJEB25190) | human gut metagenome | reverse complement strand
ATTTCCTCATAGCTCTTGCTACTTCCTTCGATCGCTTTCAATAACTCTTCGCTTTACTACATGAGCATGTGTACTTTCACGCCGTCTTCCATCAATAGATTATTTTGAAAGTTTCAGATTTCTGACACTCAGTGTCCACTTATTTCCAGTAACACAGTCTTTATTAAAAAGCATCGTAAAACACAGTTCTGACACGCTTTCCCACACTGAACTGTCTCTCATTTTTTTAGAAAGCGGTATGCTGAAATGACTTTCCATTGTACTGACATACAGCGGTTCATCTATGATTTTATATCCCTCACTGTTTTTTACCTCTAATTGTACTGTATGGAGATTTTCTGTACCTGCAGCGTCAAACTCCAGATGATAGCCGGATTCCCGAAACTCTCTCCAGTTCTCACAGGGCACATATTTAAAGAAAGCCATAGCAAATCCCTCTTGATTCAGTTCTTTTTCATCATCAACTTCCACCTTTGCATCAAAACCATTCTGATATGTATTTATCTTTATAATATTCTGGGCTTCCTTATTTACACACGATTTGATATCGCAAAATTCTGTATAGTCTCCAAGCAGATCAAAGGTTTTTCCTTTCTCGATAAAATCAGAAAATCGTGTCAATAATGTTTTCCCATTATCACCTGCACCTTTTGTAATTAATTCTATGTTTCTCAGAAATTCATTCCGTTTTCGCTCCCATATTATCGGTGGCATACTGCGCAGTCCAAATTCTTCTACAAGAATATCTTTTAATTCTTCCAGTCGATAATTTAATGTATCTTTATCTGTATCATCAAGTTTTATACCTATCCGAGTCTTATCTATACAACCCGTAATATCATCAAAAGAGAACCCCGGCAACAAAATTCCTGTCCATTCCTGTTTCAGCGCCCAGGCTGCACCCATCTCATTCAGCGAAGCTGCACTCGCATAATAATTTTCAGAAAGAATATATATAACACGAAGTTTATTCTGCTGAAATTCATTTATCAGCCAGTCATACACCTTATTATCTAATGGAACACAATATGGCGGCATTGATGAACAGACAATTTCATCTTTTCTGAGTCCCAACACTTCCAATAAATTTACAATTTCTCTTACATACTCTGCATCTTTACTGGAGTGTGAAATAAATATCTTATGCATACCTGTTTCCATAAATATTCCTTCTTTCTCTGTACTTTTACTTTTAATTTTACCATCCACCACGCCAACTAGCAAGCCGTAGAATCTTTAACAAGTCATCCGTTTCCTATAAATCCATTGTTTCTGCAAACACTTCATTATACAAAAAATATTCTCCGGAACACCTACCCATTGATAAAAAAATGACTCCGGAAAATAATTTTCTTGATTAAGAACATCGTCAAATTTCCCATCCAAACCTTCTTCATGAAGCATTTCTTTTACAATCAAAATAGTATCTGCATACATTGTTGAACCGTGTAGTCTTCCAACACTTCTTTCCATCGTAAAATCTATCATTCGTCTCTTGCCTTTACTGTTTATCCCCCAAATCCATTCAGAAAATTTTTTAGATGTCTCCGCCATTTCATGAATAGCATTAGTTGCAACCACACCTGACCACGCTTCTGACAAAGTTTTATACTGCTCGCTTCCTTTTTGTGCTTCAGCTATATATGTATAAAGACGGCTAATCAACACCGTATTTCTCTTTGCATCTATCGGAATAAAAGTTCCTAATACCGCTTCTGCCCCTGCACGAATAAACATATCTGCAACATTCACCGTTCCGCTTCCTCTCGGACTAACATGACATGCACTTAAAACCACAACTGGTGGAACCGTATAATCATTCCCGTCAGCCATCCAAAATTCATTTCCTACCATCAGTCCTGCCATGTTACTCCTTCGATCATAATAACCATGCCCTGATATATGCAAAATATCTGCATCCATGTTGTCAGCAATAAACTTTTTCAAATCAGATATTGTCAATGTTTCACCGTATGAAACTTGCAATTTCTTATTTTCTTTGCTCAATCCTTTCAACACATTGACAATGGCATCAGAGCAAGCTCTAATTCCCTGATTCTGTTCATCATTTAGTACACATTCAGCAAATGCAATTTTGCATTGAGCGCCATAAAACAATTGTTTATGCTTAACCATCTCATTTTGGAAGCACCTTGTCAGTGGACTTAACGGTCTATAAGAGATCTCCTTATAGCATTGCAGCGATGTATTAGCGTTTCCTATTATTGCTAATCCAATTGGAAAATCCGAAAACACAGTAATATGTTTCGACCAATTTATTGCCCACAATTGCGCCTTCGTAAACTTCCTTTCAAGCATCTTTCCAATGTCTCGCAGGATCTTATGCACATACTTATTATTTGTTCCTTGTATACAATTAATCTCTAATTCATTAAGCTTTTCAAATAATTCTTTTTCTACCATTGGCAATTCAATCAACAAGGCTTTTTTGGCAATTGCCCGATGTACACCTAATAATCTGATGACCTTTTTTTCATCGTTTGGCACTTCTGATGCCAAACCACCATAAGTTATCTGTCTTCTCGGAACACCTGGCATTGTAATAACAACATTTACTCTTGTTGTCTTTTCTGCATTTTCCATACCCTCTACATACATTTTTTTAAATTCTGTCCCATCTGTTCCCACAAAATCTTTACAGGACATCAATGCATTGTGATGTACTAGCTGATTCCACATCAATTTTGCACATGTTTCAAATACATTCGTGGAATTAAAAACATCGTTATACACAGAATCTGCTTTTCCATACTGCCTAGCTGTATATAGAGCAGGTAATACTAATTGCTTTTCTCCATCTAACAAAAACTGCTTATTAATGTCTTCCAGCTTTTCTCCGTCTCTTAAAACTCTATTCTCGAAAAGAGTATTCCATTGACTAATAAGCAATCTTTGCGACAATTCTAATACCGATACAGCCCCCAATTCAGACTTACACTTTTTCACCTCATTTTTTATCTTTTCTGAACAATCATCAGAATATATAATTAGTGTAGGTTGAAATAAATCAAGCCTTGAAAATATTAATCTTTCTGGTCCAATCACTATATCATGAGAAACATCATATTCCTTATCCAATATCTCCGTATCTGTATCATATGTGTCAAGTTCTGTTCGTGGCATGTGAAGACAGTACTCTATCGCTGGTAATATAGAGAGTAATTCTTCATCAAACAGATGCAGTCTGCCTTTATTAATTGATCTCAGTTCAGACAAATTAGGCACTTTAATAATAGGTTCTACATCTTCCATTTCCTCTTTAAACAAAATTACATATCTATAATATTGGGGAATATTGTACTTCATCTAGCATCCGCCTCTCTATATTCCAGTGGAATCAATCCACTACTATCGATTTCAAAGTATTCAAAACACGCAATGTAAATCTCAAAATTGAAATCGTAAGTGTACTTGACATTTTTGATTTTAAATTATACCTTATTTTTCATCTTACTCCTCCATCCCTCCTAATACAACATAATTTCTAACATTCACTCGACATTTATCGACATATATTCCCATGTCAATCCAGTCATCTTATAATCAGGACCACCCATCCAACGGTTGGTTTGCTCTAGAGCGTGTCTGAAAAATAAAAGTTGCACACCCTGGGAAATGCCATGTTTTTCATGATTTTTACGGGATTGACAGCTCCGCTGTCTTATGCTTACAGGATGATCTTTGGATGGTGTTCCTCAAATGCACCCCTGGGATTAAAGAAGAGCCCGTCACACAGCCAATGGATCTCTTTCAGAGTCACCTGACGGAGTTCATCCGGAGTATCCGGCCAGTGAAAAGCATTACGGTCGAGCCGTTTCATCAGGATCCAGAATCCAGATCCGTCCCATTGAAGGATCTTTATAGAAGTACGCCGACGGTTGCAGAACGCAAACATGCAGCGTGAGTATGGGTCAAGGTGAAATTTTAATTTGATGATAGCCGCCAGACCATTTTTTGCTATTAAATAAACAACGGCTTAACCCAGAAATCTGCTGTTAAGCCGCATCAATTATCATAGAAGATCTGAATTTACAGAAAAAAATTCACACCGTCTATATTCCTTTCATTCGCTACCAGTAATCCTTTCTCTTTTTTCACAATCTCACTATACTACTTCGCTTATTATACGAAAGAATCCATCAAATTACAACCTCATATAATCACAAAAAGAGCAGGACATCGACTGCCCTGCTCCTCGTATGCGCCTTATTTATGCTCTTTTTCTTCCTGCAACTACAACTGTCATTCCAGCAAGTCCGATTGCTGCAAACATTGCAACCATCATCATGGTATTGCCTTCACCTGTTTTCGGAGAAACAGTGGATGTGTTGCTTCCGGTAGTTGTTCCTGCATTTGCTTTGTCGATTGCTGCGGCTGTCTGATTATCAACCACAAAAGCAACCGGTGAAAGGGAATTAAATGTTGCTGTAATAGTACCTTCTCCTACAGAAGATTCCAGAACTTCCCATTTACTTGCTGTAGTATCATAATGCAGAACTTCAACTTTAGAAGAAGAAGTTACACCAAGGACATCAAAAGTAATGGTAATCGGGAATTTTACATCTGCATCTCCATACAGATAAACATCTTTTAAATCTACCACAGACATTCCATCCTGATATTTGTCGCCAAGAACTTCTTTCAGTTTATCAAGAGTTTTGATAGCTTCTACTTCTTTTTTCTGCTCATCTGTCAGGTTATCAAATCTTGATTCAATTGGATCAATTTTAATTCCACCAATTGTATTACCATCTGCATCAACCGCTTTGTTGATACCCGTTACCACACCACTGGCAACTACACTTGGCTGTGCAAATGCTGTAACTGTCATAGCTACAGTCAAAACTGCACTACATAATACTGCTAAAATTTTTTTCATCTCGCATACCTCCTCATTCGTTGCGCATAAACTCTATATGTTGCTATTATATCACTATTTTATTTCTTTGTAAAACATTTTAAGCACTAATTTTTGTAACGCATCTTCGTCCACATGAAATTCTTCATTTTTTTCTCCTGGCACAACCTTTCCCGGCACATATTCAGTCTCATCGGGCAAATATGTATACGATGCCATTGCTTTGATCTGTTCTACCGATAAATCCGTCACAAGATACGGTTCCATCGTCTGATACAGAGACTCATAGCTGATCTGACTTGCTGTTTCCATTTCTTTCAGTTGAGAAAACAGTGCCGAGACAAACTGTACCTGCCGTTCCATACGTCCATTGTTGCTGCCTTCCACATTTGTATCTCTGCTTCGAACATATTTTTCTGCCTGAGATCCTGACAAGGTAATTTCCGCTCCCTGCTCAAAAGCAGGGTCAATATTCGTATAATCTTCCGGAACTGTAAGCGTCACACCTCCAAGTGCATCATTAAACGTACCAATTCCCTCAATGCTCATAGAAAAAAAACCTTCAATCGGCAATCCGTAAAGCAATTCTTTTACTGTTTTTTTCATTGCCCAGCAACTGTTTTCACCACCAGTTCCATACGCATACTGTGTTGCCAACTGCGCATTGATCGACGTATAATAGTTGCCTGAACTGTCATAAATATCAATACCAGTCATTGAATCCCGGGAAATCTGAAGAACTTTGCATGTCTTATCTGATTGATTCAAAGACAAAATCATAATGCAATCTGCCTGCCCCGCTGTTCCAGGAATATCGCCGGTAAGCACCTGTGCCTCCTTATCAACTCCCATAAACAGAATATTGGTGAGGTTCTTATTATACTGATAAGTTTTCCCCTCGTAAATCACATTATCACCAGTGGTCTGTACCTGCTCTGTTTCTGTACTGACTGCTTTTTCTGTCTGATCTTTATATTTCCATGTCAACCATCCAGCACCCACACCAATTACAAGACTCAAAGTTACACAGATAACTGCCTTGCCCGATATTTTTTTCTTATGTTTTTCTCTTCTATTGCTCATCTGTCAATACTGCTTCTACAATAAATCTCTGCTCTGTATTACTGTTACAGGTAGATAATGTCAGAAGTCTGTCCCCTTCATCTATATTTGTATCAATATATATATTTGACAAATTTCTGGAGTCTTTTAAGCTCTGCAAAAACTCTTCCTTTCCAGATGTTTTCAAATAATCAAAACAATTCAAAATATGTCTGTTATCATAAACTACAGCTGCAAAAACTTTATAGGTCAGAATATGTTCTGGTGTATAAATGATTACTTTCTGATGTTCTGTCATATAATCTTCGTCTGAAAATTTATGAAGCCCTGCAAACATGGAACCATTCTTCATATTATGTCCATATAAAACTGTATTAGGATCTGAAAAATCCTTTCGATTCTGGCTTTCACTGTATATAGAACCAGGAAGTCCTTTCTTTTTTTCTACCGTATGATTAAGGTAATATGTATCGTCTGATTCACTTTGTAAAACCGGATAATCAATCTCTGTATCCGGAATCGTAATCCATGCATAAATATCCGGATTCTCTTTCTGGAGTTTTTCAAAATCCACCGGAATATCCGGTTTTACAGTTTCTTCCTGTGCAATATCTTCTGTTTCCGTCATCTGTACTTTTTCTTCTTCTGTTTCTACAGGGTCTTTTTCTGTTTCCATATCCTGATACACTTTTTCCCGTTCTCTCTGCGAATGGATATATAAACCTCCATAAGTAAGCGCACCGACAAAAAGTATCGCAAACAGACAAAACAGCACTTTACGTCCTGTACTCATAGAACTTCACCCTCTTTATTTCCGTCTTCGTTTTTCTTTTTTAGCAAGACCTTTTTCTGCCGGGATTATAATAAGCGTAGGCGCATCCAGATAACGTTTGATATCATCTTCTGTATTAATAGTATCGTTCATCAGGTAGCCCACCACCAGAACACCACATGCAAGTACCATACCTGCCAGAATTCCCATGAGAAGATTTTTCTTGAGGCTCGGACTTACCGGTGTGCTTTCCACTTCCGCCTTTTCCACTGTTGTCGGTTCATCTGATTTCATAATGTATGCCATCTGCTCAGCAGTAGCTTCTGCTACTGCATTAGCTACAAGACTTGCATCTGTCGGATCTGTACTGGTAGCTGAAATCACCAGAATACGTGTATCTGATTTATTACTCACAGAAAGCATCTGATTCAGTTCATCTCTGGTAAATTTTTTATCACTTTCCGTTTTCAGTTTTTCAATCGCACTGTCCAATACCGGTTTACTTTTTGCAATCACTTCAAAGTCAGCTGTCAGCTCACTACCCAACTGTAGATCAGCCAGAGAAGTTACTGTCGTTGTCTTCGAAAGAATGTACAGCATTGCATTAGACTGATACTGTGGATTGATCATTGTTATTGTAACCAGCAATGCAAGTGCTCCGCCAAAAACAGCCGATAATAAAATCAGCCACCATTTTTTCAACAATACACGAGCAAGTTCCAGAAGATCTATTGTATCCTCATCGTACATATTCTCTTTCATCTTCTAGTCCTCCTTCATACTTTTATCGTGGCTATAATAATTGTAATACCGTTTATAATAATAACTATTTTTTCGAACTTCTACATTATTCATTGCAACTCCAAGAAAATTCGAATTTGCCGCCTTTAACTGTTCCAGTACGCTTTTTGCCATTTTTCTGGAATCTTTTCCCTCGGAAATAACCAAAACACTTCCATCACATCGTTTGGCAGCAACTGCCGCATCAACCACGCTTCCAAGCGGCGGTGTATCCACGATTACATAATCAAATGTCTTTTTCAATGCAATAATCAGTTCTTCAAATCTGGAATTTCCAAGAAGCTCTGTCGAATTTGTCGGGAATTTTCCCGATGGAATCACATACAAATTTTTTAAATTAGTTTCGTAAAGTGCCTCTGTAACACTTTTTTGTCCAGAAAGCACATGGCTGAGTCCAACTGATGTATTGTCTCCTTCTGCTCGAACTCTCCGCATCAGAACAGAACGGCGCATATCTGCGTCTACCAGCACAGTCTTTTTCTCAGACTCCGCAAAAGTCATAGCAAGACGTAATGAAACTGTACTTTTTCCATCTGCCGGAAGACAGCTGGTAATCACGATTGCTCTGTTATCCACACCGGTAAACTCAATATTACTTCGAAAACTACGAAATGCTTCTCTTGCCTGCTGGCTCATTATTTCATCTTCGTTTATAAACAGTTTATTCACTGGTTTTTCTCCTTATCTATTGTACTTTTCCTTTTTGCTACTGTACAGTCACTTTCAGCTCTGCTTCATTGGAGCGGTTTCCATCACTATCAGTCACAAAATATATCAGATCATACTCACCAGATGTCGATATATCTACATGTCCTTTTACTTCAATATTATTATACAGTCGCTTCTGAGTATCTTTATCATCCGTAATTTCTTTTACATATTTCAGAACTGTAAAACTGGAATTTTTCTCTACTGTTATTTCTTTATCTGTCAATGTAATTACCGGTGCTTCCGGATTAGTCTGCGGTTCTGTTTCCTCATCCTGGACATCTGCTTCCGTATTATCTGTTGTTTCTGTAGTTGTCTCTGTCTCCTGTTCTTCCTGTACAGACTCTTCTGCTGTTTGCTGAGTCACTTCATCACTACAAGGTACTTCTCTTACTTTTTTAGCAACGTTTTTGCTGTTATCTGTTACTGCATATGTAATACTTGCCGTTGCACCATCCTCACTAACCGTTACCTGTTCTACCACAATCTGATCAGTTACATCACCGTCACGGTCATCCTGCGCAGTTACTCCTGCAAGTAAATCTGTTCTGCTCATACTCTGGTTATATATAAATCCATCATCTGCAATTGAAATCACAGGCGGGGTCTTATCCCTGTTCATAACCAGATACAGACATGCTCCAACAGCAGCTACAGTAATTACTGCTAACAAAGCAACTAACCATTTTTTGCCTCGTCCGTTATCCATACCTCTTTCCCTTCTTATTTTACTATTTTTCAATACCACAAGTAAACATAATAAACCCATGGAAAATTACGCATTACTATTCTGTAATAACTTTCTTCTTTTGTCAAGCAATTTATTCAAAACCTTTCCTGATCAGCCTGTACATTTTCATCTTCCAACGCTTCTATCTGTTTTTCTGTCTGTTCCGGCACTTTTATCAGACCAAATTTCCATAAAATCGGATAGATATAAGATCTTCATTATTTTGCATTTTATTTTTTACTGATATCTGTATGTACTCACGATTGCCCTTACAGATTCCCGAATATGTTCTCCATCCTGATAAGCCTCTTTTTTCAACTCCTGCAACTGTTTCAAAAATTCTTCCCGGTCAAATTCCAGAGGCTTTCCAATGAATATTTTTTCATGCGCTGTTTTTTGTAACCCTTCTTCTGCCATCAGAAGTTCTTCATACAATTTTTCTCCCGGGCGAAGCCCTGTATATTCAATCTTAATATCTTCATCTGGTTTGAGTCCAGACAATTTTATCAAATTTCGTGCCAGATCATCTATCCGCATAGGTTCACCCATATCCAGCACAAAAATCTCTCCACCCTTAGCATACGCTCCAGCCTGTAATACCAGAGATACTGCCTCCGGAATCGTCATAAAATATCGGATAATATTTTTATCTGTCACTGTAACGGGGCCGCCCTCCTCTATCTGCTTTCGAAACAGTGGAATCACACTTCCGTTACTTCCTAACACATTTCCAAAACGAACAGCAACAAATTCTGTTTTGCTGGTCATATTCAATGTCTGTATGATCATCTCACAGATTCTTTTAGAGGCTCCCATAATATTTGTAGGATTGACCGCTTTATCTGTAGATATCAGTATAAAACGTCTGCATCCATTTTCTGATGCCGCCTTTGCCGTATTCAGTGTTCCAAACACATTATTTTTGATTGCCTCATTAGGACTGCTTTCCATCAACGGTACATGTTTATGAGCCGCTGCATGATACACCAGTTCCGGATGATACTTTTCAAAAATACTGTTTATTCTGTGAGTATTTCTTACTGACCCGATCAGGACTACCAGATTCAGCTCCGGGTAATCTCTCTTCAGTTCCTGTTGAATATCATATACTGAATTTTCATAAATATCCACAACTATCAGCAGCGCCGGATGATGCGCAGCAATCTGTCGGCAGAGTTCACTTCCAATAGAACCACCCCCGCCGGTAATCAATACTCTTTTATTCTGTACATATTGTAATACCGATTCCAGGTTTGTCTCCACCGGATCTCTTCCCAGAAGATCCTCAATCTCAACTTCCCGCAGCTTCGCGATACTGACCTCTTCATTAATTAACTGATAAACTCCCGGAAGAATTCTTAGCTTACAGCCGCTGTCCTTGCAGCATTCCAGCAGTTCTTTTTTATCTTTTGGATGCATGGTTGGAATCGCCACGATAATTTCCTGCACTTTATAATGCTTTACCGCATTCAGGATTTCTTCCCTGCCTCCGACAATCGGAATACCGAGCAATTTTGTATTCTTTTTCTGCGGATTATCATCAATAATACAGACTACTTTGTTGCTCAGATGATAACTGGACTGCAGTTCTTTAATAATCAGAGTTCCTGCATCCCCAGCCCCGATTACCATTGTAATAATCGGTTTTTCCAGACGATCTGTATATACTCTCTGTTTAAAAATTCGGAGCAGTCGATACGAAAACCTTCCCGCCATCATCAGTGGAAGTAAAATCAGCAGATAGAGAATATAATAAGATCTTGGAAGATGATATCCCATCATATACATTCCTACCAACTGCAACATGGACGACACAATACATGCCAGTGTAAGATTTAAAAGTTCTGTCACACTGGCGTAACGCCAGAGACTTTCGTATAAACTAAACAACGCAAATATTACCAATGTACACCCAATATTCACCGGTGTATATTGAATCATCGATTCCAGAAATACTTTTTTAATCATTCCCGGGCGAAATTCAAACCGGATCAAAAGCGCCATATATTCGGATATCCCTATTACCAGAGTATCGTATAAGATGAGCAGTGAAACCCTTATTCGTTTTTTAGGATTTTTTAATCCTCTTATTGTTTTTTCCCACATATTGTTTTCTCTTTTCCAGTCAGTATAAAAATCTACATTTTTCATAAGATATTTTAATATTACCATTCAACATGCCAAATGGCAATAATCGTCCTTTATCTTTCCCTGATGCCTGGGCTGCATTGGCTATCTAAAGTTCATCATTTTCCAAATATTTTCTTATTCGCTCAAACTGCGGATCTCTGAAAGACGGCATGTTATATCGGTGCTGGAATCTTGCAATCAAGTATAATACAATACCCATAATTATTCCAACAGCTCTAAACGTAATATCCTGAAAAATAACGAAATAACCAACATGAATGATCTTTTTCCAGTATTCTGCACGGATTTCATGTGTGCACTGATCCATAATTTTTAGTCTCTCCTTGAAAAAATCTGTTGTTTTTCTCAAGTATGCACTAAAAATTGTTTTAGTAAAAGGCGAGCGATTTGACCTTTACATCTGATCATGGCAATACCTCCGATCATATATTTTAAAATTTTTCGTGTATAAAAACATCAAGGCCACGGTTTCCCGTGGCCCTGGTATCTTCCTTTGCTTTTACACTACCTTCCCCGGTTCGTGTATATTTACCAACATGATATCACACATAGCAAAGAAAATCAACGTTACTCTTTCACTCAGACTCTTTTATGGTGTCACATCTCTAACCTTCCTTCAACATATCATCTGTCACATTTCTGAACTTTTCCACGCTCATTGCTACATCTTCAGCCGCTTCCTCTATCGTTAGCCGTCCCCTTTTTACCTGTTTAACCAGCATCCGGAGTTCTCCGATCTCAATCCCCCTTATCTCTCCTCTAGCCTCTCTCTCGCTCAGCATATCATCAATTGCTTTACACATATCAATCTTCTCCTCTTTTTCTGAAATTTCTATCGCTGTATTCGTGATTGCTTTTATCACCAGCGCTGCCTCACGGTCTATCAGCATCCGTGAATTGTCTTTTAAGATTCTCGATAATTTTTCTTTATCTTTCGAATACTTAATATACTCTATCACTTCCCGCAAACTGGACGTAAACTTTTTCAGATCCTTTTCGGTAAGCTTCGCCGGGTCGATCAGATGGATCCGGTAATCCTGGACATAGTGCATCAGTTTTTCGTTCTGGCTTCCCATCATCTCATGTAACGATAACGGCGCATCCCATTCGTCCGCTCCAAAATGTATCACAAGCGTGACTACAGGTTTTAATACATCCTCTTTGTAAAATCCGGATAAATATTCCCCACTTGTACGTTTTCTGAAACTCTTATCACTTTTTCTGTGATTCGCAGCAGTATCTGCGACCTGCTTTCCGTATTGTAGGGCATCGTATATCATATTCCGGACAGGCATCGCATAGTGGATGTCTGTCTGATTCTCGATTCCAAGCAGGATATATGCGACCTCATCTTCCTGCATCACAACTGCGGATTTCAAAATATCACGATACTTCTGAACCAGATCATCCGACTGCCCATTTTCCTTTTCCTGCGAACCAAATGGCAGGGCAATCTCTGTTGTATCAAGTTCTCTCAGCCGTTCCGGATCAACGACCGGTTTTCCCTCATAGATCAGGTAATTAAATGCATCTGCAAAAATGTTGTTTTTTCTCATATAGGCCTTGGTGACTGTATCCACCTTTCCCATAGGCATGCTCCTTTCCTTTCTACAAGGAACAGAGCTTCCTGCCCAGACATTCCGTTCTCTGTTCCTCCAGATTTTCTTTTTTCATATGGGGAATCAGATAACCGAATGGTTGAAGAATTGCTTCCCAGATATGTTGTATCTACTATAGCAATATGATTTGCGATTGTCAATATGCTGACGGTAAAAGATCTATCTTATAATTCTAGAAGGAAAAACAGGCTGGAAAAAACTGTCGGAATCTCCAGATATATCGTCACATCTATTCCCTCACCAATGGATAATATGTCAAATCGTTCTTCTGGAATATCAATATTATTTAACTGTATGAACAAATAGTTCATTCATCTACCCCTTTCATGCTTACTCTGAATAATCACCAAAGAACTGCTATTTCTTTACTGAACGTTTCAAACTTTTTTAATTTTATACCTGTTAGTTACTCCGTTCCGTAACCTTTCTACCGTTTACATCTGCCGGATGCAATAAATATTTACCTACCGTATAGTAGCAATGCATCCATGTTCCGTTTCAATCAGCATCTTTTAAATTCTTATTTTTCATATTCGTATTCATAACTGTACATGTTTTCAACTTGTCGTTCTCTAATACCAAATAGATTTCTTTTAATTTTCTATTCTGTATATGATGATATATTGGCCAAGCAGAAACAATTATTATTAAAGCAACCATAAGAATTATATTAATCCCCTTTGACATATTCCATTTAATATCTGTCATCGTAAAAATAGACACGATTAACGCTATCACGCTAATACAAAATGTCAGTAGATCACTTTCAATATAAGCCTTTGATGCAATCATGTATTGTTGCAATGTCTGATCCTTATTTCCAGTAGCGTACGCTTCTTTTTCCAAAAAACTTTTTAAGCAAACATAAAAATCTATATGATTTTTTCGTTTTGAGCATTCGGCTGCCTGTTTATAAATTTTTTTCAAGTCTTCTACTACGTCAGATTGAAACATTTTTCTTTCACCTTTCATTACTGTTATTTTATCGCTTGTTTTTCTACCCATCTTCCTGAATATTCGATAGCTTCTTCTTTCATTTTTTCACCACCCAGCAAAGTGATCCTATAATGAAGACCGTATTCTTTGGGAGTGTTATAACAACACCTTTTATATTTGTTTCCTGAACCGCAGGGACACTTTTCATTTCTCCCAACGTTCATAAACTCCGGTCGTTTTCTCTTTAATTCTTCTATATACCATGGTCTAAATGGACTACCTAATTTTCTCATTAAATAATCCAATACTTGATAATTATACTCCTGCCCCTCCAGCTTTAATATAGCATATTTATCTAATGGATGCTTAACGATTGCCACGCCAATGATCTCATAATCTGTTACTTCTCTTAAACATAGCTCCCCCATATACAATTTCCCCGGGACATGACTGCATCCCCCTCGTAATGATACTTTTTCTCCACAAATAGAACACTTTTCTGACTTGATAATCCCTTCCCTGCTCGTATATACAAAGTCCGGAAATACCTTCTCATAATATTTTATAATTTGATTAATAAACGTCAAATTATAATGATTCATCCCCTCGCCAAAATTTATTCTGAGATTTCCCATTGATATATCAATTCGATCCATCACCCGCCATGCTTCTTCATATTTACCTGATTTCAACAGTTGAAACATAGCAAGATAATTTTTGTGTATGTTATATACTTCTATCAGACACCATAATTCATTAGCCAACCATTCTTCCTGCTTATATATGGCTTTCTGTTTTTGTTCCTTTAATTCCTGCAGAATATCTTCTCTCAATTCCATATCAGCTGTTCTAATTCTTTTTCATCAATGCTTCCATCGGCAAGTTCAATCTCCAGCAGGCCTTCCAGCAAATGCTTTACATAGTAATAAACATTCAGGCCATTCGCACGGGCCGTTTCGGTAATACTGTAGATCATTGCACTTGCTTTGGCCCCATTCACTGTATCTATCACATGCCAGTTATTCCGCCCAACGCAAAAGCTCCGAATAGCAATCTCTGCATTATTATTATCGAGAGGTACTAATGGATCATCCAAAAACGCTCTGAGATATCTTTCCTGATTCAGACTGTACTGCATTGCGTTATATAAAGCACTCCCAGTTCCTACAGATCCTATGTTTGATCTTACCCACGAAAAGAAAGCATCGACCAATGGTGATACCTGTTCTTTCCTCCGTTTTTTTCGCTGCTCTGGTTCATACCCGTCCAGGCTGTTATCGGTATGATAGATCGCTCCGATCTGGGCAACTGCAGCTTCTGCAAGACTTCCTTTTGATGCTTTTTTCCCTAATGTTTTACAGATCTGGACATATTTCTGCCTTGCATGAGTCCAGCAGCCTGCAACTGTGATGTATGCATTTTCCCTCGCAATCTTATGATATGCTTCAAACCCATCACAGACGATTGTTCCTTCATATCCTTTCAAAAACTCCGCCGGATGGCTTGAATTTCTGGTTTCCTGATATTCATACAGGATCACTGGCTGTTGTCCATCTTTTGTACCAGTACGATAAACCCACATATAACTGTTGCACATCGTATCCCTGCCGTCTCTCTTGACTTTGACTGGTGTTTCATCCGCATGGATCACAGGGCCCTGATAGATCTGCTGATGCATCCGGTCATATAATAAAGATAAATAGCGTTCACTGCTTTTGATCACCCAGCTGGACATTGTCTGTCTTGAAATATGAATATCATTCCTTTTAAATTCCTGTTCCAGACGATACAAAGGCATCGCATTCACATATTTAAAGTTTAGGACTGCCGCTAACAGAGATGGCGTTACGATACTGTTTTTTAAGATTTCAGAAGGTCGTTCTGCACTTATGATCTTATCTTCATTTTTTGCACTATAATAAGCGACATGATGCTCGATCACTTCGAAAGTTGCTGGATGAAAATCCAGTTTTTTATAAATCCTGTCTGGAAGTCTCCGATATCCATTTGGGAACAGCTCAGAAAGCTGTTTTCAGAAAGTTCATGATATTCTTCCCGGACTGGAAGTCCTGACAGATCTTCATCACGTTTTCCTTTCGGTCTTTTTTTACGTTTATATGCAGGAATGACTTCTTCGATCAATGGTTCTTCTGCACAGTCTGTTTCTATCGTAACTTCAGCTTCGTTAAAACACAGAGTCAACTAATCATAGTCAAATTTCTCCGTTTTCTGAGCAAAACGATCTGTTCGTGACATGGTAAGCTGTTCATAGATCAGCTCAAACTTTCGGTTCAGTTCTTCTAACTGTGTTGTCTGTTTTTGCAGCTGTTCCTGTTGAGAAAGAAACAGTTCGATGATCTGTTTCTTTGTAAATCTGTTTAATTGTCCCTCGTTAAATATGATCTCTTTCATAAGACCACACTATCATAGAACATAAAC